>ENA-OUOW01000498-OUOW01000498.1-human-gut-metagenome-genome-assembly--contig:-NODE-498-length-35219-cov-4.286884_pt1 | contig 35219 bp, 28 predicted proteins | sample MGYA00237938_ERZ548769 | MGnify/ENA primary metagenome ERZ548769 (study PRJEB26490, sample SAMN05356870) | human gut metagenome | biome: terrestrial biome; feature: human-associated habitat; material... | reverse complement strand
GGCTGCAGCCGTTCATGCGGGCGTCGGATCCTGCCGCCGCCATGGCCTTGGCCCGTATTTTGACATCATCTCCATAGGCGGCAAGCAGCACTTGCCCGATATTGGCGCCCCAATTTCCCCTGAGGCCTTCCTCCGCAATGCGGGTATTGTAGGAAATCTGCCGGGAAATGGGTTCCTCTATCTCCCCTAGCGGCACGGTGTCGGAAAATTCCAGAATTCCCTCCACGCTGAGAACGGATTTATCGGTGAGCCCTTCCTCCCGGGACACACGGGCGTCCACCTGCCGGAGGGCCGTGCCGTTTTTCTCAATCAGCACGATATTGGTGTGGTAATTGACAATGCGCACGGTTGCCCTGTCCGTCCCGGAAAAGGCGGTGAGAAGAATGTCGAAAAGGAAGGGGGAACGGGAGAGTTTCACCTCGATGGGAGTGTGCAGGAGGTAATCCCGGATCCTCTCCTGCTGCTCCGGCGTCACGGAGGAGATCACTTCTAGCTGTTTTTGGGCGTCGCCGGCCGCCATCCCGGCTGCCGCTGCGGCGGGGATGCCCCGCAGGCCGCCTGTGTTGGGCACAGTGACGCTCTTGACGTTCTTGATGATGTTGCCGCTGACTTCCAGGGCGATGCGTTCGGCAGGACAACCCAGAGTTTCCCGGGCGACGGCCGCTGCATAGGCAATGGAAATGGGCTCGGTACAGCCCATTGCAGGCACCAGCTCTTCTATTAAAATTCTGCTGTAATTCCGGATCATTTTCTCATCCATTTCAGTTGCTCTCCCCCCTGCCTTACGGCAGTAATTCCAGCAGTCCGGAAATCCGGCGGATGCTGGGGATATTGTCACAGAACTCCGCTTCCGGTTTGGCGCGGATCAGGACGGGCTGGATACCCAGCTCACGGGCGCCTTGCAGGTTCTCCACACCGTCGTCCACGAACACGGTCTCTTCCGGAGGCAGGCCCATTTTTTCCAGGGCGTCCCGGTACATGCGGGGGTCGGGCTTATAGGTTCCCAGGGTATAGCTGTAGGTGACACAGGAAAAATAGGAGAGGATTCCAAAATTTTCCAGAACAGGCACAATGGAGGGCCAGGTGTCGGAAATGACGCCCAGCCGGTATTTTCCGGAAAGGGCTTCCAGCGTGTCTATGGTATCGGGAAACAGCCGGTAGTTGTCTCTGATGGTATGGACTTTATCTTCTGTCACCTTTTCCAAATCCGTTTGAGTCAGCCCCAGTTCTGGCAGCGCTTTGGCCAGCAGGGCATAATACTCGTAAAACTGCCGGTATTCCTCGTCTGTGGAGGACATCAGGTGGTTGCGGTTTAAAAGCTCCATTCCCTCTTCCCGGGCCGCATCCACACGTTCCCGGGGCAGGGCGCTGAGCTTGTCCCGTGGAAAGTATTTCCGGGCAAAGCCGGAAAACATCCAATCTCCCGAAGGCGGATATAGCAGGGTCCAGCCCAAATCAAAAAAAATTCCGCGCACAGGCGGCCGCAGCTGCATAGAAACAACCTCCTTTCATGAGGGACAGAAATCCCCGCGTACATTGTCGCACGCGGGGAAGCCTTTTGTCAACCTGAGAGAAGCGGTCAATTTTATTGGAATTGGGAATTGTAGAGCCCGGCATAGAAGCCCTGGCGCGCCATCAGCTCCTCGTGTTTTCCCTGCTCCACGATATCCCCGTCCCGAACCACCAGAATGGTATCCGCGTTCTGAATGGTGGAGAGCCGGTGGGCGATCACAAAGCAGGTCTTATCCTGCATCAGGGTGCGCATGGCCGCCTGAATCTGAATTTCCGTACGGGTATCCACATTGGAGGTGGCCTCGTCCAGAATCAGCATTTTTGCATCCAGCAGCATGGCCCGGGCAATGGTCAAAAGCTGCTTCTGCCCCTGGGACAGGTTCATGCCATTGTCGTCCAGCAGGGTGTCGTATCCCTTGGGCAGGCTCATAATGTACCGGTGGATGCGGGCGGCCTTGGCGGCTGCCTCCACATCCTCCCGCCGGGCATTCTTTTTGCCGTAGGCCAGGTTTTCAAAAATGGTGCCGCTGAATAGCCAGGTGTCCTGCAGGACCATGGCATAGGCCAGCCGCAGGCTCTTTCTGGTGACGGACTGAATGCCGTTTCCGTCCAGCCGGATTTCTCCGGACTGAGGGTCGTAGAAGCGCATCAGCAGGTTGATGAGGGTGGTTTTCCCCGCGCCTGTCGGGCCCACGATAGCTACCAGGCTGCCGGGAGAGGCGTGCAGGCTCAGATCGTGGATGATGGTCTTTTGGGGCTCATAGCCAAAATGGATATGCTCCATCTCCACGTCTCCCACCACCTGGTCCAGCGCCTTGGCGTCCGGGGCGTCGGCAGGCTCGGGCTCCTCGTCGATCAGACGGAACACCCGCTCCGCAGCTGCACAGGCGGACTGCAGCTCGCTGATGATGTTGGCCATTTCATTGATCGGGCCGGAAAACTTTCTGGAATAGAGCACAAAGGAGGAAAGATTTCCAATGGTCAGACCGCCGAACAGGAACAACAGGGCCCCGAAAATGCTGATGAAGGCAAGGGACAGGTTGTTGATAAAATTGACGGAGGGGCCGGTCATACTGCCGTAATAGTCGGCGTTGTAGTAGGCGTCCACTGCCTCCTTGTTTTTCACGTCGAAGCGGGAAACCATGGTTTCTTCCTGATGATAGGCCTTGGTGGTCTTCTGACCGGAGATGATCTCCTCCACAAATCCGTTGAGCTCTCCCAGTTTGACGGAACGCTTGTGGAACAGGGGACGGACCTTTCGGGTCATGTACCGGGTGAACAGCACGGACATGGGAATGGTGATGGCAAACACCAGCACCAGCACGGGAGAGATGACCAGCATCATGGCAAGAGAACCCACCACGGTGATCACACTGGCGGCAATCTGCAGCAGGTCGTTGGAGAGAGAGGCGTTTACCGTGTCGATATCGTAGGAGATCCGGCTGACGATATCGCCGGTCTGGTGCTGGTCAAAATACCGTACAGGCAGCTCGGTGAGCCTGTCAAAGACCTCCTGCCGCATCCTGTAAATGATTTTCTGACTCAGCTGAATCATTAGGATGGAGAGGATGTAGGAGAGCAGGGAAGAAATTGCATAGAACAACACCATAAGCCCGCAGTAGAGAAATACTGTGGGAAAGTCCACACGGCCTTGTTCCAGGCCGATGGCGTCTATGGCCTTTCCGGAAAGCATGGGGCCGAGCAGGGCCAGAAAATTGCTGGATACGGTGAGCAATACGGCGGCAAAAGCCATCCATTTATGCTGGCAGATATACGTCCACAGGCGCAGAAGCACCTTTTTCCGGTCACGAGGCTTTTCAATGGGACCTCTGGGCATATGTCCGGGCATTCAGCTCACCTCCTTGCAGCATTCCGCTTCCACCGGAGTTCCGGGCCCTGTTTGCCCCGCTCCGCGCTCTCCCATTTGAGAACGGGAGATTTCCCGGTAAATCTCACAGGTTTTCAGCAGGTCCTCATGACTTCCATAGCCCAGCTCCCTGCCGTCCTCCAGCACTAGGATATGGTCGGAATGGAGAATAGAACTGATGCGCTGGGCGATGATGATGGTGGTCACGCCGCTGTACTCCTGCCGCAGGGCCTGGCGGAGCAGGGAGTCGGTCTTATAGTCCAGCGCGCTGGAGGAATCGTCGAGAATCAGGATTTCGGGGCGGCCTGCCAGGGCCCTTGCTACCAGCAGGCGCTGCTTCTGGCCGCCGCTGAGGTTGGTTCCCTTGGGAGTGAGCATGTGGGAGAAGCCGTCCGGCAGGGAGGAGATGAATTCCATGGCCTGCGCGCAGCGGGCAGCTTTTTCGATCTCCTCCCGAGGCAGATGCCTGCCGAAATCTATGTTTTTATAAATCGTATCGGCAAAAAGCACGTCGTTTTGAAATACTACGCCGAATTTCGTGTGTAACTCTTCTGTGGGAATGGAATCCAGTTTCCTGCCGGCTATCTGGATGACACCCCTGTCGGCGTCGTACAGGCGCATAAGCAGGGACATGAGGGTGGATTTTCCGCAGCCCGTGGCCCCAATGATGCCCAGGGTTTCCCCGCGCTTCAGGCGGAAGCTGATATCCTGCACATTATACTCCTTTTTCCGATAGGAAAAGGAGACATGGTCGAATTCCACATGGTAGGGCGTTTTTTCCTGTTCTGCAGGACTCACCTTCAGGTCAATGGGGGTATCCAATACCTCCGCGATACGGGCCGCAGAGGCGGACCCCCTGGAATACATGACAAACATGCGGGTGATGGACATCATGGCGTTGAGAATGATGGTAAAATAGCTGAGAAACGCGATGATTTTTCCAGCCTGGGTGAGGCCGGAATTGACACGGAACGCACCGACGATGATGACGGCAGTGAGTCCCCCGTTCAAAAACAGGTTCATCAGAGGGTTTGACAGGGCCATGGTCATCCCCGCCTTCTTTTCCCTGCGCACCACCTCCGCATTGACGCCTGCAAAGCGTTCCTTTTCGTATTCAGTTTTGGAGAGGGCTTTGATTACCCGAATGCCGGAGATGTTTTCGCGCACGGTGCGCACCATGGAATCCACGCCCCTCTGAAGGTCCACATACAGGGGAATGCCTTTGCGGGAAATGGTGAACACCGCAAACCCGATGAAGGGCAGGGTGCACACCAGAACCAAGGTGAGAACAGGATCCAGGGTGAGGGTGATCAAAATGCCGCCCAGAAGCAGAATGGGGGCGCGGATGCCCAGCCGCTGCATCATGCCGATCATCTGGTGAATGTTGTAGGTATCGCTGGTCAGCCGGGATTCCAGCGAGGGGATGCTGTACTCGTCGATCTGGGAACAGGAGAGATAGGAAATCTTGGAGAAGAGGTCATGCCGCAGTGATTCCGTGGTGTGCTGAGCCACCCAGGAGGCCATCCGGTTTGCCAGAATATTGGTGACCACCGCGACGACGGACGCCAGAACCATGGCGGCTCCCCAGAGGGCGATTAAGCCAACGTCCCGTTTCGGCACGACCTCGTCGATCATGTAGGAGAGAATCCAGGGCAGAAGCAGATCCATGAGGGAGCCGGCAAATTTGATGGAGACTCCCAGCGTCATGCGGGGCAAATAGGGCTTGAGATAGTAAAATACCTTCTTCATATACAATCCCCTTCCAAAATGCAGCCTCTGCTCCGCGCCCTGCCGGCTCGGAATACTGTGTTGACGCCGCCTGGCCGCCTTTCTCCAAAGCGGTGCGGCAGTCCTTGAGAGACTGCTTCCTTCCATGGATTAGGATACCACAAATTAGTTGACGATGCAACTATCAGGCGTTGATTTCTGGTTGAAATTTCAGTCTTCCGCCTGGATAGAAGAAAAAGAGGACCCATGTGCCGGGACAATGAAAAAGCCTCTCCTGATACCCGTTTGGGCGGAGAGGCTTCTGAAACGGCACGGACTCAGGACAACGTACGGAGATACCGAATCGAACTGCCGGCAAATTCCAGAAAATCACCCTTTACAGAGCCTTCCAGAGAAAGGGAACCCTCGTAGCCGGCCTCTTGCAGCGCACGGAAGAAAGAGGCATAGTCCTCCCCGTCCCCGGGCTGGGGGAAGAGCCTTCCGTTTTTGGCGCTGGCGATATGGGCATGGGCCAGCAGGCCCCAATAACCGGCAAGGGAGGCGCGGGGCTCCCGTTCCAGGTCGAAATGATACAAGTCCACCAGCAGACGAATGCTAGTTTTGTCCACCTCCCGGACCAGCCGGGCTGATTCCGAGCAGGTATTGAGAATGTTGCATTCTCCCCGGTTCAACGGCTCGATGCAGCAGACGATGTCCCGGCTTTCCGCAGCGGGAGCGATCAGCTGGGAACAGAGACTGCGAAGCTGTTCCCAGGTCTTTTCCCGGGAATAGCCCTCCGGCACGGCCCGCGCTTTTCCGCTGCCGAACACGATGGTGTGAATGCCCAGCAGGGCGGCTTTGTCCAAAACATCTGAGAGGTAATCCGCCGTCTTTTCCCTGTCCACCGCTTCTCCCACCAGAGGCAGGCCGCCGGGAAACAGGAGGTTGCCTGCAAGACAGGAGAGTCCAGAGGCCTTCAGTGCGTCTGCTCGCTGAAGAATTTCCTCCCGGGAATGTCCGTTTAGTTCAGAAATCCCGATCTCCACATAGTCGGCTCCAGCCTGAGACAGGGAAAAAATCCGGTCGTCGAAAAGAGACATGCAGCAACCGATTTTCATAAGCTTCCTCACTTCCATTTTGAAGTTTACTATCATGCTTTTTGGAATAACGGTGAGTTTTTCCGGGGATGGGAGGGGCGGCCTCCGATCAGCCATCGGGAGAGTCCTACAGCTTATACTGCAGCAGCATCTCCTTATCTGCTTTCCCCACCCGGAAAGATTCCCGTATTTTTTGGATGCTCTTGTTCTGGGTGAATGGGGGCAGCACCCTCTCCTGAAGCAGGGGAAGGGTCTCGGCCGGAAACTTCACATAGCAGACGGAAACTGCCCAGGCCACCGCCATCTGGACGTAGTAGGCCTCTGAACGGACGCCTTTGAGCAGGGAGAGGCCCTCTGGCAGGTATTCTTTCGTCACATAATGATCCAGCAGCATGACGGCTGCGAAGCGTGCAAAAAATTCCCTGCTGTCGAGAAACAGCGGCCGGAGAAATTCCCACATCCGCTGTTTCTCCTCCTCGTTGGGGAACCGGAAAGTACTGCAGAAGGAATCGCAGACGGCCCAATTATCAATCAGGGGAAGAAAGGCGGAAACCAGTTCCAGACGGCGGGAAATCCCAGTTTTCATGCCGGCGATCACCAGGCCGCGCAGCAGAATCTCCTCATAGGAGCCGGTCCGGCTGACGGCCAGAAAGCCTTCAGCATCCCGCCGGATGACATCTTTAGCCATTTCCCGGAGTTTCGGCAGACGGACGCCGTACGCGGTTTCCGTACCGGGAATCAGGCTCTCATTAAATTTTTTGTAGGCTTCGTCTGCGCAGCGCCGGAATTCGGCCAGAAGCTCTTTATATTCTTCCGGTGAAAAGCTCATACGGTACCCGCGTTTTTGGTCAGGGTGCGGATCAGCACCAACAGGTTCGGAATGGACTGGGATTTGTCGAATTCCTCGCAGTTCTCCCGCATGGCCTGCAGCTTCTGCTTCTCCATCAGCAGGGAGGAAATCTGTTCCGCGAAATCGTCGCCCTTGTGCAGGCGTACACCCATATCATGGGTTTTGAGAAAATTGGCGTTGTCTTCCTCCTGCCCGGGGATCGCGTCGAACACTGCCAGCGGCAGGTTGCAGGCAAGGGCTTCAGAAACCGTGAGACCGCCGGGCTTTGTCACCAGCAGATCGGAGGCGTGCATGTATTTTTCCACCTCGTCGGTGAAATAGATCAGCCGGGTGGGCAGCCGTGCGCCGGAGGCAAGTTCCTTTTCAAAGGCCTCGTAAAGCTTCCGGTTGCGTCCAGTGATCACGATAATCTGCATTTTGACATTGGTTTCCGTCAGATCCCGGTAAAGCTTGATGATGTTGGAGACACCGAAGCTGCCTGCCATGAAGAGCAGTGTGGGCAGTTCAGGGTCGAAGTTCAGGTCCCGCAGGATCATGGAACGGTCCTCCCGGTCGAAAAACACGTCATGTACCGGGATGCCGAAGGGATAAATTTTTTCCTTGGGCACGCCGAAGGTCATCAGCTCCGGCACCATGTCGTCACTGGCCACCACATAGGCGTCCACATAGTCCGCAATCCAGGCCCGGTGTACGCCGTAGTCGGTGAGAATACAGATCAGGGGAGCAGTGACGGACCCATCCTCCTTGAGGTCTGAAACCATTTCCGTAGCAAAAGGATGGGTGGTGATGATCACATCCGGATGGTAAGCTTCAATGGCCGGCAGCAGCAGATTGCTGAACATGCCGCTGAGCTTTGGTACCAGGTCGGAAAAGAGATTCTGCTTGTTGGTCTGCTTATAGAGCCTGCCGAACAGGGCAGGTACTTTCTTTGCCATAAACAGATAGCTGTCGCACACCGTCTTGTCCAGAAACCGGCCAACCGCCTTGAGCGTATCCACAGATTTGACATCGTGGCCCGTGTTGTCCCGTATGTACCGCTCCACTGCGTTGGAGGCCCGCAAATGCCCACCGCCGGTGGCGGCTGTCAACAATAAAATTTTCATCAGTAAAAACCCCTTCTCAATTTGGATCCCCACGAAAGGGGGACTATTGCAATAATACCCTCGCACAGCGATATTTATTGTCGCAGAAAGCAGAAAAAAGCGTAACTTTTCTGTTCCCTCTGTACTCTTATAGAATAGTAGGAAAAAGAAAAGAAATAGACGATAAAATTCTTTCCTTTTTCCTACTATTTCAATGGAAATGTAAGGACGGGAAGGGTTTCACCGTCTTCTTTTCAATAACAAGGTTTTTCAGCCTGCTGAATTATGAACATATTGTAACATACCCCTCTTGAAAATGCCAGTTTTTTAATGGTTTTGAAACCTTTTCCATGCTTTACTTTTGCCTATAAAATAAGGTATAATAATAAAACGATTGGACTTTACGGCAAAGTGTGCAAATAGGCGGACTTTGCAAACGATATAACCTCAGAAAATATACAGCAGTCTTGAAAGGGGGGCTTTCCGTGAAAAGAAACCCAAATAAACTGAAAACAGCAGCATTGCTGGCATCCATACTGCTTCTCATAACTGGAGTTTCGGCCTGTTCGCCGAAGCCGGAGCCTGACAGTCAGATCTCTTCCCAGGCGGAAGATCCCACGGTATTTCCGGATGGAACCAGTATCGGCGGGAAGAATATTTCAGGAAAGACTGTGGATGAGGCGTTGGAAACCGCCCGCAAGGCCCTGCAGGAGACAGTGGACGGCCTGGAAATATCAGTAAAATTCCGGGATGACACGGTGGTGCTCTCCAAAAGTGATTTTGTCACCAAGGATGTGCTGGAGCTGACCCTTCCCAAACTGCTGGAAAGCCGCAGGGCGGACAAGTATGAGCTTGCATATGTGACCGATCTCTCAGAAAGCGGCAGGCAGAAGCTGACGGATGCGGCCGCAGCCTGCTATGCCGAAGGAAAAAATGCCACAGTCACCGGTTTTGATTCCGATGCAGGGGCCTTTCTCTTTTCGGATGAGCAGAAGGGAAGCCGTGTAGATTTGGTGAAGACCTTGGCAAGCGTGCGGCAGCTGTTATCCCAAAAGCACAGCGGCGCAATTCAGGCGGCTTTTCTGGAGGCAAACCCCACACTTACCAAGGAAACCCTTTCGAAGAATTTCAAATTGATGGCCTCTTATACCACGGAGTCCGGAAATACGGAAAACGGCAACAGCAACATGAGGCTGGCGCTTTCCCATGTGAACGGTACCGTGTTGGAGCCCGGGCAGGTGTTCTCCTACAATGATACCATCGGGGACAGCACAAATCCGGAGAACGGCTGGCTGCCTGCCGGGGGTCTGAGCGGAGGCGTTCTGGTACAGATGTACGGCGGCGGAATCTGCCAGGGTTCCAGCACATTATACAATGCAGTGCTCCGAGCGGGGCTGGAAATCGTAGAGAGGGACTGCCACAGCTCGCCCTCCAGCTACTGCCCTATCGGCCTGGACGCCACGGTGGATTACGGCAATATCGATTTCAAGTTCCGCAATCAATTGGACACGCCGGTGTACCTCTCCGCCTGGATGGACGGCGTCACGCTGCATGTGAATGTGTACGGCTGCTTCCCGCCGGAATGGGACAGGGTGGAGGTTTCTTCAGAACAGGTGGGGTACGAACCGCCCCGTTCCGAGGTGAGCTTTGTCACAGATTATGATTTGGCTGCCGGCGAGTATGTGAGAAAAACATCCGGCAACGAGGGATATTCTGCCTGTGCCTACCGAACCTATTACAAGGGCGATACCGTTGTAAAATCAGAACAGCTGCCGGATTCCTATTACGAACCCACCGGCACGGTTTACGCCGTAGGGGAAGGGACGGACACCTCCAAGGTGGATACCAGTAAGGAGAGGGGGACTACAACAAAGGAGAAACCCTCTCCAGAACCCTCCAAATCTCCGGAGACGCCTTCGAAGCCCCCTGTGAATCCGGATCCGCCGGAGGAATCTTCCGAGCAGCCGCCCGAATCTCCTGAGCCTACGGAGGAGCCGCTGGAATCCTCTGAGCTTTCGTCGGAGTCAAACTCTTCAGAATTTTCCTCATCCAATCCGGAGGAGGGCGCTGACGATGTTGACTCAGCTGCGGAATAACAACGAAAATACATAGCGGAATTTTCAGCTTTCTGTTTGTTGTTCCAATGTTCTTTCCACTCAGTGTTTTTTCAATCCCCTGTGCCGTTGACGGTGCGGGGGATTGTGCGGTAATCCGCGTGTACCCCGAAGTCTGAAAAGCAGGGCGGGAAAAATTATCATAGCCAGGAGAAAGGAAGAAGGTCCTATGAAAGACGGTTTGATTCGAATTGCTGCGGCGACGCCGGAAACAGGGGTTGCCGATGTGAAAGCCAATATCGCCAGAATGGGGGAACTTGCCAGGGAGGCGGCACAACAGGGCTGCGCCGCGGTGGTCTTTCCGGAACTGGCTGTCACCGGCTACACCTGCGGCGATCTTTTCCGGGACGCCACGCTGATTCAGGCTGCGGAGCGGGGCCTTTCCCAACTGATGGAAGAAACTGGGAAACTGGACCTGCTTTGTGTGGTGGGAGTGCCTGTGGCGTTCAGGGGCGGGCTTTACAATTGCGCTGCGGTGTTTTTGCGGGGAAAGCTGCTGGGACTTCCGGCGAAGACTCATATTCCCAATTATGCTGAATTTTATGAGGCCAGGCATTTTACGCCTGCTCCTGAGAAAGCGGAAACGGTTCTTTACTGTGGCCAGAGGGCGCCCATGGGCGGAAATTTACTGTTTTCCTGCGAAAATGTTACAGGCCTGACGGTAGGAGTGGAAATCTGTGAGGACTTGTGGGTGGCTGGACCGCCCAGCACGAGGCTGGCCCAGTGCGGAGCCACGGTGCTGCTCAATCCCTCCTGCAGCGATGAGACCATCGGAAAGGCTGAATACCGCAGGGAACTGGTGAAAAGCCATTCGGCGAGGCTGCTGGCAGCCTATGCCTATGCGGACAGCGGCTTTGGGGAATCCACCACGGACATGGTGTTTTCCGGGCACCGGCTCATAGCGGAAAATGGGGCGCTGCTCTCCGAGGGGGAGCTGTTCACCACGGGTCTTACAATGGCCGACCTGGACCTGGAACGGCTGGTGCAGGAGCGCAGGAGAATGAGCACCTGGAGTGAACGGCAGGACCCGGAAGAGATGACCCGTGTTTCCTTTTCTTACCGAGAGGAGACGGTGCGGGCCTTCGAACCGCAGCGCGTCTTTCCGAAAACCCCCTTTGTTCCCGGAAACGGCGGGGACTTGGAAAAACGCTGCAGCATGATTCTAGCCATGCAGTCGGAGGGGCTGGCTGTGCGGCTGAAGCACATAGGCTGCAGCACGGTGGTGATCGGACTTTCCGGAGGATTGGATTCCACACTGGCTTTGCTGGTGGCCGTACGCGCTTTTGACCGGCTGAAGCTTCCGTATAGCGGAATCAAAACCTATTCCATGCCGGGCTTCGGCACCACCAGCCGTACCAAGAGCAACGCACAAAAAATCGCGGAGGAGCTGGGCGTCAGCTTCCGGGAGATTTCCATCGAGAAGGCGGTGCGCCAGCATTTTTCCGATATCGGCCAGAGCGAGGAAACCCTGGATGTGACCTATGAAAATTCCCAGGCGAGGGAGCGCACTCAGGTGCTGATGGATCTTGCCAACCAGTGCGGCGGGCTGGTGGTGGGCACGGGAGACCTTTCCGAGCTGGCCTTGGGCTGGGCCACCTATAATGGGGATCACATGTCCATGTACGCGGTGAACGCCTCCATCCCAAAGACTTTGGTTCGTTATCTGGTACGCTATGCGGCGGACCACAGCGGCGAGGCTTTGAAAAGGGCATTGTACGATGTGTTGGACACGCCGGTGAGCCCGGAGCTTCTGCCGCCCAAAGACGGCGAAATCGCCCAGAAGACCGAGGAGCTGGTGGGCCCCTATGAGCTGCACGACTTTTTCCTCTACTATCTCCTCCGGTTCGGTTTTACGCCCGGGAAGATTTACCGGATGGCCTGCCGTTCCTTTGCGGGAGACTATTCTCCGGAGGTGATCCGGCACTGGCTGCGCACCTTCTACCGGAGGTTCTTTACCCAGCAGTTCAAGCGTTCCTGCCTGCCGGACGGCCCCAAAGTGGGTTCTGTAACGCTTTCTCCCCGAGGCGATTTCCGCATGCCCAGCGATGCGTGCTGCACAGTATGGCTGGAGGAGATTGACAGGCTGTAAACAGGGCGCCCTGTCGCCGGATTTTCCGATGGCGGGGGAGAAATCAGAATGCCGGAAGAGAAGGGAGTTCCCAATGATGCAGAAGGTAAAACATATTTTGGTGACCGTTCCCGTGGAACAGCGTCATATTGACCTGCTGAAGGCGGCTGTGCCGGAGGCGGAGTTCCGGTTTCGGGAATTTATGGAGAAGGAGGATGTTGCCCCAGAGGACGTGGCCTGGGCGGAAGTGATCTTGGGCAACGTGGAGCCGGGGCAGCTGAATGCTTCGGAAAAGCTGCGGTGGCTGCAGACCAACAGCGCGGGCGTGGAGCCTTATCTGAAACCCGGCGTGCTGGCGGAAAATACCGCGCTCACCAATGCCACCGGCGCCTATGGGCTGGCAATTTCAGAACATATGCTGGGCATGCTTTTGGAAATTATCAAGAAGCTGGAGCTCTACCGTGACGCACAGAAGCAGGGAAGCTGGAATTCCCTGGGCCGGGTCACCTCGGTGTACGGTTCCACTGTACTGGTGCTGGGCATGGGCGATATCGGCGGAGAGTTCGGGATGCGCTGCAAGGCTTTGGGGGCCAGAGTACTGGGAGTGCGCAGGAAAAATACGGAAAAGCCGGAGTATGCCGACGAAGTGTATCTCACGGAGGACCTGGATCGGCTGCTGCCCCAGGCGGATGTGGTTGCAGTCACTCTTCCCGGTACGGAGGCTACCCGCGGCATGCTCAGCCGGGAGAGGATTTCCAGGATGAAGAATGGGGCCGTGCTCCTGAATGTGGGGCGGGGATATATTGTGGATACGGAGGCCCTGTGCGATGCGCTGGAGAGCGGGAAGCTGGCGGGCGCCGGGCTGGATGTAACGGAGCCGGAGCCTCTCCCTCCGGAGCACCGGCTGTGGCGGATTCCCACGGCGGTGGTCACCCCCCATATCTCGGGCTATTATCATCTCAAAGAAACACATGAGCGCATTCTGCGCATTTTTACTGAAAATTTGGAACGCTTTGTCAAGGGCGAGCCTCTGGTAAATCAGGTGGATTTCCAGACCGGATACCGGAAAACGCCGTAAGGAAGGGTCAAATGGGAGAAAACAGGGAACATTATCTGGATAACAGCGCCACCACCCGCGTTTTGCCTGAAGCGGCCCGGAAAGCCGCAGAGGTCATGGTGGAAGAATACGGAAACCCCTCCTCCCTGCACACACGGGGCTTCCGGGCCCGGCAGGAACTGGAAGCATCTCGGAAAACAGTTGCCGCCAGGCTGGGCGTAAAACCGGAGGAGCTGTACTTCACAAGCGGCGGCACGGAGGGAAACAACCTGGCTTTGTTCGGTGCTGCGCTGGCTAAAAAACGTCAGGGAAATCGCATCGTCACCACACTGGCGGAGCATGATTCCGTGCTTGGCGCCGTGGGGGAGCTGGAAAAGCAGGGCTTCGAAGTGGTGCGTCTCCGGCCGGATTCCGAGGGGCATCTTTCTGAGGAACAGCTTTTTGACGCTGTCAATGAGAAGACCATTCTTGTCAGCATGATGCTGGTAAACAATGAGACCGGCGCTGTCTTCCCTGTTTCAGCCGCTGCCCGGGCTATCCGGAGGAAAAAAGCGCCGGCGCTGCTTCACACCGATGCGGTGCAGGCCTTTGGAAAGTTGGAGTTTTCCCCTGCAAAGCTGGGGGCAGACCTTTGTACGGTCAGCGCTCATAAGGTGCATGGACCCAAGGGGGTGGGCGCGCTCTACGTCTCCAAATCGGCCCGTATCCTGCCCCATACCTTTGGTGGGGGACAGGAGAAGGGACTGCGGCCCGGCACGGAAAGCGTGCCGTTGATCTGCGCCTTTGGCGAAGCGGTACGGCTGCTGCCAAAAGCTTCCGAGGCAGGGCCGGAAATGGAACGGCTCAACGGCCTGCTGCGGGGAAAGCTGAGGGAACTGCCTGAGGTGACGGTCAACTCCCCGGAGGATGGGCTACCGTATATCCTGAATTTTTCCGCAGGCCGGGTGCGGGCGGAAACCATGCTGCATTTTTTGGCGGAACAGAATATTTTTGTTTCTTCAGGTTCGGCCTGTGGGAGAGCCAAACCCAGCCATGTGCTGGAGGCAATGGGCCTGCCGAAGGAGAGAATTAGTTCTGCACTGCGGGTCAGTTTTTCCCGCTTCAGTGAAGAGGATGATGTATTGGCGTTGGCGGAAGCGTTGAAGAAGGGCCTGCGCACACTGCTGCACTGAGCCTGCACGCAGGGAACTGACAGGGATTTAACGGGTTCCCTGGGGCATGCAGAACGGGCGGTATTTGTTTGGAAAAAATCATCAAAGCCCTGCGTGATGCGGGGAATACAAGGAGGACTACATGGCGAAAGAAGTCATTTTGCTGAAACTGGGGGAGATTGCCCTGAAGGGGCTGAACCGCCGCACGTTTGAGGACGTGCTGCTGAAGAATATCCGGCGCAGGCTGACCGGCGCGGGGGAATTTGCGGTGACCTCGGTGCAGTCCACCATCTACGTGGAGCCTAAAAATGAGGAAGCGGATATGGACCTGGCTGAGGAGCGCTGCGCCAAAGTGTTCGGCGTGGTGGGGTATACCCGGGCTGCGGTTACGGAAAAGGAGCTGCCCAAGATCCGGGAAAAAGCGGCGGAGTACCTGCGGGACGTTCTGGAGGAGGCAGGGAGCTTCAAGGTGGAATGCAAGCGCAGCGATAAAAAATTCCCCTACAAGTCGCCGGAAATTTCCGCGGAGGTGGGCGGCTATCTGCTGGAACAATATCCCCACCTGCGGGTGGATGTGCACCATCCCGACGTCATTGTACGGGTGGAGGTGCGGGAGCAGAACGCCTACCTGCATGTGGACCCGAAGCCCGGCGCGGGGGGAATTCCGGTGGGCACCGGCGGGAAGGCCGCTGTGCTGATCAGCGGCGGGCTGGACAGCCCCGTGGCTGCCTGGACCATGGCGAAGCGCGGCGTGGAGCTGACCGCCGTCCATTTTGCCAGCCCACCCTATACCAGCGAGCTGGCCCATGAAAAGGTGGTCCGCCTCCTCAGAAAGGTCAGCGAGTATGCGGGTCGCATTAAAATGGTCACGGTGAACTTCACAAAACTCCAGGAGCAGATTCGGGACAAATGCCCCGAGGAGCTGGGTACCGTTATCCTGCGGCGTTTTATGCTGCGGGCTGCCGAGCGGGTAGCCCGGGACGAGGGCTGTGCTGCGCTCATCACCGGAGAAAGCCTGGGCCAGGTGGCAAGCCAGACCATCCAGGCCATCGCCTGTACGGATGCAGTGGCTGATATGCCGGTATTCCGGCCGCTGATCGGCGCAGATAAATCGGAGATCGTCAAGCTTGCCTATCAGATCGGCACCTATGATATCTCCATCGAACCCTATGAAGACTGCTGCACCATATTCACTCCCCGCCACCCCCGCACGAAGCCTGCGCTGCATTTTGTGGAAAATGCGGAAAAGGCTATAGATGGGGAGGCTCTTCTGGAAGAGGCGCTGAAGGACGTGCGCACCACGCAGATTATGCCGTAAAGTCACAGCACGGAGAAAAGCCTCCGCAGAGAGAAGGCAGGAGCATCGCGGAACGGGACTCCCGCGCTGCAGACAGCCGAAGCCGGAAGTAAAGTTTTCGCAGGCCTTTTTCAAAAGGCCGGGGCATCGTGGAGCGGGCTCCCCGCGCTGAAGACAGCCGAAGCCGGAAAAAAAGTTTTCGCAGGCCTTTTTCAAAAGGCCGAGGCCGAAAGGAGAAAAAATGAACGCAGAAATTATTTCAGTGGGGACAGAACTGCTGCTGGGGCAGGTTGTCAATACGGATACCGCTATTGTGGCCAGGGCGCTTTCCGCGCTGGGAATCAACCTGCTGTATTCCGCAGTGGTGGGGGATAATGCGGAACGGCTGAAAACAGCGGTGGAAACGGCCATTACCCGCAGCGATCTTCTGATCATGACAGGAGGGCTGGGCCCCACGGCCGATGACCTTACCAAGGAGACAACAGCGGCTGCAGCAGGCCGGAAGCTCAAGCTCCATGAGGATAGCCTACGGCGCATTCAGACTTATTTTAATGAAAAGCATGTCAGCGAAAATCAGGAAAAGCAGGCCTGGCTGCCGGAGGGCTGCACGGTTTTGCAGAATGATAACGGCACTGCGCCGGGCTGCGCCTTTCAGGCGGAAAACGGCTGTACGGTGATCATGCTGCCCGGTCCGCCCTCAGAGCTTGCGCCCATGCTGGAAAACTATGCGGTGCCTTACCTGAAAAAGAGCGTGAACTCTGTCATTGTTTCCCACAATGTTCACATTTATGGAAGGGGAGAGGCGCCTGTCGCCCAGATGATGGACGACCTGATGGATGGGGAGAACCCCACCCTGGCGCCCTATGCAAAAGAGGGCGAGTGCTATCTGCGTGTCACGGCGAAGGCGGCGGACGAACAGCAGGCAGACGAAATGTGTGCCCCTGTCATTGAGGAAATCAGGAACCGGCTGGGAGAATTCGTCTACGGCATAGATGTGGAATCTCTGGAGGCCCTGGTGGTAAAAGAGCTCCTGCAGCAGGGGAAAAAGCTGGCGACAGCGGAGTCCTGCACGGGAGGCCTTCTTGCCAAACGTATCACCGACATTTCAGGCTCCTCTGCTGTGTTCGATATGGGCTGTGTCACTTATGCAAATGAGGCTAAGGAGGCTCTGCTCTATGTGCCCCACGAAATTTTGGAGGCCCACGGGGCGGTGAGTGAAGAGACGGCCTGCGCCATGGCAGAGGGGATTGTCAGGCGTTCCGGCAGCGACCTGGGAATCGGGATAACCGGGATTGCCGGACCGGACGGAGGCACGGAGCAAAAGCCCGTGGGGCTGATCTATATCGCCTTGAGCGACGGCAGTCAGACTTGGGTGGTGAAGCGTTCTCCCATAGGCCGTACAAAAAACAGGGAATGGCATCGCCACTGCGCTGCGTCCCAGGCTCTGGACATGGTGCGGCGATACCTGGAGGGCCTGCCCGTGACAGTGGAGTAAGGAGACAGGAAATGAGCATGTGGGAACCGTGGACCGGCTGTTACCCCGCCAGCGACGGATGCAAATACTGTTATTATTACGGCCCGTATTCGAAACGGTATGGGCAGAATACTGTCTGTAAGACGGCAGACTTTATGAAACCTCTGGAAAAGAAGACGGCGGAAAAATGGAAAATCCCGCCGGGATCCATGGTGGCGACCTGCTTTTCAACCGATTTCTTCCTGCCGGAGGTAGATGAGTGGCGCAGAGAGGCTTGGAGCATGATCCGGCAGAGGCCGGACTGCCAGTTCCAAATTCTCACGAAGCGGATCGAACGGTTTCCCGTCTCCCTGCCGGAGGATTGGGGAGATGGGTACGACAACGTGCTGCTGGGCTGTACCTGTGAGAATCAGGAGGCGGTGGATACCCGGCTGCCGCTGTTTCTCTCCTATCCCATCAAGCACCGTTTTCTTGCCTGTGCCCCTTTGTTGGAGGATTTGGAGCTGGGGCCCTGCCTTTCCGGTATTTCCATGGTCTCCGCAGGCGGAGAAACCTCTCGGGAGGCAAGGGTCTGCCAGTACGAATGGGTGCTGCACATTCGGGAGCAATGCCGGAAGGCCGGCGTATCCTTCTGGTTTAAAAATACGGGATCCCGGTTCCTTAAAGATGGTGTTCTACACAAAGTCAACCCCAGACTGCAGCACAGCATGGCGCGGGAAATGGAGCTGAACCTGGAATGATAAACGGCAAAGAGATGGCTCCGGCTGGAGTGCGGCCCGTTGTGGGCCGGTTTGCCCCTACGCCCAGCGGACGGCTGCATCTTGGAAACCTGTTTTGCTCCCTGCTGGCCTGGCTTTCGGCAAAATCTTTGGGCGGCAGGATGGTGCTGCGCATAGAAGACCTGGATCCTGCGCGTTCCCGTGGGGAATATAGCGAGGCGGTGGAGCGGGATCTCCGTTATCTGGGCCTGGACTGGGACGAAGGGGGAACCTGTGGTGGGGGTACATCCGGCCTCTATGAGCAGGGAAAGCGGTCCGCCTATTACCAGCAGCTTCTGGAGCGGCTGGCGGAGAAGGGGCTGGTATATCCCTGCTTCTGCAGCCGTGCGGAACTGCACGCGGCAGACGCGCCCCATGCTTCGGACGGGGATCCCATCTATTCCGGCAGATGCCGTACGCTCACCCGGGAGGAGACGGAACAAAGGGCGCGGCTGCGCCCGCCGGCACTGCGCCTGCGGGTTCCCGACGAAGTGCTCTGCTTTGAGGACGGCCATTATGGGAAGATGAGCCAGCATCTGGAGCGGGAGTGCGGCGATTTCATTCTCCGCCGTTCCGACGGTGTGTTCGCCTATCAGCTGGCTGTAGTGGCGGATGACGCGGCCATGGGGGTGACTGAAGTGGTGCGGGGGCGGGACCTGCTCTCCTCCACGCCACGCCAGCTGTACCTGTACCGGCTTTTGGGGTTCAGGCCGCCGGTCTTTTATCATACGCCGCTGCTGCTCGCTCCCGACGGCCGCAGGCTTTCCAAACGGGATGGGGATTTAAGCCTGGAAGCGCTGGCCGCCAGGGGGCTGACAGGCAGGGAGATTGTGGGGCGGCTGGCATGGTGCGCCGGGCTTCTGGACCGGCCAGAGCCCGCGCTTCCGGAGGAGCTGCTGCCTCTGTTTTCCTGGAAGAAGGTTCCCCATAGCGACATCTGCCTGCCGGAAGGGCTGTTTTGAAGAAGGAAAAGGATAAGCACGGGGCTTCAGCGGCCCCTGTGCTTATCCTTTCGTTTTTCCTGCCGCAGCGCGAACCGCCTCTGCTCTTCCGCTTCTCTTTGCATTTTGGAAAGGGCATGCCGTTTCTCTTTGCCCTGTTCCTGCTGAAGCTTCAGCGCCTGCTGCGCCTTGGTGCCGATTCTGGATGGGCGGGTCAGCTCCCTGGCTTCCCGCTGCAGGCGCTTTGGGCTTTTGCGCCGTTCTGCCAGCCCGGATCCCTCGGAGAGAGCCGGACTGAATTTCAGGCTGCCGCCGTTTTTCAGCCAGAATTCATAAACCTCGCCGTCCTTTGGTTCGGCTCCGAAAGGGATACGGCAGACCTCCAAGGTTCCGCCGCATTCCCGCTCACACAGACCGATCCAAAAGGGCTCCTGAAACATGACGGTCAGTTTGAAATGGGTGATATCCATCCCTTTTCCTCCTTTTGCTGCGCGCCGGGTGAGGCGCACTGGGTTGTAAATTGAGTGCGGACAACCAAGGAGGCAGGTTACTGACAGCACTGTGCTGCTCCCGGACTACCAACCGGGATGTGTTTTTCACTCTGTGCTCTATTTTATCCTTTATTTTCTTAAAGTCAAGAATCGGGCATCCCTCCCGCCGGTTTTGTCAAAAAAAGAGCATTGTTTCCGCTCTTTTCCTATGCTATACTCCGGGAAAGAGAGATGCTCCTGGCTGCCGGGTGGGACTGCAGCAGGCGGCAGAAAAGATCGCATCTCGCAGAAAGGGAAGGGTCTGTCTATGGAAAGAATTTCTTGGAAACCGGAAGAACGCAGAGGGCTGGTGGCGGGGAACGCCTCCATCTCCGGGGACGTATCTCCCCGGGGGAGGTTGTTTCAGCGCATTGTCTGGAATCCGCCCTGCTTTGAGGATGGCAGAAACGGAATGCGGGAGGGCGGGGAATCCGGTTTCCTCATCACCGCAGGAGGAAAGACAAAAAAGGACGCGGAGCTTTCCTGGACTGTGCTGGAACGGGATTATCCCCGGTACCGGGCAAAGGCACAGGTGCTGCCGGGACTTTCTGTAGAGGTGTGCGCCTTCGCTCCGCTGGCCCCAGGGGATACGGAACCTATGTTTCTGCCGTCCCTGCTGGTTTCGCTGTCGTTTGAGGGGGAGACTGCTGAGGAGGTTGCCGTCACCTGGGCCTGGAAACCCACCCGGGAGATGCTGGAGGGTTCCTATTCCGCGCCGGTATGCCTGAAAAAGGAGGCTGGTTGTTTCCGTGCGGAACGGGGAGACGCCTTCCTGGAGCTTTCCGGCGGCGAGACGGGAGGACTGGGGCCCTGCGGCCGTTCCGGTCTGTTTTCGGTGGAAACCAGCTTTCGTATGCAGGGAAAAAGGCGGGTACAGGCCATGCTGGGGTATTTTCCCAAGGAACACCGTTTTCGTATCCACGCTGAGAGCACCGGGTCGCTCTGCGGCAGGCTGCGGCAGGAGTTCCCGCATCTGGAGATGCAGGTGGAGGAGTGGATCCTCTCCCTTCCCCAGGTGGGGGACGAGCAGATTCTGCGCTATACCCGCTGGTACAGCCAGGCCGCGGTGATGCTGACGAAAAGCGACGTCACCGGGCGGGTGATCACCATGGGATACCATGAGCTGAACCAGAGGGATTCCTTTTGGACAAGCTTTGTGCACCTGTCCTTCTGGCCAAGGCTGGAACAGGCCATGCTTCGGGAATCCTGCCTCTGGCAGAGAGAGGACGGAAAACTTCCCACCACAATCCTGCCAAAATATGAGCGGGAGACAGATGTGGATATCAACGAGTACTTCTGCCTGCGCATTGCCCGGTATTTCCACTGGCACCGGGATCTGCCCTTTCTCCGGGAATGCTGGCCCCATTTCTGCAGATCGGTGGAGTTTCTGCTGACGTTGGACAGGGATGGGGACGGCCTGCCGGAACAGGCGCCGCCGGAAAATCCGCTCTGCTTCTGGGCAGACTGGAAGGATGTCAAGGGGATTGTGGGCAGAAAGCTGGCGCCGCATTTTGTCCTGCTGTGGCTGGCTGTGCTGCAGGAGGGCATTCTCCTGTCGCAGGCGCTGGAGTCGGAGAAATCCGAGGCCTGGTTCCGGGAACTGTTCCAGCGGGCAAAGGCGCAGACGGAACTTCCCGTCCAGGAAGGCGGCTTATGGCAGGGGGACCATTACACCGAGCTTTGGTACGATGGAAGGGAAATTTCTTCCGTGCTCCAGGATCAGACCGTGGGCATGGCCTTTGGCGTGGTGGAGGAAGAGCGGGCAGGCGCCATTTGGCAGGCCCTCTCCCGGGGGGAGAACGAGGGCGGAATTCCGGAAACCTATCCCTTCCGGGAAGAGATGGAGTATGAACCCGGCGTCTACCACAACGGCGGCATCTGGCCCTACCTCACCTTCTGCGACTGCATGGGCAGATACCGTATGGGCGCCTGGGAGGATGCGGAGAGGCTGATCCGAAAAACAGGGCGCTATGATCTTGAGGTCCCCGGAGATTTTGCCCCCAATGAGTATCTCCATGGAATTACCTTGGAAAACTGCGGTTTTGAAATTCAGGGCTGGTCCTCCGCCCTGTTCGGGACGCTTACCCATGGCGCCTTTACCGTTGAGAGGCCGGATGAGCTGAGCGCCGTGATCCATGTCAATTTCCCTGAACGGGATTTTGCCACCCGTCTGCTGCTGCCGGAGCCTGTCGGCACAATTTTGGTGGGACGCAGGGATGGCGTTTTATTCCATTCCGACCCGGAACTGGAGTGGGCCAGCGTTCAGGTGACGGAGAGGCCCATGGACGCCGGCTGGGAATAAAAAGCCGCAGGGCATGCCCAAATGGAACCATCGGGAGAGAAAAGACCGCCTTCAGGCCATGTCTCACGGCCCTGAAGGCGGTCTTGTTATTCTGTCATTACGTTCCCGATTCCAGCTTCTTTTCCAGCCAGCGGAGGACGTCTGCATAAACCTCCTGCCGGTTGGATTCGTTCAAGAGCTCATGCCGTTTGCCGGGATACAGCTTCAGGGAAACGTCCCCGCAGCCAGCGGCTTTCAGTGCTTCTGCAACCTCTGTGGGGCCCTTGCCATAGTTCCCCACCGGGTCCGCGTCCCCTGCCAGCAAAAACACAGGAAGGTTTTTTGGCACCTCCTGCGCCCACTTTGGGGAGTTGACCTCCTGAAGGCCGGAGAATAGGTCGTAGTAACCAGCCGCTGTGAATTCGAAACCACAGAATTCGTCCGCAGCATATTCCCTGCACACCTGTTCCACCGTAGAGAGCCAGGCGAACTGATTCACCGGGTTTTCAATCCTCTTGTTGTAGCTACCAAAGGCCAGCTTATCGATCAGCTTTCCTCTGGAGCGCGGTCCAAGCATCTTTTTCTGCAGCCCGGCCAGCGCCTTGCCCAAACCCAACGCCGGGTTTTTCCCCATAGTGCCGCAGAGGATGCAGCCCTGCAGCATCCCGCCGTACCGGGTCAGGAAGGAACGGGAGAGAAAGGAGCCCATGCTGTGGCCCATCAAAAAGACCGGCAGGCCGGGATATCTGCCTGAAACCTCGTCCAGCAGAGCTTTCAGGTCGTCCACAACAAATTCCCAGCCGTTTTCGTCGGCAAAATGTCCCTTGACCTGCGCCGACTTGCCATGCCCCGCATGGTCGTTCATGCAGACGGCAAAGCCGTGGGCGGTGAGGAATTCTGCGAAGCTTGCGTAACGTGCGCTGTGCTCTGCCATACCGTGTGCAATCCCTAAAATGGCCTTGGGCTGTTCTTCCGTCCAGAGCCGGGAAAAAATTAAACCGCTGCCGCTGCTGGCGGGACGGGTCCACTCTGTTTTTTTCATCTGTATGACCACACCTTTCCGGCTGCGGATCACTGCCGCACCGTTTCTTTTTTAGAACAGGTCCAGCACATGGCAGGGCTTCGCCCGGAAAACCCGGTCCAGCGGCGCGGAACTGTTGCAGACGGTCGCCGCGGGCATCCAGGGAAGCTCCTCTGCGGAACGAATCCCGCAGATCAGGGTGGAAAAATCGCCGATGGTAAGAGAGAGATCTGGGGCCTCAGTGGTCTTCTCCACCAGGTTTTCACGGCCGGGCGCAAAGGAGAGCTTCCAGACCCCGCGGTTCTCTTCCAACAGAGGGTCGGAAATTTCAATTCGCAGGGCGCCCTCACCGCGGCAGCTGCACAGGGAGAGCACCTTTTCCACGTGGACCGCACGAACCATTCCGTTTGTGAACCACCGGCACTCCGCCTGCGCCATCTCCGGGATCAGGGACTGCAGGCGCAGGCAGGAGGGCGCCGTAAACCGGATGCTCTTGTAATGGGAGGAAAATGCTCCATACACAAAATGCAGAAGCGCCTGAAGGGAGCGGGCGTCGGTAAACAGCAGGCCGTTTTTCCGGGCAAAGTCGGTGGTGCAGTCTAAAATTTCCCCATCCCGGCTGGCCAGCAGGAAGGAACGGGGAACGCCGGATTCATCCCGCCAAAGGTACAGGTACCGTTTTTGGTTCAGCCAGTTTTCCTTTTCCAGAGAAGCATCGTAACCATTCCGTAGTACGGAAAGGTTGAAGTTCTTATAGTAGGAATTGTAAATTTCCAGGAGCGGCGAGAGGTCGTCTCCCGGGAAAAGCTGTTCGATGGTGCCGCCGGTATACGGCAGTTTCAGGGAGAGGATGGGCAGCGTCCAGGTCTGACAGGCGGCTCCGTTTTCAAAGCCGAACTGTCTGTAATAAGCGGTGCTGAAGGGGTAGAGGAAGGAAAAGGCACAGCCCTCCTGATACATGCTCTGAAAAGCGCTTTGCATGCAGGCGCGGATGACGCCCTTTCTCCGGTAAGGGGGCAGGGTGGAGACGCCGCCGACACCGCCCATCTGCACATGGTGTCCGTCAAACCGGACTGGGAAAGAGGTGAGGTCGAAGCAGCCCAGCAGAGCCCCCTCCTCAAACGCTCCCCAAGTCTGCCCGGGGTGCTCCGGTTCTTTCTTATTTTTGAGGCTTTCACGCTCCTTTTCCGGATCGAACTCTCCTTCAAAGGCCACCGCCATGATCCGGTGGGCGTCAAAAAGCTCCTGATGTTCCAATTTTCTGACCTGCATCGAGAATACCGCCTTTCTGTATCGCTTTCGATTTTTTATGCGGAAGGGGATCAGCGGCTCATGACAGTTTCCAGCAGCTCGGAAGCGCTGCCCACTGTAAAGACGGCCCCGTTTTCTTCCAGCTCCTTCCGGTCACGGAACCCCCAAAGGACACCGCAGGAATCCATACCGGCGTTTTTTCCTGTCAGCATATCCACGCCGCTGTCGCCGATGTAGAGGATTTCCCGGGGCGGGATGGAGAAGCCTTTGGCAATCCCCAGCGCGGCTGTGGGGTCCGGTTTTTTGGGAATCCCCGGGACCTGGCCCCGTATGGCGTCAAACAGTCCGGCATAAAAGGATTCTGCCAGAATATGTGTCATGTTGTCCGGTTTGTTGGAGAGCACCCCCAGCCGGAAGCCTCTTCCCTTCAGTTCCCGGAGCAGTTCAGGAATACCCGGATAAGGGGTTACCAGCCTCAGGGGATCGCTTTCATACAGCCGGTCATACTCCGCACGAAACTCGGTTAGCTGTGCATCAGAAAATTTTGCGCCAACGGTCCGAAGCATGCGGCGCATCAAGGTATCAGCTCCGTTTCCCACCAGCAGTTTATAGGCGTCCGTCTCAATGGGAGGGAGTCCAAATTTATGTAACGCAGTGTTGCCTATCCAGGCAATGGAATGGAGCGTATTCAGCAAGGTGCCGTCCATATCAAAAATACAGGCTTTGTACAAATTTAGTCACCGCTTTCAAGAAATCCGTGAGATTTTTGAATGTGTTCCGCATACATCTTTATTCCTATTATACATGCAACTCCGGGGAAAAATCAAGGACGCCGTATTGATTTAAAGCTGCATTCTGTGATATACTTACTGCGGTTACAGAAAGCGGAATCAGGCGTCTTCCGGCGGTTTTGTCCGCCTGGAACGTTTCGGGTGCGGCAGATCATGCAGCCCGGAGGACTTTCTCCTGCAAAAAGGAAGATAGATGGAGGGAATGAAATTGGATTATTCCGAACAGGCTTTGAAACAGCACCGGGAATGGCACGGCAAAATCCGGGTGAACACCCCGTGTCCCCTGAACAGCAGGGAGGACCTCTCCGTGGCCTACACGCCCGGCGTTGCGGTGCCTTGCCTGGAGATTGCAAAGGACGTGGAAAAGTCCTATGAATATACGCGCCGGGGAAACCTGGTGGCTGTGGTTACCGACGGCACGGCGGTGTTGGGCCTTGGGGATATTGGCCCGGAAGCCGGCATGCCGGTGATGGAGGGGAAATGCGCCCTGTTTCAGGCCTTTGCCGGGGTGGATGCGTTCCCGCTCTGTGTGCGTTCCAAGGACGTAGATGAGATTGTGCATACAGTGGAGATGATCGCCGGATCCTTCGGCGGCATCAATCTGGAGGACATCGGGGCGCCCCGCTGCTTTGAGGTGGAAAGGAAGCTCAAGGAGCGTCTGGATATCCCGGTATTTCACGACGATCAGCACGGTACGGCCGTAGTCACCATGGCGGCCATGCTCAACGCACTGAAGCTGGTGGATAAGAAAATAGAAGAAGTTTCCGCCGTGGTCAACGGCGCAGGCGCAGCAGGAACAGCCTGTACGGAGCTTCTGATGGCGCTGGGCCTGAAAAATGTGGTGGTCTGCGACAGGTTTGGTGCGCTGTACGAGGGCATGCCGGGAATGATGGAGGCTCAGGCTGCCTTGGCTGCCAGAACAAATCCTGAAAAGAAGCAGGGCGCTCTGGCGGAAGTGGTACGGGGAGCGGATGTGTTTTTGGGCTTTTCGGCGCCCAACTGCCTCACCGGAGAGATGGTAAAAAGCATGGCGGCGGATCCTGTTATCTTTGCCTGCGCCAACCCCACGCCGGAAATCTTTCCGGAAGAGGCGCTGGCTGCCGGGGCCAGGGTGGTGGGCACAGGCCGCTCGGACTACCCCAACCAGATCAATAACGTATTGGCTTTTCCCGGAATATTCCGGGGTGCGCTGGACGTGCGGGCAAGAGAGATCAACGACGGGATGAAGGCGGCTGCCGCCCGGGCCATTGCGGATCTCATCCCGGAAAAGGAGCTGCGGGAGGACAACATCATCCCCTCTGTGTTCAACAGGGATGTGGTGCCCGCCGTGGCTAAGTCAGTGGCGGAGGCCGCCCGGCGGACCGGTGTGGCCAGAGCTTGAGTTTTTGTAGGCTACCCCGGAGTTATGGGAGACGGCGCATATCTATTGTTTGGAGGGAATGATTTGATGCAGGAGAAGGAAAAAGAGGAAGTACAGAGGGAGCAGCTGAGAAAGGATGTACAGGAGATCAACGACCGGGGAAGGCGGGCAGAAAGAGCCGCGGGGAATGCTGCAAAGCACCTGTACCGGATTGTGGCCGTAGCGCTTTTGGGCGCACTGGTATTTGTCTCCAGCATGCTCAGCGTCCCCATCCCGGTGGCAATCGGAGATATTACAAGAATCCATTTGGGCAATATTTTCTGCCTGCTTTCTGGTTTTTTGCTGGGACCTGTGGGCGGCGGGCTGGCGGCGGGAATCGGCTCTGCCCTTTACGATTTGACAAATCCGGCCTATATTGCCTCAGCACCCTTTACCTTTGCTTTCAAGTTTATGCTGGCGTGTGTGTGCGGGCTGGTGGCCTATGCGGGGAATAACCGCGGGAAGAACCACAAACTTAATATTGCGGCGGCAGTCTGCGGCAGCGTCACCTATATGATTCTCTACCTGGGAAAGAATTTTGTGGAAGGGCTTCTGCTGGGCAGCGAAATGGGCACTGTGCTCACTGCGCTTGCCACAAAGCTGTTTACCTCCAGCGTCAATGCGGTCATCGCGGTGGTGGTTTCCGTACCGCTGTATGCAGCCATCCGTTTGGCATTGAAAAAAAGTAAATTGCTGGACAAAATGAATCTTTGACAGAATGTTAAGCTGATTTTCAGATAAGAATACAAAAACCGTCACATGATTTTCACAAAACAGGCTGATAATAAAGGCACAGTAAAGGAACAGGAACAAGAAATCCTGGTACAGCGCAGTTTTTGAAAGGAGTGTCGGTTATGTATAATCCCTATGACAACAGTTCCAACAATAACCATAACACCAATGACGATAGAACAGGCAAAGAAAATTCGGCAGGCTACGGAACGGCGGAAACCCCTTCCTACACCACGCAGGCTTCTCAAAATGCCCCTCAGGGCCAGCACATAGGAGGGATGGGAGTACCTGTGGGTTCCCCCTACACCAGGCAGGACGGCACAGCGTCCAGTCCTTCCTATCCATCGTCCAATTCTCAGCAGACCTATCAGACAGGCGCGGGTTCATCCGTGCCCGGTGTGCCGCAATCCCAGCAGGCAAGGCCTTCCTATACGTGGAATACCAACGGCGGCGCCCCACAGCAGACGGCTCCCTATTATGTGCCGGAGCCTCCGAAGAAGAAAGCCAAGGGACATGGCGGCAAGGTGTTTGCCAAGATTCTGGCCGGCGTTCTGTGTTGTGCGGTGGTCTCCCTGAGCTCTGTGGGGGTGTTCGCCCTGATGATACAGAACGGCGTGATCAATGTGGAGAGCACCGGGGATTCCAAAACGGCCGCCTTTACCCTGTATAAGCTGGAGGACGGCAATAAAGCCAGCAATATGGCGGTAAACGGAGAAGCGCTTACCCCACAGCAGGTGGCGGAAAAGCTGATTCCCTCCGTAGTGTGTATTCAAAATTACCGTATCAGCCAGCAGCAGGGCCTTTTCCTGGGCGGCTATCAGAATGATGAGTCCGGCTCGGTTTCCCCTGCAGGAGAGGGATCCGGCATCATCATTTCCAAGGATGGCTATATTGTTACGAACCAGCATGTGGTGGACGGTGCCACCAGCCTGAAGGTGATTACCTCAGACGGCATGACCTATGAGGCCACACTGATCGGTGAAGATACACAGACCGACCTGGCAGTGATCAAGATCGAGACGGAAGACGAACTTACCCCCGCAGACTTCGGCACCTCTGAGGACTTGAAAGTGGCGGATGAAGTGATGGCCATCGGCAATCCCGGCGGCCTGCAGCTCAATTCCAGCGTCACCATGGGCTATATTTCGGCGCTGAACCGGCAGGTGACCAACAGCGATACCGGATACACCATCAACTGCATCCAGACGGATGCCGCCATTAACCCCGGCAACTCCGGTGGTGCGCTGGTGGACATGAACGGCCATGTGGTGGGCATCAATTCCTCTAAAATTGTGGCTACCGGCTATGAGGGACTGGGTTTTGCAATTCCTTCCGATACAGTACAGCCCATTGTATCCGACCTGATCGAGTACGGCTATGTAAAGGACCGGGCTATGCTGGGGATCACCGGCGCCTATGTGGACCGCATGTCAGCCAGCTTCTATGGCTTGACGCAGGGCTTTGTGGTGGAGAAAGCCACCAGTGAGGAGGCGCAGAAGGCCGGCCTGGAAATGTACGACGTGATCACCGCCATCGATGACACGCAGGTCACCTCTGCCAGCACCATCTCTTCCTATATTGCAAATAAGAAGCCCGGAGAAACCGTCACCCTGACGGTGGTGAGAGCTTCCTCCGGAAAATCCGAGCAGGTGAAGCTGGTGCTCTCCGAGAATTCCGGAGAATCCAATTAATCAGAGTACAAGTTTCTTTTTCATAAATCTCCTTTTTCAAGCAGGAGGGACGCGGTTTACGCCGCGTCCCTCCTGCTTTGTGACTGCAGAAAGGATAAGGTGGAATTTAGACTTGATTTGGTAGCCGTTTTCATGGTAGTGTAAAAGAAAATACCCTGCGGTCAGATGAAATCCAGGGTATTCTAGCATAGAAAGGAAATAAAACGATGGACTGGAAACTGGTACAAAAGCAGGCCGAAGCACTGCTGGAGGGGGAACGGGAACTTTTACCAAATCTGGCAAACCTCTCTGCCCTGCTGAAGGAGTCGATGGAGGAACTCAACTGGGTGGGATTTTATCTGGAGAAAAGAGGAGAACTGCTGCTGGGGCCCTTCCAGGGAAAGCCCGCCTGTATCCATATTCCCTGGGGAAAAGGCGTCTGCGGGACAGCGGCGGAGCAGGATAGCGTGCTTCTGGTGCCGGATGTTCACGCTTTTCCCGGCCATATCGCCTGCGACGGCGCCAGCCGTTCGGAGCTCGTGCTACCTATTCACAGCCCGTCGGGCAGGGTCTGCGGCGTGCTGGATCTGGACAGTCCCCTGGAAAATAGGTTTACAGAGGAGGATGCAGCCGGCCTGGGGGAAATTGTCCGCCTGCTGGAAAAGGGATGCGATTGGGAGGACTGAAAAGAGCGCGATATTGGGGTTTTTACCACAATACCGTGCTTTTTGCTGTTTTTCACCAGTGGGTAATTTTTTAAATAACATTTGACGAAACAGCCACAAAGAGAATATAATAATTTTATAAAAGTTAAAAAGTATTGGAATATAGGAACAATATCAGAAAGATCGGGTGATACCTATGGTTTATAAAAAGCAAGTTAAGCTTTCGGTTGGACCTTGTGAGAGTTTGAGGCAGCTTTAAAATTCTTGTCAATCCAGGAGGCTGAGTGACTACAACTCCATAAATCAGGTTCTGAGGGATTTGAGGTTGGTTTTGAGGAGAAAGAAAACGATGAAGAAGCATAGCATTCCAGTAGTTTCACTTGTTTTGCTCCTGTCCATCCTGGCGGGATGTCAGACGGATGTCCCGGCAACCTCTCTGTCCAGCGAGAGGCCTGGTGCCTCGTCAGCTGGGAAGCCGTCTTCTGGCCCGGGAAGCGCATACAGCTTTGATGAAACAGAGTTTTTGACCCTCTACAACAGGGCGTTGGAACAGAGGAAAACGGGAGAGAAACCATCCTCTCCCACTCCTCAGGACCCCTCTGAAACCGGATTCGGGGTGCTGCCCCTGGACCGGGAAACCTATGGAACCAGCGCCTATGCGTTTCTGCCGCTGCAAGAGCGGGAGCTCAATGAAGAGGAAATGCTGCAGCTTGCCTGGGGAATGGAAGGGCTTTCCGGGGAAGAGCTGCTGAAGCCGGAGCACGCGAGGACGGGGCTTTTCTCCTATGACGGCGCGGAACGCCTGTTTGCAAACCGTGCCGTCACCCGTCAGGAAGAGGCGGCGCTGCTGCGCCTGACGCCCCGGTACTTTTATGAGGGGATGAGGGCTTCCCTTCCGAAACCCGGAGCACAGGAGGAAGGCCTGCCCGTGACGGTGAAGCTGAACGGAAAGGATCAGTTTGCCGTTCTGCCCCAGGAGGATATGACAGAAGAGGGGTTGCTGCGGTATTTGGAGGTAAAATTTGCCCGCCTGAGACCGGAGGATTACCTGCCCCTGCCGGAGGAGATTTCCTATGGGCAGCTGCCGGAATTCCTCTCCTCCGCCCTTCTCCGCTATGGAATAGGGGAGGGTACGCTGCCGGAATACTGCGCTCTGCTGCTGCAAAATTCAGGAGTTCAGAGGACGCCGGAAGAGCGGAGGGCTTCCGAAGAAAACTGGCAGGTAACGCTGCTGTATCCCGAGGGGGACGAATACGTGGTGGGCCTGCGGTCGGATACGGGAGAATTGTACGGCTGGGCGCGCTACCCCAACGGAACCTTTACGGCGGGTACAGCCGCGGTTCCCTCCCATGCTGGAACGCTCCGGGAAGAGGAACTGCTGGAAAAGGTGAAGGGATATCTGCAGGAGCTGTATCCCGGAGAAGGGGAATATAAGATGGCCTGGCAGGGAGAGCGGAGAACCTTCTTTGAAGAGACAGGGAAGTGTGTCTGGGTAGAACAGGAGGACGGCAGGTCCGCAGAATTGGTCTTGCTTCCTGACGGAACCATCCAGAGCTTTACCTTCTTGTGATGACAGAAAAGAAACCGGGACGGAAATTCCAACAAAGGGGAACAGGGCAGTTTGCCCTGTTCCCCTTTGCTGAAAAGAGCTTGTATGGAAATGGATGCTTCGGTCAGGCGATTGTGTAGGCGGACAGGGCGTGCAGAGGCGTGGCTGGTTCAGTCCCCGGCGGGTCGCTGTCAAGCAGGCGGGAGGCGCAGTAAACCAGTGAAATACCGTTCCAGCAGGCTCGCCGGTATCCGGCGTTGGGGAATGGAAAATGCAGCGCAGAGGGGGAATAGGTTTTGCCGGAGCAGTCTGCGCTTCCCGTCTCCTCGCCGGACAGGATCCGACGGCAAAGCTCCCGGAACCAATCCAAATAACAGGGATCCAGAGGAGAACCGTTGTGGCCGGTACAGATAAAATCAAAGGCATCCCGGTACTGCGTCAACCGGTTCAGAGCGCCCAGGTAAGTCTCCACAGAGGCGGCGGGAACCGCATGCAGCTGACCCCGCTGTTCTGCATAACCCGGCAGCAGCAGGACCTGGCCGGCGTCCAGCTCGTCTCCCACGAAAAGCAGTCTGCTTTTTCGGTCCAGGACAGCCAGGTTATCGCGGCTGTGGCAGTTTAAAACGATTATTTCCAGCGGACGGCCTTCGATGGGGAGAATTTCCCCGTCTGTCACATAGGTGAAGCCGTAATCCAACAGGGAGAGGTCCCTGCATTCTCCCATGTAATTTTTGGCGCTTCTGGAAATTCCTTCGGTGGCAAAAATCTGCTGAAAATAGCCGTTCCCGCCGGTGTGGTCAAAATGGCTGTGGGTGTTGATGACCTTGTTTACGGGTTTCTCAGTCAGCGTCTGCGCGAATTCCCGAATGTTCTCATCGCAGCTTCCGGCGTCGATCATCACCGCCTCCTTCTCCCCGATAAGAAGGTAGCAGTCGCACGCGCTTCCGCTGATCTGCCAAGTGTCCTTTGCAAAGTACCTGCATACAAATTCTGTTGTTTTCAAAGTTTTAGTCCCTCCTGAAAATTGAAATACGATGGCAAGGCGGATTGCCGTGCCCGAAAAGAAGGGCCTGCCCGGGACGCCTGCTCCGGCAATCCCAAACAAGCCCGCCTTGGTATGTTAACCCTTTATTCGTCCGATGTCCCCGCCGTCCTTTTGACAGAATGCGGGCTGGCGCGACAGCGCTCTTTTTCCTTCAGGGAAAGAAGCTCAGCTTTTGCAGTACTTCCGGAACCGCTCCTCCACATCTTTGTTGATCTGGCAGCGGTCAAAGCGGAAGTCAGACAAAATATGATCGAGCTCCTCTTTGTTTTTGCCCTGGAAAAGTTCCAGATAGGGGTACTGCAGCATACAGTCCACATAGTTGTCGCCGATGGTGGTGTTAAAATAGACGGGATGTTCCACATTATCCAAGTTTTTAGCGCCCACCAGGTGTTTTACCGTCTCAGACAGGGCGATGATCTGCTCCCGCAGCTCCCGGCTGGCCTCTTCGCCCCAGTGGGGAGAGGTAAACAGAGCCTTGTCCATGACAGGGCGCACCAGGCTGTTGTAAGCGCCGTCGCCCGGGGCATGCAGCAGGAAGCCGCCTCCCACGCCCTTGAGGCTCCACTGGGTCCAGTGTACATTCATCTCCTCGTAGAGCTCCACCTGGTCGGGCAGGAAGGAAAATTCGCTGACCCACAGGGGCACGTTGTATTTCATGGCAAATTTGGTGCCCTCGGCCTCCAGGAATTCCTTGCGGATAAAGTCCCTCTTCTGCTCGTCGGTCTCCAGCTCCGGATGGGTTCCCACCAGGGAATATTCGTGGCTGGAATACATGAGATTGTCGGTGAACGGGACGTCCAGGCCCATAAAGCGGCGGGAGAAGTCATCACCCTCCAAAATGACAATGTGATCGGAATCGATCTTCCGGATAGCTTCGGTGACCCGGCGGTACAGCTTGTTCATCTCATCCCAGCGGCCGTCGTAGGGCAGCAGGGGCATGCGCGTGTAATCTGTGTTGGTGCAGGGCTCGTTCATCAGGTCGTAGCCGGCAATGACGGAACGGCCCTTATAGCGCTTGGCAAACTCCTCCCACAGGGCCACGAAGCGGTCCTGGAAATGAAGGGTGCGCCACAGCAGAGCACTGCGGGTGTAGTTGTCGGAATGCCAGTCGCTGTTCTGCCATCCCTGCACGGCATGCAGATCCAGAATGGCGTAGACATTGTGCTTTTCGCACCAGTCCAGGGCCTTGTCCAGCATCTGGAACCCCTCCTCCTTGTACACAAAGGGGTGCATGTCGTCTTCAAAATGCCGGTAGTTCAGAGGAATGCGAAGCAGATTCATGCCCAGGGAGGCGATATATTCCACATCAGCCTCGGTGAAAAAATTCCCCAGCATGCTGTCGAAGAAATAGGAGCCCAGCTCTTCGCCCAGTATCTGCTTTGCGAAAAAGCGAAGGCGGTGCTCACAGCCCGGGAATCCGTTCATAAAGTTCTCCATGTTCATCCAGGCTCCGGAGTTTGTACCGCGCAGCCGTACCCTGTTTCCGGATTCGTCCACAACGGCGCCGTTTTTGACCTTCAAAAAATCCATACAAAATCCTCCCAATTTGGCTCTATCATTTCGTCCGGCCCTTCGCCGGACGTTAGGCCCAAAGCATTTGCAGGGAAAGAAAGAGAAATGCCCTGCTTATAGTGATATTATGGCATGATATTCCACAAAGTCAAGAATTTTACAGAAAAAATAAATATCTCAATTAAGTTTAATATATGATTTTCGACAGTGAAAGAATCAAATGAAATAGTATTTATGAAATTATTGTAAGATACAGGAGATGTATCGACAATTTACACAAAAATGATGTAATGAAAATATAGATATAAAAATATTCCTGCTTTTCAGAAGCCACATACCATCAATGCCTTCAAGCGCTGCAGGAACCGAGGGATCGGCCTGGAGTGTTTTTAAGGATTTTCTAAACTTGAGAAACGGAAGCAAGCCGAAGGTTGAAGTTCCTGTCAATCCAGAAAGCTGTGTCACTGCCACTCCATAAATCAGGTTCAGAGGGATTTGAGATTGGTTTTGAGGAGATGGAAAACAATGAAGAGGCATAACATTCCAGTAGTTTCACTTGTTTTGCTCCTGTCCATCCTGGCGGGATGTCAGACGGATGTCCCGGCAACCTCTCTGTCCAGCGAGAGGCCTGGTGCCTCGTCAGCTGGGAAGCCGTCTTCTGGCCCGGGAAGCGCATACAGCTTTGATGAAACAGAGTTTTTGACCCTCTACAACAGGGCGTTGGAACAGAGGAAAACGGGAGAGAAACCATCCTCTCCCACTCCTCAGGACCCCTCTGAAACCGGATTCGGGGTGCTGCCCCTGGACCGGGAAACCTATGGAACCAGCGCCTATGCGTTTCTGCCGCTGCAAGAGCGGGAGCTCAATGAAGAGGAAATGCTGCAGCTTGCCTGGGGAATGGAAGGGCTTTCCGGGGAAGAGCTGCTGAAGCCGGAGCACGCGAGGACAGGCATCCTTTCCGAGGAGGCGGGCTATGAGGCCCTGCTGCAGAACCGTGCCTTTCATGAGGAGGAACGCAGACGGCTGCTCCTTTTGGAACCTGCGTATATCTATACGATGGACGTCGGGCTTCCGCGGACCCAGACGGTGCCCCTCTCCTGGTCAGGCTGCAGGAAGACAAAGAATTTGCAATCCTTCCCTTAGAGAATCTGTCAGAGGAGGGACTGCTGCACAGCCTGGACGTAAAATACGCGGGAGTTTCCCTGGCGGAAGACCTCCTGCCCACAGAGGAGGAGCTTTCCTATCAGGATCTGCCCGCAGTGCTGCGGGAGGCGAATGCCAAATATCATTTCTACGACGGGAAGCTGCCGCGGTACAGCGCCATGCTGACGCAGAACGACTTCACCGCGGAAAAGCGGAATCCAATGAGGGAAACCTGGAATGTTATCTTTCTGAATGAGACAGGGGACCAATTTGCCGCCGGTTTTCGGGCGGCTGGCGGAGAGCTCAGCGGCTGGGTCCGTTACCCGCCGGGTTATTTTACGGATCCGGATTTTGCCTTCCCGGAGCTTCCGGGGGAAGGAACGGAGATAAGCGGCGAGGAGCGGAAAAAGAGAGCCGCAGACTATGCCCTGTCCATTCTGGAAGAGGCGGAGGTTGCTTCGGCGGAACAGGAGGGCGGATATCAGGATCCGCTGTATGGGGCCGCCGATTGGTTTGCGGTAAGGATGAAGGACGGCTGTAAGGTGACGCTTGCCGTGCAAAAAAGCAGCGGTTTGATTCTCAATGTAAGTATTTTACCTCAAAATCCATGAAAAGAGAAAATGACAGGCGCGCCGGAGTGTGAAATCTCCCGGCA
>ENA-OUOW01000493-OUOW01000493.1-human-gut-metagenome-genome-assembly--contig:-NODE-493-length-35413-cov-3.987697_pt1 | contig 35413 bp, 39 predicted proteins | sample MGYA00237938_ERZ548769 | MGnify/ENA primary metagenome ERZ548769 (study PRJEB26490, sample SAMN05356870) | human gut metagenome | biome: terrestrial biome; feature: human-associated habitat; material... | reverse complement strand
CTTCAGGAGTTGGTGGAAAGCCTGCCGTCCCCGGACCGTGAAATTTTCCTTCGGAAATACTATTTGCTGGAAACATCCAAAGAAATAGCAGAAGCCCTCTCTCTTACAGAGGGAAATGTCAATGTCCGTCTTTCCCGTGGCCGGGAAAAACTCAAACGGCAGCTGCTCCAGAAAGGAGGCGACCGGTATGCTCTCTGCAAATAAGCGTCTATTGGAGCAACTCCAGTATCTGAACACCTCACAATCCCCTCTGAGCAAACAGGAAGCCGAGAGGATTCTGACAAAGTCTCTGGACAAAGTGCAGGCCGAAAGATGCAGCGCTGCGGATCTGGAGAGCAAATATTTCCAGGAAGACGGAATGGAAGAGGATATTGGAACCGAGCAGATTCCGGTCTTTGTCAAGCCCGGAAGAAAAATCCGCCGCCGGATCGCTTCTCTCTGTGCAGCCTGCTTCGCAGCCGGTTTTTTTCTCTTTCTGCTCTTTTTGAATACCGTTAATCCCACAGCCGCAGAAAACCTTCCCATCGTGGGAAGTATTGTAGAAAAAGTGAACCGGCAGTTCCGATACCAGCCGAAGGAGCCCGAGATTCCTCCAGAAGCGGAACCAAGCTTCCTCCCTTCCACCCCAGAACCCACGGGATCTGCTTCGCCTTCTCCGCAGCAGGCAGCCGATACCCTGTTTGAGACCATATCTGACGACGGCAGGTTGACCGGAGAAATAGACAGCCTCACAGGGGAGGGGTTCACTCTGCATCTGGCTCTCGCTTTTACGCCTGCCGACGGGGATCTGAAACAGTACCGCTTCCTCACATATCAAAGTGTTGAACTGAAGCTTGACGGCCAAGACCGTCGGATCCGGCAGGAATCGAGCCTTTGCCTAGAGAGGCAGGGAGACGGGGACGTCTGGACCGGTGAAACCGAAATTGATCTTTTGGACTACGAGGAGTTCGAAGAAGTGGAGCTGCAGGCCGAATTGACATTTTCCGGCTTCGAAGCTTGGGAGGACTCCCCGGTCAGCGGGGCAGAAGGCGTAGCTGCGGGAGACACCATCACTTTCCGTCTGGCGTTTGCGCCGGGAGCTGCCAGCCTGTGTTCCGTGGAGAACACAGGCCAGGAAAGCGGAGAAATCTTTTTGGATCAACTGGCCGTCAACAGCAGCAAACTGTTGGTAAGCCTGGAAATTTCCGACCTCATTTCAGACCCGGTAGTCATCCTTTGCGGAGAAGACGGAAGCTATCTGGACACTGTCAGCTGTGAAAAGCTTGGTCCAAGTTCTGCTGGATCCAGTTCTGACTGGCGGGGAATTGCTGCATTGCCTTCGGAAAACCGCGAGAGGCTGATCCTCCGGGTCAGCGGACAGGATGGTGTCACACTGGCAGAATACACAGCCATTCCGGCGCCTTCCAGCAGGCCTTCCCCTACGCCCCCTTCTCCGTCCCCAAGCCCAGAGGGAGAAAGCTCTCATGACCCAGCAGAGTCCAGCCCCGTTTCCAATCAGCCCGTCCCCTCTGTGCAACCCACCGTTTCTCCCTCGGCAGTACCGGAATCCAGGCCTTAACTTTCAAGGACTCCGGCGGCACGGGAGGTTCCAAAACAATTGAAAAATCCGCCCTGAAGCATGGCTCAACTTGCCTGCCTCAGGGCGGATTACATTATAATACTCTGACAAGCCAGAGTACAAATTTCACTCTTTTCTCCGCAGGCCCGCTTTCTGCAAAAGAGCGCTTTTCTTTCCTATTTGCCGATTAGCTTTCAGACTCATTCCTGAACATTAATGATTACCTTCATGGTAGTCTCCCGGTTCGCATCGATATACCGATATGCCTCCAGATACTCCCGAAAGGCAAAATGCTTGGAGACGAGAGGCGCCAGATGAACCTTCCCCTCCTCCACCAACTGGATTGCCTTTACGTAATCTTCATTCCGGTACATCATCGATGTGTTGAGATCCAGTTCATGATCGTTCAAAACCGCCAGATCCAGTTTGCCCGGTCCGGCAAAAACCGCCACCAGAATGATGGTGCTGCCTTTTCTGGCATACTGAATTGCCTGGCCCATGGTGATATTGTTGCCGGCACAGTCGTAGATCACATCCGCTTTATCCGGACCGAAAGAGTCCACCAGCGCCTTCCCGAAATCTGCCTCTTTGGTATTGACACAGAAATCAGCGCCGCATTCCTTCGCCTTCTGCAAGCGCACATCGCTGATATCTGTAATGAGTACGCTTTCAGCTCCCATGCCCTTTGCAGCCTGAGCCACCAGAATGCCGATGGGACCGGCACCCAAAACCGCAATTTTCTTTCCCTCCATGTCACCGGCCCTGCGCACCGCATGGACGGCAACCGCCAAGGGTTCAATCATAGCGCCCTCGTCAAAGCTCATGGATTCCGGCAGCGGCGTCACCTTCTGTGCATCCACAGCAAAATAATGGGAGGCTACGCCTGTTGTCTGAAAGCCCATCACTTTCAGCTCCTCACAGAGATTATACTTGCCGTGGCGGCAGGGATAGCATTTTCCGCACACAACCTGAGGCTGGATGGTCACCTTCTGTCCCACCCGAAGGCCCGTGACGCCTTCTCCAAGCTCTGCGATCTCTCCCGAAACCTCATGTCCCTGCGTAACCGGATACTTGGTAAAGGGATGCTCTCCGTGGTAGACGTGGATATCCGAACCGCAAACGCCGATTTTCATAATTTTAACCAAGACCTCGCCCTGACCGGGCTTCGGCGTTTCCACCTCACGAAATTCGATTTTCCCCGGTTCTGTCATCACCTGCTGCAGCATTACTGATTCCTCCTGTTTTTCCGAATTATTTTTATATGAGTTTAAAAAGCATGGGCGCCGCCAGAACGCCGGTGCGCTTGAGCTGATATTCGTAGCTGAACCTGTCTCCTCCGGTGCGCCAGGATTCCGGTCCGAACCAGGTCAGCTCCTCGTCTGTCAGATGTACCTGGCCGAAAGTATTGATCCGGCTGCCGCAGGCCGTCAGCTCGATCAGATGCCTGCCCCGGCTCAGCCTTCCCAGCGAAACCCGGTAAGGAGAAAAAGCGATATCGCCGCGCTTTTCCCCATCCACCTTCACGCAGAGCACCGGGCTGCGGTATTTAGCTGCAGAAAGCTCATATTCGCCCTCCTCTGTCTCCACCTCCAGCAGGTAGGTAAAGTTGCCTCCATAGAAGGGAAATCCCTGATTTGTCAGGTCGCCGAAACCCACATCAGCAGGCATGGCTGTAAGCACTGCCGTTCTGCCCCGAACCCGTACGCCGAATTCTCCCAGAAGGTAGCACCATTCCAGGCTCGATTTGCTGTGGTAAGGCAGGACAATTTCCAGGGTATGCCTGCCCGCCGTCACCTCCGCCAGCGGCAGCACGCTGAGGCAGGGGTCCACATACCAGCCTTCGGGCTTTCCCTTTACCGGCTCGCCGTCCCAGCTAACCGAGGCCAACGCCGCCTGCTCCAGCGCCAGCTTTACCCGGCCTACATTTTGTTCTGCCTCTATGGTAAAGCGCAGGCTCACCTGATGCTCATAAGGCTCCTCCTCCAGGGTCCAGGGCTGGGCCACATTTCCGCCGTCCGCCGGATATCCCAGCCGCTTCCGGACCGCCGTATCGGCCCGCAGCAGTTCCTCGCAGGGCTGGAAGCTTCCTCCGTCCACCGCATATTCCGCTTGGTCCAGCAACAGGACGTTTGGCTCTTCCAGCCGGTATCCCTTCCCATGACAGAGCGGAGAAACCAGTACGTGGCCCGGCTGCTTCTGTGTCTGTCCCGCCGGATTTCTGCCCGGTTCCAGCTGCAGAAGCAGGCTGTCCTGTCCATAAAACTCCCGCTGCAAAACCGTTCTGCCACCATGATACTCCGCCGGAAGAGGACTCCTCTTTCCCGTAAGAGTGTCCAAAAGGGTGAGCTTATACTCAGCCGGCAGCTCCACCGTCAGCTTCCGGGCCTCAGGCACATCCTCCCCGTGAATTGCCCGGCCGTTGGCGAGAAACAGCAGATAACCCTCTTCCGTCTTCCGCAATTGGGAAAGGTATTCGTTGGTTCTCACCCCGTTTTCATCCTTCAAATCCACCAACCGCCAAGGCTCCAGCTCCCGAAGCAGCAAGCTTCTGTCAAACCCGATCTGGGTGCAGGCTTCCGCCAGTCTTTGGGGTTCTTCACTGGGGACCGCATCCACATGGGTGGGCGCTTCTCCCAGGAAAACTACCTTTCCTCCTTCGGCGGCAAATGCCGAAAGCCTGCGCAGCGTTTCCCTGCGCAAAGTCACGCAGCCGGGAACCACCACGGCATCATAGGCCATCTCGCCCACCTGGAATTTACCGTCATTCCCTTCAGGCATTTCCTGCAATAGGCTTTCGCAGATGTAATCAAAATCCAACAGTCCAAACAGCAGCCACTCTGTCACTTCTTCGAACTGCCGCTCCAGTTTTTCACGCATGTCGGCGGTCTGCTCCTTCGGGCCGAACCAGAGCCAATAGCTTTCGATGGGATGGACGACCCCAATGCGCACCTGCGGCCTGCCGCTCTGCAGGGCGGTATTGACCCGGGCATAGTGGTCTTCCAGAAGCCGGTACTCTCGGTACCAGGGAGACTGGAAGAAAATGGAAGCCGGATAATCCCGCTTTGCCTCCCCCTCCATAGAGACCCAGGAGAGATGGTGCACCCGATGGGTTACGCCCAGCGCAGCCTGCCAATCGCCCTGCAGCTTATGCCGCCGGAAGTCAAAATCCCAATTGGTGACACCGTAAAGCTCGCTTGTCATCTCATTCCTGCCGAACTGGTGAACCGCGCTTTGGGCCTGTTTTGCCGTAGTGTATTCCCGTGAGTCGCAGAGCATATCGATCCCTGGGATCTGGAAGCCGCGGTAATGGCGCATGGCCTCGCTGATGGCGGCAGTCTGGGATTGAAGCGTGGGCTCTTCCATCATATGGCCGGTCAGAGCGATGCCGTGCGATTCACACCATTCTCCCAGGGTATCGGAAAAGGCCTCGGCAAACCGCTGGGCAATGTGGTCGTGATAACGGTACCGCGTCAGGGACCGCACCCCGTCCGGCAGCTCCCACACCACCTCCGGCAGACGGTCGAGAAAGCTCTCCCCATAGGCTGCACGGTAGCTGTCCTCAAAATCATCGGTATAGGAAAGGATCAGGGGCTTCTTTTCCTCCGCCTTCCCCAGCGTCTCCTTGTGTACAAACTGCGGCTCATCGGTAAAGATGGAAGGAACCGCTTTACCGAACTCCGCACCCACCGCCCCGGCATAGACTTCATGGGTGGTCTCTGCAAAACGCTCTATGGCACGCTTATCCAATGTGTTGACATAGGTTTCATTGTTATACCAGGAGGAGGGCTCGCTGATTTCCAGATAGGCATACCAGGCCCCATCCACTTCCTCTTCGGGCGACAGTCTCCGGTAGGCGGCAAGGCGCCCGTCCCGCAGTTCTATCTGATACCGGGCAAGCTCCGTGCCCTTCCCGGTAAAGACGCCCTTTGCCGCGCTGATCGACTCCGATTCCTCACGGCCAGTCCCCTCCTCTTTGGAAAACGGAGTGAAGACCAGATAACGGCTGCGGAATTCCGGATCCTTGGTCACCGCTCCCCCACAGGCTCCGGACGGCCAGCGGTCTTCGTCGTACAGACAGGCCTTCATCTGCAAAGCTCCGGCCTTATCCACACAAGCTTTCACCACATCCAAAAATTCTTTTCCCAGATAGGGTGTGTTCAGACCCGTGCGGCAGTGCATGGTAAAGCCGCCCATGCCCATCTCCCGGAACACATCGATCTGTTTGAGGATCGTCTCCCTGTCAAGCTTTGTGTTCCAAGCCCAGAACGGCGCCCCGCGAAACCTGGACGAAGGATGCTCGAACTCTTTTAGATACTCCATTTCTATCACCATCTTCCTTTCTGCCCGCCGCAGCACTCTGCGGCTTTGCGCAGCAAATGCCGGCCTTTGCATTCGGCCGGACTGCAATACTCCTCCACAGCGCCCCTCCCCCGCACAACAGGGAAAAGCTGCCTGCGCCTCCTATTATAATGCCTGCTTTACAAAGCCGCAAGGGCTCAATGCAGAAACTGTATCCAGCTCTTTTTTCCTCCTTCCGGAAAGCGGGAAACTGTCCCGGAGGTTTTCCTCCACAGCGTTTTCCACTCTTGTAAGAATGTATTTTTATACACGCTTTTCACAAAGATTTTCAGGAAGATATCCATTTATTCGCTGTTTTTTCCCTTGCAAACCGACAAAAAAGATGTATAATATCCTTAGTCTCAATGAATATTTATTTCGAAACTCAAGGAGAGAACCCAACATGAAAAAACTTGCATTACTGTTGTCCGCCCTGCTTTTGGCCGCCTCTTTCGCCGGCTGCGGGGAGACCCCCTCCTCCAGCAGTTCCGCTGCTGCAGGCTCAACCGTTGCTTCCGAGGAAAGCACCACTGCTGACGATAACACATTGATCATGGCCACCAACGCCTTCTTCGAGCCCTACGAATATTACGAGGGTGACGAGGTTGTGGGAATCGACGCCGAAGTGGGCAAGGCAATTGCCGACAAGTTGGGAATGGAGTTCAAAATTTCCGATATTGATTTTGATTCCATTATCCCCGCTATTCAGAGCGGCAAAGCTTCTATGGGTATGGCCGGCATGACCGTTACCCCGGAGCGTGAAGAGAACGTAAGCTTCACCCGCTCCTACGCCACCGGTATTCAGGTGGTTATCGTCCCTGAAGATTCCACCATTGCCTCCATCGACGATCTGGAGGGCAAGAAGATTGGCGTACAGCAGGGAACCACTGGGGACATTTACTGTTCAGATTCTCCTGAAAAGGGCGGTTATGGCGAAGACGCCGTCACCCGTTACAACAAGGGTTCCGACGCCGTGATGGCTCTGCTTTCCGGCAAGGTGGACTGCGTGGTCATCGACAACGAACCTGCCAAAGCCTTTGTTGCTGCCAACGAAGGCCTGAAAATCCTCGATACTGAGTATGCCAACGAAGATTATGCCATCGCGATCGCCAAGGACAACACCGAGCTGCTGGAAAAGGTGGACAAAGCTCTGGCCGAACTGATCGAAGACGGCACTGTACAGAAAATTGTGGACAAATACATCACATCCGACTGATACAGGCGTATGAAATGTTCCACGGCCTGCTGATGTTCTGAACGTCGGGGCCACATGAAACATGGGAAACAGGGCGTCGGGGAGACGGTAATTCTCCCCCGCCCTTTTCGTATCGATCCCGGACTGTTTTCCAGTGAGCCTAAAAAGATTGACGGCAGAACCAGCTGTGAAAAATGCTGTCTTTATGGTATGCTTAAAGAATACTGCAACAACATGGGCTTCGGCCGCTTAGAAGCAGGCTCCGCCAAACCGGCGGCAGGGTACGGAGCGGGCTGCATTTATTATTATTGATGGTAGGAGGAATGAAGTATGGCGGAATCCTGGGCCTGGCTCGTGAACCAATTCGAGCAGACCTTTATCACGGACAACCGCTGGCAATATTTCGCAAAAGGTATTGTCACTACGCTGGAAGTCACTTTTTTAGCGTTGATTCTAGGCGTGGTGATCGGTGTGGTCATCGCGGTGATACGCTCGGCACACGATTCACAGCGGGGCAGCAAAAAGGGAATCGGTCATGTGATACTGGCCTTTTTTAACGCCATTTCCAAACTGTATCTTACGGTGATCCGCGGCACCCCGTCCACCGTGCAGCTGCTGATCATGTGGTTTATCGTATTCAAATGGGCCAGGGACGATATGATGGTCTGGGTTGCGGCCATCTCCTTCGGCATCAACTCCGGCGCCTATGTGGCGGAAATCGTCCGTTCCGGCATCATGTCCATCGATTTGGGGCAGTCGGAGGCAGGGCGCTCTCTGGGTCTGAATTATACGCAGACCATGGGTTACATCGTCATCCCCCAGGCCATCAAAAACATACTCCCTGCATTGGGCAACGAGCTGATCACTTTGCTGAAGGAAACCTCCATCTGCGGCTTCATCGGCCTGCAGGACCTCACCAAGGGCGCCATGATCGTGCAGAGCCGCACTTACGCGCCCTTTGTGCCCTACCTGTCTATCGCCGTTCTCTATCTGGCCCTGGTGTTGATTTTGAGCAAGCTGCTGAGCATCTTTGAAAGGAGGCTGCGCGAAAGTGATCGACGTTAAAAACCTGGAAAAATCCTTTGGAGACCATTTTGTGCTCAAAGGGATCAATGAGCACATTAATAAGGGCGAAAAGGTGGCTGTCATCGGCCCCTCCGGTTCCGGAAAATCCACCTTTCTGCGCTGCCTGAACCTGCTGGAACAGCCTACGGGCGGCACCATCACCTTTGAAGGGGTGGACATCACCGATCCCCAAAACGACATCAATAAGATGCGTACCAGGATGGGCATGGTATTTCAGCAATTTAATCTTTTCCCCCACCTTTCGGTCAAGGAAAACATTAAGCTTGCCCCTCTCAAGCTCAAGCTGATGACCAAGGCGGAAGCGGACAAGCGAGCTTTGGAGCTGTTAGAGCGTGTCGGGCTTCCCGATAAGGCGGATGCCTATCCCAAACAGCTTTCCGGCGGCCAGCAGCAGAGAATCGCCATTGCGCGGGCTCTGGCCATGAATCCGGATGTAATGCTCTTCGACGAACCCACCTCTGCGCTGGATCCTGAAATGGTCGGCGAGGTACTGGAAATCATGAAAGAGCTGGCCGACGACGGCATGACCATGGTTGTGGTCACCCACGAAATGGGTTTTGCCCGGAGTGTAGCCACCCGGATCCTGTTTATGGACGAGGGCATCATTGCCGAGCAAAACGAACCGGAGGCATTCTTCACAAATCCTCAGAATCCGCGGCTCCGGGAATTTCTCTCCAAAGTACTGTAAAAAAACAAGGGACCGCTGCAAGAGATTGAATCTCTTGCAGCGGTCTCAATTATTGTGCAGAAGGGAGTCCCAAATTCAGCGGTACCGGGATTCGCAGAACAGGCCTGCGGCGCCTCACTGTTTTTCTTTTTCTGTTGCTTGGAGATTTTTTCCGGAAGCTGTGGCACTTTTTTACCGGATATGCTACAATGGCCGCAGAACAGCTCCGGAACTTCCGGAGGAAACGGAGGAAACGCTATGATACCTAAAATCCTGCTGCAGAAGGCGGAAGAACTGGAAGCTAAAACAGCCCAAAAGCTTCCTTCCCTTGCCCCTCTCGCAAAGCAATGCTTTCTGAACACCATTGAGACCACAGTGACCGGGCTTCCCGATGGAAGCGCCTTTGTCATCACGGGGGATATTCCCGCCATGTGGCTGCGCGACAGCGCGGCGCAGCTGAAACCCTATCTCAAATACGCCGCGGAGGATGAGGATCTGAAGAATATCCTGCGCAGCGTCATCGGCAAGCATGCTTTTTATGTAAACTTAGACCCCTATTCCAACGCCTTCAACAGCGAAGTGCTGAAAAAGGGCTACAGCGAGGATGACCACAGCGATTTCCAAAGCGGGTGGATCTGGGAACGCAAGTATGAAGTGGATTCCCTCTGCGCTCCGCTGTACCTTTCCCACGAATATTACGAGGTCACCAAGGACAGTTCCATCTTTACGGAAGAGTTCCGGCTGATGATTGAAAAAATCGTTCACACCTTTCGTACGGAGCAGCGCCATGGGGAAAGATCTTCCTATTGGTTTGTTCGGGAAAATGCCTGGGCTCCCAGCGACACTTTGCCCATGAACGGCAAGGGCCGTCCCGTAAATTACACGGGCATGACCTGGTCCGGATTCCGTCCGTCGGATGATTCCTGCAAATTCGGGTACCTGATCCCCTCCAACATGATGGCGGTTGTGGCCCTGCGCAAAGCTGCCGAACTGTTGGAAGCAGGGTACGAGGACACAGCCCTGAAAGCGGACTGCCTGGCACTGGCCGCTGAAATCGAGGACGGCATCGAGGCCTACGGCATTGTGGATCATCCCAAATATGGAAAAATATACGCCTACGAGACCGACGGTTTCGGCAATTACAACCTGATGGACGACGCCAATTCCCCCAGCCTGCTGGCTATCCCCTATCTGGGCTACCGCAGCGCAGAAGACCCTATCTACCAGAATACCCGCCGGTTCGTACTCTCAGAGGACAACCCCTATTATTACAGCGGAAAAGCAGCCAGAGGCATCGGAAGCCCCCATACACCGCCCCGCTATATCTGGCATATCGGCCTTTCCATGCAGATCCTCACCAGCACCGATCCCCAGGAAAAACAGGAATGCCTGGACACCATAGCCCGCACCCATGCGGGAACCAATTTTATGCATGAGGGGTTTGACGTGGATGACCCCTCCAAATTTACCAGACCCTGGTTTGCCTGGGCCAACACTCTGTTCGCTCAGATGCTGGAAGAAGAGGTAAAATAACGCTTTCGGAGGTGTTTTTCATGAAAGACCGGGTACTGCTGCCGGAAAACGGCTTTTATAAAGCAAACCTGCACAGTCACACTACGGTATCCGACGGAACTCTGACGCCGGAGGAGGCTAAAAAGGCGTATCAGGCGGAAGGGTATTCCATTGTGGCCTTTACAGACCACCATAAATACGCGTGGCACCGGGAACTCTGCGACGACAGCTTTCTCGCCCTGGCAGGATATGAGGTAGATCTGAACGATTTTATGAAATCCCGGGATGGCTGGCCCAGGCTGAAGACTTACCACATCAACCTGTTTGACACCGATCCAGCAGAACACGCACAGGAAAAGGCGCAAAGCCCCCTTCCGCCCCGCAGGTACGGCGATATTCACGCACTCAACGGCTATCTGGAGCAGATGAATCAATTGGGATTTCTGGTCAGCTACAATCACCCCTACTGGTCCTTGCAGGATTATGACGATTATAAGGGACTGCGCAGCCTGTTTGCCATGGAAATTTATAATCACGGCTGTGAACACGACGGCCTTTACGGCTTTGCTCCCCAGGCCTACGATGAGATGCTGCGCACGGGACAGCGGCTGTTCTGCCTGGCTACAGACGACAATCACAACAGGATGCCCTTCGGCGACCCACTCTGCGATTCCTTCGGCGGCTTTGTGATGCTCCATGCATCCAAGCTCGACTATCCCAGTGTGATCAGCGCCCTGGAGGCCGGAGATTTTTACTGGTCCATGGGGCCGGAGCTTCGGGGAGTTTCCCTGGAAAACGGAATTCTCCGGGTAAAAACTTCTCCTGTGGAAAAGATTTTTGTGATGCAGGAAGGCAGGGACTGCTACAAGCGGCTGGCTCCCAAAGGGGAGAGCCTTACAGAGACGGAGTTCGCGCTCTCCGGAAAAGAGGGCTGGTTCCGGATTGAGGTCCGCGACAGCCATGGCCTTTATGCCGGTACCAACGCCTATTTTCTGGACGATCTGAATTGATTTTGAGAATTTGAAATGCGCCGTAAAACGGAGAAACTCCCGTTTTACGGCGCATTTTTTATTGAGTTTATAGACGAAAATCGTCTTATAACTTCTTATAAATATGCGCTTGTAACAGGTCTACGCCTGTCCCTATTGTGTGACAAAGCAAACACTATAATTGCAGAGAGCGAAAGATTATGCTCATTTTTCGTGAATAGGTAGATGAAAATCCAATCTGTCAAATTTTCTCAGTATATTCAAATCACAAGTGATAAAATGAGTACCCCAATAATAATTCCCGATTGTTTGTTCGGCTACACACCACCGTTTACCATCCGGATGAGGGGTGCTCTGCTCGTATGCGTCTAAGTCTTCCACAGAGGCAAGCTGAAGCTCATATGTATTCAGTAATGAGTCAACAATCGTATCTAGATTCATGTCAACGACATGCATACACTCTGCATAATAACTGCTGTTGGGCGAACCAATAAAATACACCGGCAGTGGCAACCAGGACGGCCATGTTGCGGGGTCAAAAGCCTTAATGTTCAATGCTACTGGGTCATAATCGGGATAACCGCTGAGAAGTACCTGCTCACATTGCTTATACTTATCTTTCAAAGCCGCTGCTTTGTTGTAAATATCACTGTCTTCGTCTGCATATTTGAGAACAAAGTCCGAAAGGCGCTTGGTTACTCCAATATCAGCTTCCGTGCCTTTCTTTGGGTCGAAATGAAACCATGGCATATGCGCATAATCATTGTTGCTGGGAACACCCTGCATACCTACCCATCCGTCCTCAAGCAGATATGCACCGGATCCAAGGTACTTTATTATACCAAAAATAATAGAATCCTTTATGCCGCTGACTGAATCATCTGCAATATCCAGATAATCCAACGCTATACATATTGTGTAGGGGGATGAATTTGGGTTCCAGTTATTGCACTCGATATTGTATCCAAAACCGCCATCATCATTTTGGTAACTGGAAAGAACCCTAAGAAAATCGTTGCCGCTACCGTTTTCGAAAAGATATTTCCACATTGTATAGTCAAGTGGTCTTGCGTTGCGGTGAATCAGTTTTCTTAATCTCAAAAACTCATCAAACGATATTTTTTTCATAAAAACTCCCTCTATATCCCCTCTATATATTATATATATTATCTAAAAAAGCCATGTAAGACCGCATCCATGCAGTTTTTCAGTATTTCTCACTTCTTGATAGCTCAAATTCTAATACTATTTTTTAATTTTCCCCAGGCGTGCTTTCCTTTCGTAACCGGAAACACAGTGGAGAAAACAGCTATCACCGTACTGCCGGAACTGCTTTTCCCAGGTCTTCTTCCTTTCTGAGATCCCGGAAAAAACGAACCAGAAAAGGGATGCAGCACAGAAACGTGCAGAAATCAGCAGCTGTCTGGGTGATTTCCACACCTGTCAGCCCAAAGAGGGCGGGCAGCAGATAGATGAAAGGCAGGAAAAACACGCCCTGGCGGCAGGAAGAGACAAAAGTTGCCTGCCAGGAACGCCCTACCGTCTGGAACGTCATATTGGAGAGTACGGATACGGGCTGGAACATCAGTGTCAGGCATTGCGCCCGCATGGCAAACGCGCCGATTTCGATCACCGCCTGATCATCCGCACGGAACAGCGCCATCAGCTGTGGCGCCAAAATAAACCCAACCACACCGAGAACCGTCAGGAACGCCGTTCCCACCACCAGCGCATAACGAAAGGCTTGGCGCACCCGGTCAAAATGCTTGGCCCCGTAGTTGAAGCCGACCACCGGCATATAGCCCTGGCCGAATCCGATCATGGCGGAACCGATCAGCATCATAATCCGCCCTACAATGGACATTGCCGCTACAGCGGCGTCGCCGTATACCGCAGCACTGACATTCAGCGCAACAGTGGCAATGCTTGCCAGACCCTGCCGGAACAGGGATGGAAGTCCCGTTTTAATGATGGTCCAATAGACGCCGGGCTTCCGGGAGACAGACCGGATGCTGATGCGCACGGTACTTTTGCCGCTGAGGAAGAAAAACAGCATGATGCAGAAGCTCAAGCACTGGCTGAACAGTGTGGCGATCGCCGCGCCCGCAATTCCCCAGTCAAGCACGAAGATACAGAGGGGATCCAGCGCAATATTCAGCACGCCCCCCGTAGCGATACCGATCATAGACAGGGTGGCGCGCCCCTGAGAACGCAGTATATTATTGAGAACAAAAGAAGCGCACATGACCGGCGCGCCGAACAGAATGTACTGGGCATAAGCCTGAGCATAGGGCAGGATCGTTTCCGTAGCGCCCAACAGCCGCATGAGGCCACTGCCCCAGGAGAGCCCCGTCACAGTCAGAAGTAAGCCGAAAAACAGCGCCGTAAAAAAAGCCGTGGATCCCACCCGGTTGGCTTCCCTGTTTTCTTGCTGGCCCAACAGGCGGGAGATGGTGGCGCCGGAGCCCATGCCCAACATAAAGCCCACCGCCTGAATCAGCGCCATCAGGGAAAACACGATTCCCACGGCGCCTGCAGCGCTGGTGCCCAGTTGAGAGACAAAAAACGTGTCTGCCATGTTATAGATCGCCGTGGTCAGCATACTTATAATGGTGGGGACCGCCAGCTTTGTCACCAGCCCCGGCACCGGAGTTTCCGTCATTTTGTGAAATTGTTTTTCCTGAGCAGTCATCTCTTCCATTTTTTTAAAGCCCCATTTCCAAAAAGTTGCATATGATACTAAATTATAACACGCTTTGCCAATACTGTCACCCGGAATTTTTCACGCGCAGAGGGGAACACTGAGTGAAGCAGGAAAATGCGGAAGCAGTTGAAGAACAACTGTAAAGCCGGAAGTAAAGGACTGGACGAATCATGAAGGAAAAATGGAAATATGTGGTAACCGGAGCTTTGGGCGGGCTGGCAAACGGTCTGTTTGGCTCCGGAGGCGGCCTCTTTCTGGTGCCGCTGATGACCAGGTGGAGCAAGCTGGAAGAACGCAAGGCCTTTGCCACCTCGGTGGCAATTATCTTATCCCTGTCCATCGTCTCTTCCGTGGTGTACTTTACCAAAGGCGCCCTGAATTTTTCCACTGCATGGCCCTATTTGCTGGGCGGCGGAATCGGCGGAGTAATTTCAGGGCTGGTATTTCAAAAGGTGCCTTTGAATTTCCTGCGCCGTATTTTTGGGCTGCTGATTCTCTATGGTGGAATCCGGGCGGTGCTGGCGCTATGATGTGGTTTTTTTCTGTACTGGCAGGACTGCTTACCGGTATCCTCTCCGGATTCGGCATCGGCGGCGGTACGCTGCTCATCCTCTGGCTCACCTTGGTATCCGGCATGGATCAATTTCACGCCGGAGGCATCAATCTGGTTTACTTTGTCTGCTGCGCTCTGCCAGCCCTGATCAGCCACTGGAAAAACGGCCTTCTGGAAAAGAAAGCCGTGCTTTGGTGTACTCTTGCCGGAGTGCCCAGCTGTATTTTGGCCTCTCTGCTGGCCTCCAATCTGGATGTCACCTTACTGCGCAGGATTTTTGGTGTTTTCCTGCTGTTTATCGGCTGCAGGGAGCTGTTTTCCAAGTCGAAGAGGAAAACCGGTTCATAACGAAAGTGTCCGGAGGACAAAAATTCCCCTGCCTCTTGTCCTCCACTCTTTTCCCGAAAGGTGGAATCTGTTACATAATGGGGTTTCTCGAACTATTTTTAATCGCACTGGGCCTTGCAATGGATGCCTTTGCCGTAGCCGTATGCAAAGGCCTGGGTATGCGCAGGGCCACGCCCAGGAAGATGGTATTGGTGGGCCTGTATTTCGGCCTGTTTCAGGCCGGCATGCCTCTGGTGGGATATTTTGTAGGCGTGCAATTCAGCAGCGCCATTCGAAGTGTGGACCATTGGATCGCTTTCGGGCTGTTATCCGTGATCGGCGTCAATATGCTCAAAGAGGCGGTAAAAGGCTGCGCTGGGTGCTCAGAATGTGACGCTGCCGGCACAGGCGCAGATCTTTCGGTCCGAAGCATGACAGCGCTGGCTGTCGCCACCAGTATTGACGCTCTTGCCGTCGGCGTCGGCTTCGCTTTTTTGAATACGCCAATCCTTCCGGCGGCTGCCTGTATTGGCATTGTTGCCTTTTTTCTCTCCATGCTGGGCGTAAAAATCGGGAACCTGTTCGGTGCCAAATTCAAATCCAAAGCTGAAATTGCCGGCGGACTGATCCTGATTTTGATGGGCGTCAAAATCCTGCTGGAGCACTTGGACGTCCTATGAACTCAGCATACTTTCCGAACCCGGTCTAAATCTCTGAAAACGGCTGTGGCTGAAATCAGGTTCTCCCTGTAATCCGCTCTCAAGATACCGGCAGGCTTTTCCCTTCGGAATATCATAATCCATTGCCTGTGTCCCAAAACGCCTCTGGTTTTGGGGCGCACCGTTTTGAATCATTTTTGAGCGCTGATGGACATAAAAAACCGTCTTCACATGCCGCATGTATAAATACTGAAAAAACTGCGCACACTAGCTTCGAATTCCGAAACGGAAAGGAGCAAGTGGTATCATGTCGGTACTGGATAGAATCGCGCTGGCCTTGATCGTGATCGGCGGCATCAACTGGGGTCTGGTTGGTATTTTCCGCTTTGATCTGGTGGCCTGGATCTGCGGCGGACAGGCGTCCGTCGTCGCCCGCATCATCTATACTCTTGTGGGCATTGCCGCACTTTGGTGCATTTCCCTTTTGTTTAAGGGCAACGATGAAATAAAAGAATAATTCCAACTGTAGAAACGAGGCCGGAAAGCGAAATTTTCGCTTTCCGGCCTCGTTCTATCATGTATTTTAATCTTTTACGGTTCAAACCGAATATCAATATCACCAAAGTTTGTGCTGATATCCAACAGGTATTTCCCCTCCAGTTTGGATTGGAGATTGCTGTCGCCGAATTCCTTTTCCACCAGAATCTGATACTCTTCCTCCCTGCCATGGATGGATCCCGTAATACTGCCATTGGAGCTTTCCAGCTCAAACTTTTGCGATCCGGCTTTATCCAGACGGATATCACCAAATTCCGAAACAGCTTTCAGACCTTCCGGCGCATTCACTTCTTTCAGAAAAATCGTTCCGTTGTCCACCTGCACGGAAAGGCTTTGACAGTCAATACCGGAATTGCGGGTTCCCGCGTTCAACTGGCCAAATGCCATGGTGATATCCCCCCTGCGGAAGGAGGACCCTTCCAATGTCACATCGCCGTTGTCATCACGCACCGTCAAGTCACCGCCAATTTCACAGTTTTCCACGCGTACAGCGCCAAAGTTTGCCTGGACGCTCAAATCTTTTTGTACCTTCAGCCCGGAAAGCCTGATATTTCCGTTATCCCCCTGCAGGTTAAGTTCTTTCAAACCTTTCAGATCCTGTACTCGGATGGCTCCAAAGTCGCTTTTCAAATCTAACGAACCGGAGAAACCTTCCGGGAGCTTCAGTACCGCCTCCTTGGAACCGCTGTTACCGATGTTGACCAGCCGATACCATTTCCACCCGCCTGTGCGGTATTCCTCCTGCTCTGTGACGGTGAGCTTTCCCTTCTCCACCTGGTAGCCGAGCAAATTGGAAGCGATGGTCAGTTCGGGTACCCTGCCGTCATATTTTTCCACACGGATATCACAAAAATCCACATCGATCTCCACAGATTCAATCTCATCCCCCGTGAATGTAAAGCTCTCCACTTTCTCTTCCGGTACGGAGGAATAGACATAGGAATCAAATCTGAAACCCATCGCTGCAAATGCCGCACCGGCCACCAGCAGGCCTGCGCCGCACAATACGCCGCCGATTACGGCCATCCATTTCAGGTAATACTTTTTCCCCTGTTTCATCCCGCAATCCTCCTTTTCCGAAAGCTGGCCGTACAGCCGCGCCAAATGGCCTTACTCGCCCGCACAATTCCCTTTGTGGTATAAACCAGCGCCACCGTGCACAGAATGCTCAAGCCCAACAGCGCGATACTGGAACCGCATTGAAAAATACCGACCGCACTATTCTGAATTCCAATTTCAGCAATCAAAAACGGCGTTCCTACAATTCCCAACACAGAGGCTCCCAAAAAGCCCAACGCCAGAGCTCCCAAAATGACGATGGGAAGATACAGAAGGATATAGGCCACCAAAACCAGCAGTACTGCCACAAGAAGCAGACTGCCCCACAGGGGGAAACCCAAAATCAGCAGTACGATAATCCATATCTTCGCGCCCTTGCCGTATTCTTTCTTTGTTTTTTCAGCCTCTTCACTTCCAAAAATGTCCCCGGCGATTGCTTCCGGACTTCCCAGACTTTCCACCACCGCATATTCGTTCTGCCCGTCCTCAATGCGGTCGTCAATCAATTCATCATAGTAAGACAGCGTCCGGTAACGTTCTTCCCGGGGAAGCTTTTTCAGCGCTTCCGCCAGCGCGTTGAGAAATTGCTGTTTATTCATACCCCTGTACCTCCATCCTTTTCCTTACTGACTGAACCTGCAATAAATTCATACACTTTCTGTACATCCTGCCATTCCACCAGAAATTCTTCAATCCGCAGCTTTCCTTTGTCCGTGATATGATAGTACTTTCGCAGACGGCTGTTGTGTTCGATCGAATAAGTCGTTACGAATTCTCCGGCTTCCAGCCTTTTCAAAATGGGATACAACGTTGATTCGGAAAGTTCCGCGTAGTCTGAGATATCTTTGATAATTTGGTACGCATAGGAATCCTGTTGTTTGAGCACCACCAACACGCAGATTTCAATAAGCCCCTTTTTCAGCTGTGCATCCATTCTCCGCTCTCCTTTCTTCACGTATTGCCCGTTTATGTATTATACTATACATCACATAGTATAATGTGTCAACAAGTATTTCTTTCAAAATTCTTTCTTTCCACTTTCCTTTTCCCAACAGAAGAAAAGGCTGCAGAAAAACAGGCAAAAAGGAAGATATCACTAACTGTCCTCAGGCGCAGAAGTTTACGGCAGAATAAAACAAGATCAACCAGAGAGAAAAAAGGGGCCCAACCCGCGAAAACCATGCTGTTGAATGAAAGCTGAATCAATCCATGCAATTTGGCGATTTTCTATTGACATTGACGTTAGGTCAAGCGATATAATGAGGCCAAGAAAGGCTCAAAGGAGGATCTTATGGACTTAATCAGAATTAACGACTTGACAAGCCGGCTAGGTTTATCCTCCCGAACGCTTCGATATTACGAGGAAATCGGGCTGATTGAAAGCATCCGTCCCCCACAGGAAAAATACCGCTATTTTGATGAAAAAGCAGTGGAACGGCTCACACAGATCCTTGTGCTTCGAAAGATGCAAATTCCCATCAAAGATATCGTAAAGATTTTTAACAATCCGGACACAACGGCTCTTGTGGATGTATTTGTGGAAAAAATGAATGAAATTGATGGGGAGGTTACGGCCCTCTCAGAGTTAAAGAACATTATCTATAACTTTTTGCAGAAGATGATCGACCGGGGCATCCGAAAAATTTCCGCCTTACCTCTATTGTATGAGGAAATGGACAGGCAGCTGAAACTGAGAGAGGAACAAAAACCCACAGGCTTTGAGAAGCTTTCAGAGATCAGCAGGCGGCTTGCACGGCCCCTGGAACCTGCCGTTATATATCTCTCCCCTATGCGGGTGCTTTCCTCCTGCCTTAAGGAAGCTCCCGGCTTCTCTGATGTTTCAGGCTTTTGGTCTTTCGTGCAGGCTCATGAGATTTTCATAAATGAACCGGGAGGACACAGTCAGTTTGAATTTCAAAGCGATGCGGGAGATGTTAGAATCCTCCGGATTGACGAAGGCTTCGTCAATGACAGCCCCTATGTGGATTACCAATTTGAAGGAGGATTATTTGCAGCGGTAAATGTTTATCTGGAGGAAGATTTGGCTGAATGCTTTCAGGCTTTGATCTCCTATTTTGACGACAGCCAGTCCTATGAAGTGGATTACACCCACGAAGGTCGCCTGCGCCAGGAAGCAATGCTGGAAAGGTTATTGTCCCCCGACGAACGGCGCGAGCTTTTTTCCCTTCTACTACCGGTAAAAAAACGGTTGGCCCCTCCTGAGTATTTTGGAAAGCCCGAGGAAATGAAAGCCATAACCCTTGAAGAGCTGGAACGCTCAAACCCGGCTGTGTGGACAAAAACAGCAGAGCTTTCAAAACTTACTCCGATGAATGGGCCCCATTACCGCTTGACAGAGGAGGGCGAGGCCGAATACATTTCATGGATATCCACACGGGTGCTTTCCACAAATATTTCGGTAAAAATCCCCTTTCTACGGATGAAGTTTGTTAACCCTCGTTTGACGCTCTATAATCCGCGTTTTGTTACATATATTACTTCAAATGCGGACTTTTTGCACGGCTCCCGAGGATTTTTTCATACCAAAGTAATGCCAGCGGCAAGCCGCCGAAAGGCCCAAATGCCACGGTAATACCACGGGCCGAAGGGGCTATTTCATGAGGTCATCCAGCTTCTTTACGGTGTCCTCATGCTTGTTCGGATAGAGGTGCCCGTAGGTACGAAGGGTAGTCTCAACGTCCTCATGCCCGAGGCGTTCAGAGACAAGGAGTATTGGGGCCCCCATCTCTATGAGCAGCGAGGCGTGAGAATGCCGGAGGTCGTGCAGACGGATTTTCTCGACGCCGGAGGCCGCGCAGGCTTTTTCCATCTCCTTGTGAAAGAAGGACTTTGTGAACGGGAAAAGCCTTTCGTCCGGGGAGTAGTCATAGAGGCGCGTGGTGTATTCCTGCACCACGGCGCAGAGCTTGTCCGGCAGAGGGATAACGCGCTTGCTCTTTTGCGTTTTCGGTTCTGTGATAACCTCCCGGCCCTTTATCGACTGGAAGGACTTTGAGACTGAAAGCGTCTTCTTCTCGAAGTCGAAGTCGTTGAGCGTAAGCGCGAGCAGCTCCCCGATACGGATGCCCGTCCAAAACAACAAGGAGAACCCGGCGCGGGCAGAGGGCCGCTCCACACAGGCGAGGAAGGCCTCAAACTGTTCCTTTGTCCAGAACTTCATCGCGTCGGCGTTCTTCCGGCCCACACTCCCGGCGACGTGGCAGGGATTTGAAGGCAGGCCGTAGTAGCGGACGGCATAATTCAGCACGGCAACAAGCTGATTATTTATCGTCTTCACATAGGTCTGCGCGTACCCCTTTGACAGCAGCTCGGATTGCCATTTTCGCACATGGGCGGGAGTTATCTCATTCACCTTTAGAGCCTCGTAGAACGGCAGAATGTGCCGCTCTACGAGGTATTTTTTGCTTTGTAGGGTATTTTCCCGCAGGCGGGAAGTCATATCCTCACAATAGAGCGCCCAAAGGGAGGCGAAGGTCATATCGCAGGAACGCTCTTGCTTCGCAAGGAACTCACGCTCGAATTCCTGCGCGTCCTTCTTGCGCTCAAACCCGCGCTTCTTCTTGAGTTTCCGGCGGCCTTGCCAGTCGGTGTAGTAGAAAGAGGCGTACCATGTCCCACGCTCATCATCCTTGTAAACTGGCATCGGCACCACCTCCATCCCGACGGAGACCCCAGACAGATTTTAGGCGGTCAAGGGTAAACTCCCAGCTCGGAGCCGTGGGGCGGCAGGCGATATTCTGATTGCCAAAGAAGCCGAACTCGTGAACAGCCTCATCCTTCGGGACGGAGACTTCCCAATCCACCTTCACAATAAATTCCTGCTCATCATAGTCGGTTCTGTCCCGATGATAATGGCCCTTGAGCGGGAGCTCGAGGAAGGGAACGTCCTTCCCATCGACGGAGAGAACCGCCTCCGGGGCCGGGACAGCCTTCTCGCGGACGGTGCAGACGCCGACGTAGCCGGAACCCGGAATGCGAACCCAGACCCGCGAGCCCGGCTCAATAGAGGAAATGACTTGGTGGTACCATTTCCCACCGCCACCGCAGATGAAGCCGTACTTCCGGGCCTCCTCCCAACTGCGGCTCTCGCTGTCGCCGAAATTGAAGAAGTATTCCCCATTCCATTCACGGCGGCCCACGGCAGGCGCAGCAGCGAGCTCCTCGCGCTCACGGAGCCACGCCCGAGACAGCAGCAAGGAGCCGTTGTACTCGAGGACGCAGAAGAACAGGATGTTGATATTCACCTTGAAGGCTTCGGACAGATACTCGATGATGCGCTCGGTGCTGCCGTCCATGCGCGTCGCTACGACGACGATTTTCACCTCATTCCGGCCAGCATCGCCCCGGAAGGCGTCAGCGTCCAGCTTCATCCCGAATTTCCGCTCATACGCCTTGTCAAGCGTCTCGGGCCGCCCCAGCTTCCGACTGTACGCCATGTAGGTCTCGGCTATCTGGGCCTCCGTGAAGACGGAGACGCAGGAAGCGTAGTCAAGGGCCTGCGCCGTTACCTCCCGGGGCGTCAGCTCGCGTTTGAGCTCGACGACCACCAAGGCCCCCTGCTGGTCGATGCAGAGGATGTCAATGAAGCCGCCACCCTCCGTCTTCACCTGCCGGCCTATCACCAGCCAACCGGCGTCGAGAATTTCGATGTTCGCGGCGAGCAAGTCTTCAATCTGCTTCTCGCTCGGAGCCTTCACCTCCCGCAGCCTTTTCCCATCGGAAAGCGACCATACCTGTTGTTCAAGCCCCATAGGCATCGCCCTCCGAAGTGCCAGCTATGGCGCGGCGCATTTGAGCCACAGAGGGCGCAGCAAGCAGCCGGAGCCCCCAGACACGCTCATAGCCCTCCACCTCATCGGCAGCCAGCGAAGCGGCGGAGAGGTCTCCAGCCAGAATAGCACGGTCATACCGGCGGTGAAGGAGCGAGAGCTCCCGGACGCGCTCATCTTTGCAGGCCGGGCAGAGCCCGGCGGTCAACTCGACACAATTTGTTTCGGCCCCACAGGCCGCGCAGCGAAGATACCCAACCTTCACTCGTCACCACCTCCAAGAGGGTAATCCAGATAAATCACCCTGCCGACCCGATGGAAGCCTCGGGCTCGGCAGCTTTTTTGCTCTCATCGCCGGCGGGCTGCGAAGGAACCAGCCCGGCCCGGCGGTACATCTCACCCAGAATATAGACCTGCTCCGGCCTCTTGAGCGCGTGGTAGGCACTCAAGACTTCCTCGTCAGCCGGGGAGACGGAGTATTGCCTCTCCTCCCCGGTGAGGATGTAGTCGGTGGAAACGCTAAAGAACTCCGCGATGCCGGCGATGTACTCGGCCCCCGGATTTGTCCCCCGCGTTTTCCATGTGCTCACCGTGCGCGTCGAAACGCCGATGTGCATGGCGAGGTCTTTTTGGTCTCGGCCATCAGAGGCCAAGAGGGAGAAAACTCTCTCACAAATCGTCATTTTAGCTCCTCCAATCCGCAGACGAGGACGCCTGCTGAAAAAATTTTTGAAAAAATCCGAAAAAGGGCTTTACAAATCCTCAAATGCGGACTATAATTAAAGCACACCAAACGAAGAAGGCAACCAAAACCGCCCACCATACACGGGCCGCCAAGGCCCGCCGCATGAGAAAGGAGCCCGCATGAATACCTACAAAATCACCTTCACCCGCGAGAACGGCACCGTCGGCTCGGACAACTTCACCGCTCCGAGCGAGGCGCAGGCCCGGCGGGACTTCAAGGAGGTCTACCGTCACGGGAACGGCACCATCACCAGCGTAGAGCTCGTGAGCAACGACGCCCCCGCTACCAAGCAGCAGGAACGGGCCGCCCTCGAGAAAATCCGCAAAATCGTTGAGGAGCTCGGCCCGGACAGCTACATCGCCACCGCCTTCGCCGGCTGCTTCGAGATTGCGGCGGAGAACATCGAAAACGACTTCGCCGACAGCATGAAAGAGCGGTATGAGCAGTCAAGGGAAGATGCAGCTCATTTCAAGGCGGCAGCCGACAGCTTCAGCGCAGAGCTCGATAAACTTCGGGGCGAACACGCATCCCTCAAGAGCCGACTTCTCGCAGACGACGACCTTGCAGACATCTCCCGCCTCCTCTCAAAAACAGTTGCCGACCTCGGAAAAGAGGTAAGCGACGCAGCCGCCCGCATCGTCGAGGTGGCAGACCAGCCGGAAAGTGCGGCATTTAGGAACGCCGTCAAAGACCACCGAGCCGCCAAAGCGGACTTGAGCCACTGGACGGAACTTTTAACGAGAGTGAACAACACCAAGAACCGGGCCTAATAACCCCGGCCCGCAGAAAGGAGAACACCATGAACGCACTCTACATCGAAGGCCGCCGGAGCGGCTACGCCCCGGATGACTGCGGCAAGACCCTCACCGTCGGCGAGCTCATCGAAATCCTCTCGGACTTCGACGAAGACCTCCCCGTCTATCTCCGCAACGACAACGGCTACACCTACGGGAACATCACCGAGCGCACCATCATCCCGTCGGAAGACCTTGAGGAGGGCGACGACGAATGAACACCATCTCTTTCGAGGTCAACAACCAGCGGAAGATGAAGCTGGTGCAGCGTCAGCACGACGGGGCGACGCTCCTCGTCATCGAAGACCAGCACGGCGACCATGAAAGCATCCCAGACGAAGAAGCCTTCATCAGCCCCGGCGACTTCGTGATGCTCATCAACTACTACCGCGCCTGCCGGCGCGAGGGCAAGCCCATCCTGTGAGGAGGTGAACACCATGAGCGAAGAAATCATCCAAGACGGCCTCTGGTATCTGCTGGCCCGGTTCTACGGATTTGAGGACACCGTCCTCAACAAGGTAGCCATCTGCAAGACCCTCAAGGACGCAGGCATCAGCGACACCGACAAAGGCGTCCTCATTCAGATGGAGGACGGCTCCGAATTCCAGCTCATCATCAAGCAGACCGCAAAATACGACCCGGCCTACTACGAACGGCCAGACACACCCATCCATTGAACCATTTTACCACAGAAACACCAAACGCGCAAGGCGCACAAAGAAGGAAAGGAGGAAACCCCACAATGGCAGTACGGAAGAAGCCCAAGAACGACTTCGGCGTCGAGCTCATGGCCTTCTGTGCCACCTACGGCCTCACCTATCGGGATGTCGCAACCGGCGCAGACGTCAAGCGCAGCACCCTCATCGAGTGTACGACTGGCCGCTGCGCCGGGCATGAGCTCATCCCCAAGGTTCGCCAGTTCATGGCGGACTACGAGGCCCAGAAGGCCAGCAGCTAAAGAGAGGAGCGCACCCACGATGAGAAGCACCACAGCGAAATTTCTTTTCGTGGAGGACGTCATGCAAATCCTCGGCATCTCACAGTCAAAGGCCTACCAGATTATGCGGAAGATAAACCGCGAGCTTGAGGCGGAAGGCTATGAGACCATCGCCGGGAGAGTACCCCGCCGCCGGTTCTGCGAGAAATTTTACTGCGGCGATGAGCTCCTCGACCAACCTCCACGGCAGACCAAGGAAAGGAGAGAGCACAATGGCAAGACCAAGGCGACGCGCAAGGCGGCAGGCCAGTAAGCGCCTCGCACCCTTCTACCGCATGACTTTCATCATCCTCATGGGGGCCGTCGCGGCCCGGCTCATCATCCTCGGCATCGACGCCCTCGGGGCCCGCACAGGCCTCCCCGGCGGAGAACTTTTCATTCCACTCTACATCATCATCGCCCCCGTATTTGGCTGGCAGCTTCGCGGCTGGACGGCCATCGGGAGCCATCAGAGACGAAAGGAGACCAGACCATGCACAACTATTTCTGCGACCACTGCGGAGCGGCCCTCGACCCCGGAGAGATTTGCGACTGCAAGCAGCAGCCGGAGGAGAGCGAGCGGCGCATCGTGACCTACGCCGATTGGGAGGCCGCCGGAGACTTCACCAAGGCGGCGCGGCCCGGAGACTACGTCGAGGAGCGCATCGTCGATGATATGCGCGACGTCCTCCCTCCCGCCAAGATGGAGCGCGGCTTCCTGCAGGTCGGCGAGCCGTACAGCCACGAATTCGACCCGGAGACCGGCCACTGGCGCGGCACCTTCCCAACCTTCGTTAAGGAGGGCCAGAACTGGAAGTACTGCGGAAACTGCTTCATCGGCAAGACCACTCCGCCCCCGGCACCCATCCGTCGATAAAGGAGGGCAGTGAGATGAGCAAGACCCTCTATTTCGAGGGAGCTGGATGGAGCGGAGCAGACAGCAGCAAGGCCACCATCGGCAACTGCCGCATCCGCACCGCATTCCACCTCGACCCCGAGAAGAAACACCCGCGATGCTCTTGCGGGGAGCCTCACGACGGGGCCGCAGCGGTCTACCTCGAAATCATCTGCGGCACCATCGGCAAGGAAAACAGGAAGCTCGGCCTCGAGCCTACCTACTATGGCTGGATTGACTACCTTCACTACGTCACCGACGACGACAGAAACGACGACTGCAACCGGCACATCCTCCCGTTCGAGCGGAGGGCCCGCATCGACTACACCCTCGAGAGCATTTTGAAGTTTGTGAACGACCTCGGGGCCAGCTTCGACGCCGTTGCGGTTTGCCCGGACTTTGGCGGCTACCGCGTATTCCGGGACGGATATTCCCCAAAAGGCACAGAGCGCCTCAACTACGGCGATGAATTCCAATGCGACCCGGATATGACGGCTCGCCGGGAAGCGGTTTATAGGCACGTCTATGAGCTCGAGAAAGCAGAGGGCTCGAGATACCCGAACTTCTCCCTCTGGGTAGACCAAGACGACCCCGGAATGCTTCACCTCCTCCGGCATTTCTCCGGCACGTTCAAGACGGCGCACAACACGCACTGGACAATCCGAACGGACACCGGCAGCACCGTCGAGGACTGGATGGCAACCGCCACCGTGACGCCACTCGGGCGCTATGGCTGTTGAGTGCCCTCCCTCAAGCTCAACCCAATTATACCCCAGAAAGGAGGGAAACAGCGTGGCAACAACCGCAGCATCCGCTACCCAAAGTTACCTCCGCGATGCACGTTTGCAGGCCGGATATGCGTCACGAGACACGGCGGCCATCAAGCTCAACTACTCGCCCGAGACCATAGGGCGGCATGAGCGAGGCGACGTACCTGTCTCCCCGGACGACATCATCCGATATGCGGAGGGCTACCAGAGGCCCGACATCATGCTCCGCTACTGCGCGAGCTGCCCCGTCGGAAAGAAGACCGGCAAGCGGGCAGTAGACCGCGACCTTCCGTGGGCCGCCCTTCGCGTCAGCCAGAGGCTCCAGAAGGCAAAAGAAATCGCCGACAAGCTCGAAAGCATTGCCGACGACGGAATTGTAGACCACATGGAACGCGCAGACTTCGACACCGCACTCGCGTTTCTGCGCTCCCTCGAGGAGACTATTACCGATATGCTTCTCTGGGCGATGAGCCGAGAGACGGAAAAGAGCCGCCCCGCTGCAACGGAAACGGCCCTTGTGAAATGAAACTACGGTCAGTATAGCACGGTGAAGGCCGTGTGTCAAGGAAGGAGACCACCATGAACAACAACATCACTGGCACCATCGTCCAGCTCAATGAATACCCCCCGGACAAGTTCAATGTCCTCATCCCCGTCACCACCATGCAGGTCATGAGCAACCTGCAGCGCATCATCGTGAACAAGGTGCAGCTCGACGTGGCAGACCCAGAGAACAGCAAGGACATCTACCGAGAAAAGAGCAGCGGCAAGTACGCCATCACCAAGGTCGGCGGCATGAAGCTGGCCGCAGCGGCCAACATCAGCATCGTCGAGACCGAGAGCGGCATGACGGACGGCTGTAAGAGGTGCGTAGACATGGCCCGCGCCGTCGGGAAGCCCAAAGCCTGCGGCACCTGCCCGGCCCGCTACGACGTGGCCGTCACCGTTACCATCCGCGTCCCGGAGCCTTCCGGCGGATTCCGCCTCATGAAGGCGACTAAGGAAATCGACTGTGCAGCCGAAAAGGAGAGCATGACGGAGGCCCAATACAAGCGGTTCCTCCCGCATCGGACGGCGATGGCAGAAAGCAAGGCATTCATGCGGGCGCTCCGCGCAGCCCTCGGTCTCGCGGCGACCTACTCCCTCCCGGAGCTTCGCAAACCCTTCATCATCGCACACGTCGTCCCCAATCTCGACGCCCCGGAAATCAAGGAGGCTGTCGCCTCCAACTACTTGCAGTCGATGGGGATGCTGTTTGAGGGCGCGGGAGCACCGAGAGCAGCCCTCCCGGCGGCCCAGACGACGGCAGAGGTCATCCCGGACGACGGAGCCGACGGCGGCTACGAGGCCGGAGGTATGCCGGAGGAGCCGGACGACGCCCCGGACTTCGATGACCCGGACGCCATCTTCTGCGACGACTGCGGAGAGCAAATCGTCGAGACCAGAGCAAAGGACGGACGCATCTGGACGCCCGAGAACATCAAAGGGTACAGCGAGCGCAAGTTCGGACGCTGCCTCTGCACCCGCTGCCAGAAGGCGGAGAAGGCCGCGAGAGGAGGCCGATAAGCATGACGGAGCAGCACATCGCCGTATGCGAGGCGCTCGACTGGCGTGTCCACGATGACCCGGAGGAAGACTATGTGGAGCTCGAAAAGTATTCACCCGCCGGAGAAGACTTCATCTTCGGCGTTCAGAAGGGGAATTTCGTCAAGAACGTCCGTGAGTACGCCGACGGCTTCGACGTAGATGAGCACGTTGAGCTCTGGATTGAGGGGCGCGGGAAGAACGGTGTCCCGGCCACGGCCCGCGAGCTCGTCGAGGACGCCGAGGCCATCAGAGATATGCTCAATGAGCTCGCCGTGGCCCTCACCGTCGCCTCCGAAAAGAAGGGAGCCCCGTCATGAAGTACGAACGCCTCACCCAAGCACAGAAAGACCGCCATCCGTCTATCCACCACACCGGCAGCGTCCGGGGAATGAAAAAACTTGGATTTTGGAGGAAGAAAGACCGCTGCGTCAGATGCGGCCAGTATATCTACAACCTCTCTATGACCATTCGCTAAAGGGGGATTTACATGAAGATTTTGCACACCGCCGACATCCACCTCGGAGACCTTACGGGGCCGGTTCGGGACGGTAAAAACGCCCGCAGACAGGACACCATCGCCTGCATGAAGTACATCGCGCAGCGGGCCGCGACGGAGACGCCGAACGTCACCATCATCGCCGGAGACCTGTTCAACCGCTCCCGCGTCTGGGCCGACACCGCCCTCGACGACGTGAACGACGCCATCACCGAATTCATCCGACCTCTGTGCCGCAGCAGCGAGCACGTCGTCCTGCTGTTCGGCACCGAGAACCACGACAATCCCCGCGCCTTCGAGACTGTGCGGGAAATCACCAAGGACGAAAAGAACCTCCACATCTACACCGCGCCGGGCGTCGAGAAACTCACCACCAGCGCCGGGCCGGTTCAGATTTTGGCCCTCCCCGGCTTCGACAAAGGCCGCCTGCGGCTGTTCTGCCCCGGAGCGGACAAGGAGACCGAGAACCGCAACGCTACCGCGCTCATCAACGACGTTCTGCTCGGGCTTTCTACGGAGCTCGACAAGAGCATCCCGAGCATCCTCGTGGCCCATTACACCGTCGCCGGCAGCGAGGCCGACAACGGCAGCACCTTCCTCGCGGGGCAGGACGTTGTCATACTCCCTTCGACCATCGACAGCACCGGCGTAGACCTCGCCTGTTTCGGGCATATCCACCGCCCGCAGAAACTCCCGTGCAATACCCCGGCCTATTACTGCGGCAGCCCCAATCAGCTCAACTTCAACGACGAAGGTGTCAAGCACGGCTTCTGGCTCCATCGGATTTACACCTCCCCCGTCGGAGAACCCGGCACCGCAGTTGAGACAAAGTTCGACCAGACGCCGGAGCGTCAGCACTACACCTACCGCATGGGGCCGGAGGACGTCACCGCCTTCACGGCCAGCGGAGAACTCCCGGAAGCGCCGGAGCCGCTCAAGGACGCCATCGTCCGCGTCCGCTACAACTGCACCGCAGAGCAGGAAAAGGCCCTCAACAAAGCCGACCTGCAAAAGAAACTGCTGGCGGCGGGCGCGTTCTATGTCGCAGAGGTGCTCCCGGAGGACGTCGAAGACGTCGCCGGCGAAAGCGAGGTCACGGAGCACGAAGGCCCCACAGAGGCCCTCGAACGCTACCTCAAGAAGCTCGAGGTCACGCCGGAGGAGGCGGCCCGGCTCATGGAGCTCGCTGCCCCGCTCATCAAGAAGGCAGACGACGGCAGGGACGCCGACAAGCGCACCGGCAACTTCGCCCCCATCTCCATCGAGGTCAAGAACTACCGCAGCTACACCGAGGCGGAATTCGACTTTTCGGACGTTCACATGGCTATGGTGAACGGGCAGAACGGCGTCGGAAAGAGCAGCCTCTTTATGGATGCCATCGCCGACTGCCTCTATGAGCAGACCCGAAAGGAAGACATCGGCGGCTGGGTGCGGGACGGCACCAAGAGTGGGGCCATCACCTTCACCTTCGGCATGGGGGCGGAGACCTATCGCGTCATCCGCACCAGAACCAAGAGCGGGCGCGGCACACTCGCCATCCACCGGCGCAACCCCGAGACCGGCGAATGGCTGGACGAAAGCGACACCACCATGAAGCTGACGCAGGCCCGCATCGAGCGCGTCCTCGGAATGGACTGCAACACCTTCTGCTCCGTGGCGCTCATCCGGCAGGACGCCTACGGCCTATTCCTCGAGGCCAGCAGCGACAGGCGCATGGAAGTTCTCTCGGCCCTCCTCGGGCTGGACATCTATGGCCGGCTCGAAGACCTTGCCAAGGACGGGGCCAGCGAGCAGCGCCGGAAGATTGCCGCTACCCGCGAGCGCCTCTCCATCCTCGAGGAGCAAATCGCCGCGAAGGCAGAGCTCGAAGCTGAGCTCGGGCAGTACGACGACAAAATCTCCGCCGCACAGAAAGAGGCAGAGACCCTCGAGACGGCCATCGCCGCCGCGCAGCGCAGCGAGGCCATGCGAGAGGAACTCACCAAGCAGGCGGAGGCCAAGGAGCAAGAAGCATCGGCCACGGGGGCCGACATTACCGACAAGGGCAACCGGCTCGCCGCAGTAAAGGCGCAGCTCTCCAACGCAGAGACGCTCGCCGCAGCCGCTCCGGCAGCAGAGGAAGCGGCAGCAGCCGTCGAGCAGGCCCGCGCCGTCATCGAGGCGGCGGCCCCGGATGAGGAGAAGATGAGGGCCTGCATCCAGAGCATCGCCGACAAGGAGAAAACCCTCATCACCGCAGACCGCGCCATCCAAAGCGCCCGGCAGACCATCGCCGAGGCAGAGGCCATCATCGCCAAGGGCGAGGACATCCGGCAGGCACAGGGAGCCATCGAGGCCCTCGGCACCCGGAGGGCGGACGCAGAGGCCCGGCTCCGCAGCTTCCAGCAGGCCCACAAAGCCGTGCTCGAGGCAAAGGCGGCCAGAGACGCCCAGCTCGCAGAGGTCAAGGCGGAAATCTCCCGCCGGGAGGAGCGCATCGCCTACTACGCCAAACGGGCGGCCCTGCTCGAAGACAGCGGATGCCCGGCCCCGGAGAACGCGACCTGCAATTTCCTCAAAGACGCCGTTGCGGCAAAGGACAGCCTCGAAACGCTCCGGGAGGGGCTCAACGGGTACCGCGCTTCGGCAAAGACCGAGTACGAGCGGCTCACCGCCGCCTTCCAGCAGGCGAAGGCCGCATATACGGCCATTGGAGACCCGGCAGCGGAGCTCGAGGAGATTGCGGCGGAGGAAGCCGGGCACCGGCAGCTCGCCGGCCTCGCTCCAAAGCTGGCGGCAGCGGAAACGCTCGTCGAGGAGCTCGCCAAAACCATCGAGACCGAGGAGGCCCGCATCCGCGAGACCACGAAGGCCATCGAGGAGGCAAACGCAGCCCTCCCGCAGTACCGCGAAGCCCACACTCGCGCAGAGGCCGCCAGAGCGTCCTTAAACACGAAGAAGGCGCTGGCCGACACTTTACCCCAGTGTAGGGCGGCATCGGCCACAGCGGACGCCCTGCGTCCGCAGGTGTCCTCTCTCGAGGCAGACATCGAGCAGCTCAAGCAGAAACAGGCGACGGCCACCGTCGAGGCGGCGGCCATCCGCAGCAAGATACCGGCAGAAACGGGCGGCAGCACACTGGTGGCCCTCACGGCCCGCCGCAGGGAGCTCACGGAAACCGTCAACGCCCTCTCGGCCAACAAGGGCGGCACCAGAACGAAGCTCGACGCCATCGCCGAGGCAGAGGAGCAGGCCGGGGAGTACCGCAAGGACATCACGGCCATCGCCAGAGCCCTCAACGACTACCAGACGCTCGTGCAGGCGTTCGGGCTCGACGGCATCCAGTACATGATAATTCGAGGCGTCGTCCCCGAGATTATGCACCGGGCAAACGACATCCTCGCGGCCATGACGGGCGGGCGCATGGCGGTTGACATCCGCACCGAGAAGGAGCAAAAGAGCACCCAGAAAATCGTGAACAGCCTCGAGGTGTGGATAAACAGCATCACCGGCGGCAGCAGGCCCTACCAGAGCCACAGCGGCGGCGAGAAGGTCAAAATCGCGCTGGCCGTCACGCTCGGCCTCGCAGACGTCAAGGCCCGCCGGGCAGGCGTACAGCTCGGAATGCTGTTCATTGACGAGCCGCCCTTCCTCGACGCCGACGGCACCGAGGCATACGCGGACGCCCTCGCCAATATGGCAGCCCGCAACCCCGGAATGAGAATTCTCGCAATCAGCCACGACCCCACCATGAAGGCGCGGTTCCCGCAGAACATCATCGTGCAGGGCGGAGAGAACGGCAGCAGCGTGTCTATGGAATGAGGGGAGGCCCGCCTCCCCCTTCCTCCAAAGGAGGTGAACCCAAGTGCCGGATGAAGCACGCGAAGGCTTCATGTTCTTCCGCAGCTACTACGAAGGGGCGAAAGAGCTGGACGACGAACAGCGCCTCGCCTTCTACGACGCGCTCATAGAGTACGCGCTCAACGACACGGAGCCCACCATCTCCGGCGTCCCAAAGAGCTGCTTCGCCTTTGTTAAGCCTGTGCTTGACAGGAGCAAGGCGAGAGCGGAAGCAGGCCGCAAGGGAGGCAAAAGCAAGCGCGAAGCAAACAGCAAGCAAAACGGAAGCAACTCGAAGCAACCCGGAAGCAAACCAGAAGCCATAAAGGATAAAGGAAGGGATAAAGGATTAGGAAAGGACAAGCAAGAGGATGAGGAGGATAACCCCCCTTACCCCCCTTCGGGGGATGATGTGGGCCAGCCACCCGAATCGCCCGGCGTAGACCCGGATTTTAGCGAGGAGGAGCCGCCCAGACCCCGCAGGCGTAAACCGTCCACCCTGTCCAAGACCCAAGAGGCCCGCTTCAATCGCTTCTGGGCTATATACCCCCAGAAGGTCAGCATCGGCGACGCCGAAAAGGCATGGGCGAAGATAGAACCGAGTGAGGAGCTCACAGACACTATCGTCGCCGCCGTCGAGACGGCCAAGCGGTGTGACACCCGCTTCCGGGAAACCAGATACACCCCGCACCCTGCGTCATGGCTGAATAGCAAGTCGTGGGAGAACCAGTACGACGGGCCGGAGGACTATCCTCCCCCGCCGCCCCCACGGGGGCCCGGCGGCAGGCCGGACACCCTCGGCGTCCTTGAGGCCATGCTCGGCGAAGAAGGAGGCGACGGATATTGACGCGGGAGGAGACCATCAAGGTCATCGGAATTATCACGACGGCCTACCCAAACTTCGACAAGTTCCGGGACGAAAAGCACATCCGCTCGATGGTAGCCATCTGGGCCGATATGTTTTCCGAGGACGACGCCGGGCTCGTTGCCCTTGCGGTCAAGGAGCATATCAGCACGTCGAAGTGGCCGCCGTCCATCGCGGAGATACGCGAGATTATGACACGCATCGCCCACCCGGACATCATACCGCCGGACGAAGCGTGGGAGGTCGTCTCCAAGTACCTCGACACCGAGGGAGAGTACAACCACGGGGACATCTACCGGGCCCTCCCGAGGACTATTGCCGAGGCGGTGGACAGCATCGGATACGGGCAGCTTTACGCCATGCACGTCGCATACGCACGGGGCCACGCCGCAAAGGCGGGCCTCGACAGAGTGGCGTTCATGCAGGCATACGAAGACAAGGTCGAACGGCAGCGCCGGAAGGCGATGCTACCCGGAAGCCTCCGCCAGAAAATCGAGGCGGTCAGCGCCGGGCTCGACGACGGAACCCGCAGCCTCATCGAGGGAGTGAACCGGCGGTACGAGGAGCGGCAGGCTCTTTACCGGCGACTTGCGGAGCCCAGAGACCTCCTCGCCCTGGTCGGCGGAGAGGACGCGGAAGCGAAGCTCCTCGAGGAGCGAGAAAGAAGGGCTCTTGAGGCCCGCTACGAAAGGGATGATTACGAATGAGCAAGGTGAAGGACGCGGTCACACTGGCTATGCTGCTGGTGGCGATTGTGTTTTCGGCAGGATTGCTCACCCTGCCAGAGTACTCCTCTGCGGGCCTTGACGTCTCCGGGCTGTCCTCTGCCGCCCCGGAGGGGGAAACATACCGCCCCAACGTCACAAGCCCTCCTGTGTCCTCTGTGGCGCCTCCTGCGGTCACGCCGGAGCCCCTCTACACCGAGAGGGACGTCGAAATGCTGGCGAAGACCATCTGGGCGGAGGCCAGAGGTGTCCCCAGCGACGCAGAGAAAGCAGCCGTCGCATGGTGCGCCCTCAACCGGCTGGACGCTGGTACATACGGGGAGACCCTCGCGGAGGTGCTCACTACGCCGTGGCAGTTTGCCTACTACGAGAGCTCGCCGGTCACGCCGGAGCTCGAGGCGCTCGCCAGAGACGTCCTCGAGAGGTGGCAGGCAGAGCAGCGCGGCGCAGAAGGTGTCGGGAGAACCCTCCCGGAGGACTACTTCTTCTTCGAGGGGGACGGCCTTCGGAACCATTTCCGCAAGACCTACGAAAAGACCGGGGCGACATGGGATTGGAGCCTCCCCGACCCCTACGAGGAGGCGGACACATGAGCAAGACGACCCCAAGAATGTGTAAAATCTTCAACTGCGACAGGCGGCACGGCAATTTCTGCTGCGCCGACTGCGGATATAAGCGGAACGGCAACTGCAAGAACCCCTGCCTCAACGGGCCGGATAGGTGCAACTGCGTCGCCGGGCCAGAGACCAAGAAACCAGAAACGGGAGGTAACACGAAATGAAAGCAAAGCTCAAGACACTCAAGCGCGGGCAGACCTTCTACGGCGCGGGCATCCAGTGGCTCGTGCTGGGCCATACCAACAGCAGCCAAGGGCTACCCATCGTCACACACATCGTTTCCACCGGCATCGTCGAGCGCCGGGCCTTCGATGAGAAGAACCGCAACGACCTCGGCGTCAGCACCCTGCTCGCCTACCTCAACGGGGAATTCCTCGAGAGGCTCGAGGACGCCTTCGGAGAAGGGGCCGTTGCGGAGCAGTTCATCGACCTCACCAGCAACGACGGCCTCAAGGACTACGGGAACATCAAGACGAAGGTGGGCCTGCTCACCGAGGAGGAATACCGGCAGCACCGCGACATCCTCCCGCCCCTCGGCGACGAAGGCTGGTGGTGGCTGGCGACGCCGTACTCCACCGAGCGGGCAGGCTACCCCTCTCTCGTCCGCATCGTGAACTCGGGCGGGACGCTCAGCACCGGCAACGCGTGCTGCGGCGACCTCGGCGTCCGCCCGGCTTTGTATCTGAAATCCGACATCTCGGTATCTATTGACGGGAACGACGACACCGAGGACGCCGGATGGAAGGATGCCTCCGAGCTCTACGCGAAGGCCGTTCAGAAGTTCGGCGAGCGGGCTCAAATTCTCGTCGCCATCGAGGAAATGAGCGAGCTCACCAAAGCCCTCCTCAAGTACATCCGGCACGAAGATTTCAACCAAGGCGACTACGACGCCATCTTCGTCGGCAGCATGGCAGACCTGTTCGGGCGCTGGGTGCCGGACGACTGGATAGAGCAGGTCTTTGACGCTTGCCGCCGGGCCCCGAGGCACACCTACCTGTTCCTCACCAAGAACCCGCAGCGGTATTGCGACCTCGCCAGCGCCGGGAAGCTCCCCACGGAGCCGAACTTCTGGTACGGAACCACCATCACCCTGTCTCTTATACACATCTGACGCTGCCGACGAATAGAG
>ENA-OUOW01000484-OUOW01000484.1-human-gut-metagenome-genome-assembly--contig:-NODE-484-length-36144-cov-9.336086_pt1 | contig 36144 bp, 39 predicted proteins | sample MGYA00237938_ERZ548769 | MGnify/ENA primary metagenome ERZ548769 (study PRJEB26490, sample SAMN05356870) | human gut metagenome | biome: terrestrial biome; feature: human-associated habitat; material... | reverse complement strand
ACGAGATGCTCAGGAGTCTCGTGGGCTCGGAGATGTGTATAAGAGACAGCATTTGAAATGTGGGTAGATAAAGAAATTGGTGCGTTGTTAACATTAAAAGGATATGATGAAAATAATGAGATATCAGTTCAATTAACAACCTATGAATTTGTTGTTGATGAATCTATTGATCAATCTGTTTTTGATGATTTATCTAATTTGTAATAATTCAAATTTGGCTTGATTGTGTTTGCTTCATTCAAGGCTAATGAAGTATTTAGTTGTCTTAAAGTTTTAATAATATTTTGTAGTGAGAGCCTAATTTATTTATAATACTACTTAATATAATGAATTTGCAGGAGGGGTGGAATAATTATGTTAAAAAAATCGAAAAAAGTTTTAAGTTTCACATTATCCATATTAATATTTACTAGTATATTTTTTAGTTTTCCGATAACAACTAATGCGGCTGTTGTTGAAGAATCAGGGGTCGGTGCTGGAAATCAAAATGTTATTGATGCACAGACATGGCTAAATAATACATATTCGGGCAGAGCAGGATATACACCCATTGATATTGATGGAGTGTCATATTCAACAACTTTTATTACATTAGTAAAAGCGTTTCAGATTGAACTAGGATTTCCAGAGTCTAAAATTACCGGAACTTTTGGTTCGCAGACAAAGGCAGCAAGTCCGACATTTGAAATTAATAAGACAAACAATAATAATATGGTGAGAATCTTGCAATACGGATTACGCTGTAAAGGTTATTATGATACAAATATTACAGGTGTTTTTGATACTGCTACGCAAAGTCAAATTGTTAAATTGCAACAAGATGCAGGGTTGTCTGACTCACAAATAAGTAAAAAGGCTACACCTCTTGTATTACAAGCTGCATTGTCGACAGAGATTTATGTTTTAGCAGAAGGGGGGGATACAAGAGTCCAGGAGGTTCAGCGTGAACTAAATAGGGACTATTTAGATTATATAGGAATTCAGCCATGTGATGGTATATTTGGACCAAATACGGTTGATTCTCTTATTACAGCATTGCAGGCTTGTGAAGGGCTTCCAAGAAGAGAAGATGTTTATTCAGATGATGATGTATATGCTAACGGTTATTTTGGAAATACTACAAAAAGATGCTGTCCTTCCATCCCTTACAATGGAAATGAGAAAAAATATGGTGGGACAAGCTATAGTTCAGATGAAATAACAAAGTTCACAAAATTACTGCAATATAGTCTATGCTGTTTGAAACCAAACGAGTATGATCCCGGCTCGTTTGATGGGACTCTAAGTTCATCTACAGTAAGTGCATTGAAAAAATTTCAGAAAGATGTTGCGCTGTCGCAGACAGGTAATGTAGGAATAAATGAATGGATGGCACTATTGGTTAGCACTGGTAATCCTGAGCGTCCCGGTACTGCAATTGACTGTTCAACAAGACTTACAACTGAAAAAGCTGCCGCATTAAAAAATGCGGGATATACAACTGTGGGCCGTTACTTAACAGGTGACTTGGTGATGGGTGGAAAGCGTGTTGCTAAAAACCTTCTTCGCGGAGAAATGCAGACAATATTTGACACAGGGTTAAATCTTTTTGTTATTTTTCAGGATTCAAGAGAAGGGTTTGCTCAGCATCCTGACACAGAGACATATGAAGATTTATGTAAGGTATATTTTACAGGTGGCAGAGGATACTCTGATGCAGAAAAAGCCTTTTCTGTTGCAAAAACTTTAGGAGTTCCTAGAGGCGAAATAATATATTTTACAGTTGACTACGATTTTGTTAAAAGTGAAGTAAACAATAAAATACTTCCTTATTTTGAGGGAATTAAATATTATGCTGATAGCCATAATAATGAATATAGAATTGGTATTTATAGCGCACGAAATACTTGCAAGATAGTTTCTGATGCAGGATATTCTGAAAGTAGTTTTGTTAGCGATATGTCTACAGGGTATAGTGGAAATAAAGGATATCCACTCCCTGATGATTGGGCTTTTGACCAAATTCAGGAAACTGATAGTTTTTACAGTTCAGATGGTTCTTTTGCCATTGATAAAGATGTTGTTTCAGGTAGATATAATGGTTTTAATCACTTTGAAAAAGATAAGGATAATGAATGGGACTTGATTTCTGAACCTTGTTCGGCGTATGTTTTAAAACCTAAAGATGACAATGCGATTTCTATTCCTGTATATTGGGCAAAAGTGCAGGGCTTAATTTCATATATGCCAAATTTAGAATATTCTATGTATGATTCGATATCCGGAAATTCTATTATCGTTATGAAAGAGCATAATTCAAAAAATGGTATTTTTTCTGATGACAAAATACAATATGTGTATTTTAGAGATAAAGGTGGCAATCTCAATGCGGGATATATAAGCACGGAGCTGCTGTATGAATATTACGGACTTGATGAATTACAAAATTGTGCGGTATATCGTGGTGGCGATTATGGTATGGATGGACAAGTTTATTATGGCTGTAATGAGGATAGTGACTATAATTACGAATTTATTCTTAAAAATAAACTGAAATCATATGGAAAAAATAGAGAATACATTGCTACGCTTCCTGTAGGTACAAAGATTCGTCTTCCTAAAAATGCTGTTACAGATGGAATTTATGCCAACAGAATACAGGTATCAGAAAAGTTGTTGCCAAACAGCAGTACTTGGACTAGTGTTGATTCAAATAATTCATATGGATATATTGACTTAGGATTTGAATTTGGAGTGTTGCCAAAGGATAGACCCTTGATTACTTCTTCTAGTACATCCTTTGAACATAGAAAAAACAGTGTAATATACTTTTTGCCTGGCTATATGGGATCGCAGTTATATGATAGTGAAACTAATGAATTAGTATGGGTAAATCAAAATTTTCCAGGACCTTTGAAAAATGATGTATTGGGACATGTTTTGCCCACATGGAGTCCTTTAATTGGCCTTGATGAAAATGGAAATGGTGACAAATTAAAAGTTAGCAGAGAGTTAGACATACAAAATGGAGTATATGGAACTGATTTTGATGGAGATTCAGCCAAAGCCATTATGGATAATTTGAACAATAGTTTCTCTGAAAATTATTCAATAGAATTTTTTGCATATGATTGGCGAAAAGATCTTAAACTTGTTGAACAGCAGTTGCGTGATGATATACAAAAGAAAGGATATAAAAAAGTAAGTTTTGTTTGTCATAGTACTGGTGGACTTTTAGCGGCTTCGTATATTGCTGAAAGCATTCATAAGAATGAACAAAATAAGATAGATAAGGTTGTAACTTTAGGTTCGCCATTATATGGTACATTTGTTTCCCATCAAGCATTGGAACTTGGTGAAAATGATATGTTTGCAGAATTAGGTATCCCTGATATTGCATTGCCGTATATATATGACTGGGCGAAAAAAACAATAAGAAACATGCCCTGTTCATATCAACTCTTGCCAAGTAATGAATTTTTGTCAAAAAATAAATCATACCTTTATTCATATGGCAGTGTAAGAATATGTCCTAGTATTAAAACAATAGATAATATTGAAATGTTTTATGATGTTATGGATAAAAGTTATACTAATAATCAAACATTAAATACGAAAATGATAGATGGTTCAGAAGTCAGTCATAAAACATATAGAGATAATTATCTTTATGGAATGGATATATTTAGCGTATTTAATAAAGTAGATTCTTTACATATTGCGGGGAATAACATTAAAACTCAAACAGGTGCTATTTATGAGTTTTCAACTGATGATAATTTATGGAATTCTAATTCTGAATCTATTAAAACATATTTACACGAATATGTTACAGAATACAATGGTGATGGTACGGTTCCATTGGATAGCGCTATAATGACCCATAATGATTTATTTGGTGTAGCTGAAGAAATAGACAATAAAATAATATATCCTGATATAAATCATATGCAATTAATTAAAGAGGATAAAGTGTTTGAAGATGTTGCAGGATTTTTAAGAACGGGATATATTCCACAAGAAAATAATAATTCTCGATATTCTCTTAGAACATCTTCAATATCTGACAACAGATTAGCAATATATATTGATGGAAAGACAGATATATATATTTACGATTCTACCGGAAATAAAGTATCTTCAATCATTAATGGCGATTCATACTCTGACTTTAATGATGATTTGTTTACTTATACTTTTATCAATGAAGAAAAAGGCAATCTATATATTCCAAGTAATGGTTATAAGGTTGGACTAAAGGCAAGAGAAGAAACAGAAGTTTCAATTTTAATAAAAATCCTTGACGATGAAAGCAAAACATTAGCTGCTATTGATTTTGATGATATTTCAACTTTATCAAAAGATGAAATAATCACGCTAAATGCTGTATCAGGAATAACAAAAGATAATATTAATAATCTTACATTATTGTGCGGTAATACAACTATTTCTAAAACTGATGTAAAAACTGATTATGCTCAGTCGCTTACTGTAGATCAAAATAAAAATATTTCCATAGGTACAACGGTACAGCTCACATACAGAGTTTCTCCTGCAAATACAACTGTTAATTGGAGTTCGTCTGATGAATCAGTTGCAACAGTAAATTCAAATGGGGTTGTAACAGCTGTTAATTATGGTTATGCTGTGATTTCAGCTACAACATCAGATGGTAATATAACAGAAAATTGTTATATCTGTGTTCCATGCAACGCTACATCTATTTCCTTTACGGATAAATATAAGTTTGTAACAGGTGGTAAATATGAGATAACACCGACATTTACTCCTATATATGCTACAAACACAGATTTAACATTTGCTTCCAGTGATAACTCAGTCATTTCTGTCGATAATGAACTTGGAGTTTTAAAGGCTGAATCCGAGGGTACAGCAACGATTACAGCTACAACTGATAATGGCAAAAAGGCTAAATGTGTAATTAATGTAGTGGATAAGCTTGATAAAACTGTAAGTGGAATAATTCTTAGCCCTTCAAGTAAAACTATAACCGTAGATGATGAGGTCACTTTTACGGCAACTGTAGAAAATGATGATGCAATAAATCAGAATTTATCTTGGAGCATAGAAAATAGTGATGTTGCTATTATTGAAAGTATTAAGGATAATAAGTGTATTATTAAAGCTGTTGGATATGGTGAAACAAAATTAATTGCAACTGCTGATGATGGGTCTTGCAGTAGCCAAGCTACCATAATTGTAAATGAGCCTGGTAAGGTTGTTATCCATTATCACAATTCTAAAGGTTGGGATACGCCATATATTTACTATACAGATAATTTATCTTACGATTGGCAAATCAAGCCTATGCTATCATCAGGAGATGGATGGTATGTATATACTGTAAAAGATACTGACCAAATTAACGCACTTTTCTATGATAATGATTCAGAGGAGAATATCTCAACAGATGAGTCTTATTCAATAACAGGAGAAAAATGGATATTAAAAGGTAATGTAACAGCTGAACAGCCCGAAGGTATAAAAGTACATTATTATTGTGTGAATAACTGGAATGATCCTCATATCTATTATTATAATGATGATGACCATGAACTTTTATTCCCAGGAGAGAAAATGTCCCCTGATGGTGGTAATAATTGGTATACCTACACAATATATGGTTTGGAGAATCCAAGGGTTATTTTTAATAACAACACTACCGATCCTGACACAAGACAACAGCGTCCCGGTATTAATCAACCAGGAATAGAAATAATAGAAGATGAAATGTGGATAGTAAATGAAACTGCATATAGTCAAAAGCCACAAGGAATTACAGTTCATTTTTATCGTCCGGCTGATTGGGAGTATTGGAACACAAGGATTTACTTCTATGAAGATAATAATATTCTGATGGAATGGCCTGGTACGCTGATGAATAGTCAAATGTACGATAATTGGTTAACCTATACGATATATGGTATAGACAATCCTAAAGTAATATTTAATGATTTTCAAAATAAGCAGATACCAGGAGTATTACAAGAAGGTCACTTAGTAACACGGGATGTGTGGTATAAAGATGGTATATGGTCAACATATAAACCGTAATATACTTTGATAAGCAATCGGATGACAAAGTCTTTTGCTATGTCATCCGATTACAATATACTATAACAAAAAGAGTGATAGTGTATGAATAAAAAAACTAAAATTATATTGATAATTGTATTAATTGTAGCATTTATAGCATTAATAATACTTTTGCTTCATCCTTGGAAGAGTAACAAATCAGATGGTACGGAGTATTATATGTCAAAAAAATATAACTATTGGTTTGAGGTGGATAATGGTCAAGCAACTTTGATTAAATATACGGGTGAAGAGTATCATGTTAAGATTCCGTCAAGTGTTTATGGAGTTCCAGTTACAAAGTTAGGTGAGTATGAGGTGCTTAATCTTTCAGGAGCAGCTAAAAGGGGAATATTCGAAGACAGTAATGTGTCAGAAGTGAGTATCCCTGAAGGTGTAACGGAAATATGTAATGATGCATTTTATTCTTCAGGTCTCTGTGAAGTGAATATACCTTCCAGCGTTAGAGTAGTCGGGACAAGGGCGTTTGCTTTTTGTAAATATTTAAGGTCTGTGGAATTTGAAACAGGAATAAAAACAATAAGTGAATCAATGTTTAGTAATTGTAAAAACCTGCGTTTTATCGAATTACCAAGTAGTGTAGAAAAGATAGAAGGTGATGCCTTTGCAGAATGTGCGTTACAAAAAATAGATTTACCTGAAAACATAAATACAATTGAATCTTATGCATTTAGGGAGTGTGATTCTCTAACATTTGTTACTATACCACCAAAAGTAACATCTATTAATAGTGGGACGTTTTATAGCTGCGACTTTTTAGAAAAAGTAAATATTCATGATGAAGTTAAATATATAGCTAATGATGCCTTTGACAGATGTGACAAACTTACAATCTGCGGAATAAAGGGCTCATATGCCGAGCAATATGCAAACGAACACAATATACCTTTTGAAGAATTAGATGCAACAATTGAGTTTCTAAACTAGTGAGTAACTGTTTGTTGATATAATTTTATTTCATCTAAAGAATAGGAAGTGAGATAATGCCAAAATCGAAAATAGTTTCGAGCATTATAGCTTTAGTTTTAGGTCTATGCGTTGTTGTATTTACTATTGCATATTTTAGTATTAACGGAAAACACAACAGAGAGGGATATACATTTGAGGGCGACTTTTTCAATGGCACTGCAACATTAATTGGAATGGAAAATCCGAAAGTAATGTTCAATGATTCGAAGAATAAACAGATACCTGGTGTATTGCAACCTGGGCATTTGGTTACACAAGATGTGTGGTTTAAGGATAATATTTGGACAACATATGAACCAGATTAACTGATTCATTATAAATTTCTAAAGATGAATGAGCAATTATGTTTGCTCATTCATCTTTGAAATTAGTGCTACAAACTTTTGAAAGGTTTTATATATGAAAACAACTAGATTAATACGAGTAAATATAGTATTTGCAATATCTTTTTGTACAGTTTTTATTTTAATGTTTTCAAGTTGTAAAGAGCTACACCCTATAACAAAAACTGCTGAAGGATATACATTTGAAATTGATGAAAATCAAAACGCTACATTGATAAAAACCGATATATTGGCTGAAACCATTGAAATTCCTTCGGAAATTTCTTCATATAAAGTCAAAAAGCTAAGTTGTGTAGAAGAAGCTGCATTAGTTGGGGTGTCTCTTACAGGTGTATTTGAGGGAAATAATGTTGTAAAAGAAATTATAATACCTGAAGGAGTAGTGGAAACTTATGGCCCGGCTATAGCTAATTGCTATAATCTTGAAAAAATTACTATACCAGGCACAATGACGACATTTGACGTAGTGCGGTGTGATAATTTAAAGGAAGTGAACATTGTTGACGGAGATACTATTACCGAATCCTTTAGTTTCAGCGATTGTTCCGGGCTTGAAGAAATATACTTACCGAAGCAAATTAACAAAATCAGCACTAATGCTTTTGCTCGTTGCTATTCATTAAAAAATGTGAAGTTTTCAAAAAATGTTTATTGTATAGAGAGTGTGGCTTTCCAAGGATGTACTTCACTTACAAATATTGATTTACCCGACAAGCTATCAGAAATAGGTTCAAACGCTTTTCAATGGTGTACTTCTCTGCAAACTATTGATGTTCCGTCAAAGGTCAGGATTATTGAGAGCTGGACATTTGATGGTTGCAAATCTCTTGAAATAGTGAATTTGCCTGAGGACTTAATAAAAATAGGTGACGGAGCTTTTCGGGATTGCGTTTCTTTAGAGAGAATTAATGTCTATGATGAATGTGATTACATTGCGGACAACGCTTTTGATGGATGTGATAAACTTACAATCTGCGGAATAAAGGGTAGTTATGCAGAACAGTATGCAAAAAAACATAACATACCATTTGAAAAATTGGATACAACAATTCAGTCTGTAAATTAATAATTATCGGTTTGTTGATAATTAAAACTATATTTTTTACGAGAGAATTTTAATATGATGAAAAAAATAAAAAAATATAAACTACCTATCGGGATATTGTGCGTAGTGTTAGTGATATTTATATTGCTGCAAAGCTGTTCAAGTGAACATTGGTGGTTTGGGTACACATATGAAACCGATGGATATACAAATAAATCGGCAACAATTGTAAAGATAAACTACCCGTCAGAGAAAGTTGTAATTCCTTCAACAATATTTTTCCATAAAGTAAATGCTTTAGGCGGATATGTTACAGGATACAATTTGTGGGGAGCAGAAAGGAAAGGAATGTTTGAGGATAACGATATAGTAAAAGAGATTGTTGTTTCTGAAGGGATAGAGTATATATTTAACAGATGTTTTGACCATTGTATTTCATTAGAAAGCATACAACTCCCAAGTACTATAAAACAATTCTCTTTTACGAATTGTGAAAGTCTGAAAAATGTTAATTTTAATGGTGATGTAAAAGAAATTGAAAGTTTATCATTTTCAGGCTGTTCTTCATTAGAAACGCTTGTAATTCCGGATAATATTGCTGATCGTGGTATAGCATACGGTGCTTTTTCCGGTTGCACATCACTAAAAAGTATAAATATTCCCGATAATATTACTGCAATACAACGATATACATTTAGTAATTGCATATCCTTAAAACAGTTAGTTTTGTCTAAAAATATTAAGAGCATTGAATGGGGTGCTTTTGAAAATTGCACCTTGTTGGAGAAAATTATCATTTACGATAAGGTAGAATATATTGCAGATAACGCTTTTGAAGGTTGCGATAAGCTCACAATCTATGGAATAAAGGGTAGTTATGCAGAACAGTATGCAAACGAACATGACATACCATTTGAAGAATTGAATAACATAGTTGACTGATTATATTTGTAGAGATTAAATAAAGTCAAAATTTTAGATTTTAAATGCCGACAAGTTATAGCTTTTAATGCTATTACCTGTCGGCATTATTTTTGCCCTTTTTGCATTGAAAGCAGAAAGGGCAATTATGATTTGTAGAAACAGAAGTCCCCCAATCGACCTGAATTAAAAAATCAGACTGATTGGAGGAAAAATTAATGGACAGACGTCCGAAAAGAAGAAAAGATAAGTACAATCCATATACATTACACAAGGAAAATGAAAGATACTATGTTTCTTTTATTGACTCAAACAATAAATTTCAAAAGATAGAGATATCACAGGAAGTGTTTGAAAGCTTTAACAAATTTGAACTTGAAGATGTTTCCAAAATGAATGAGTACGACAGACATTTGGAACACTCCGAAGTATATGAACATACTTTGCATAAAAAGAAAGATTCAAGGGAATGGTCGTTAGAAGAATACTTTGAAAATGTTCAGGTTACAGAAAATTTGCATATGGCAATAAGCAAATTACCCGAGGTGCAGAAACGCAGGCTGAACAAGTATTATTTTGAAGAAAAAACTTTTGATGAAATAGCACTTGAAGAAGGCTGTACTTATCAATGTGTGCAAAGATCGGTGTATCGTGCAGTATCAAAAATAAAAAATATTTTAAAAAATTTATAAAATAGGGGTGTGTTTTAGCTTTTAAGTGAGGAAACAGGTGAAAGGGTTAATTCTCTTTCACCTGTTTTCTATACTCGCCAAAAATAGAGCAGGCATTGTTCTTTGAAAATAAAATATCAGCACATCAGATACTTTCCTTCTGCTGTTCGGTACGGACAAGCCACATGAGCGAACATATTTTATATATCTTTAGGACTCAGACATTGAAAGGCAAATTCAATGACGGCGATGACAGGCAGAGGGGATAATGATACTTCCGTCAAGTCAAAAGTCGAGCGTGATAAAACCGTCGTAACCAAAGATGGCGGCTGTGGGAGATCCTCACAGTGGTGAAATTCCAATGAGGTCAAATGCATGACCGTCTGATGTGTTCCTTGTCGCAGGGCATCGAGGATAAATAGCGACAATAGGATAGCGTGAAAATTAGAGCTATCCAAAACGATTGATATTATCCCGGCAGCAGAAGATTTTAAATTTTCTGCTGTCGGGGTACTTAGAAGGAAATTACTGAAAGAAGGTGTTAAAATGTTAAGATTTATGATTGGTCTTTTTGTCGGTGCTTTTATCGGCGTTTGCGTTATGTGCCTGTGCAATGCAGCGGCAAAAGCTGATGAGCAGATGAAAGATCATATAAATGATAAAAACAAAAAATAAGGAACAGGTGATAATTTGAACGAAAACTATATAAATGAAAATAACATTGATTCAGAACACAGAATAGAATCTGTTATAAACGACTGCAAGGTCACAATCTGCTTTTCTAAAAACAGAAATAACCATGTTGAAAGGAATATTCTCGAAAATCTTTTGGATACATTTGAGAACAGAATGAAATCTCAGATTGGATGCTGAATTTCTTTCAATTTAATTTTGGATTTCGCTGGATATTATAAAAATTATGTAGTATTGTTGGTTTGCAAAAATCGTATGAATGGGTGATAAAATGAAAAGAGTATATTGCTTGTACAGAGTATCAACCAAAGGTCAGGTTGATAAAGATGATATTCCAATGCAGAAAACCTCGTGCAGAGAATTCGCAGAGCGCAATGGCTGGACAATTCTGAAAGAATTTCAGGAAAAGGGCGTGTCGGGATTTAAGGTTTCGGCAAGCGACCGAGATGCTATTCAGGATTTGAAAGCCGCCGCAGAAAAGAAAGAATTCGATGTGCTCCTTGTCTTTATGTTCGACAGAATAGGCAGAATTGATGATGAAACCCCGTTTGTCGTCGAATGGTTTATCAAGCACGGCATAGAGGTGTGGAGCGTTAATGAGGGCGAACAGCGTATGGATAATCATGTGGACAAGCTTATGAATTACATACGATTTTGGCAAGCCAACGGTGAGAGTCAGAAAACGTCAGCACGTGTTAAAACTCGCCTTAACCAAATGACGTTAGACGGCAAATTTACCGGAGGTGTTGCACCATTCGGCTACAAACTTATCAAAAGCGGTGAAATCAATAAAAAGGGAAAAGAACTTATGGACATAGTCGTTGACGATGATGAAGCTACGATAGTCAAGAAGATATTTGAGATGACAGTTAAAGAGGGTTACGGCTCATATCGAATGGCTGACTATCTGAACAGTCACGGCATTAGAACCCATAACAATAGCAAGTTTCAATGTAATACGGTTAATCGTATTCTAAAGAACAGGCTGTACTGCGGTTATCTTGTGTCAGGCGGTGTTGAATCACCGTATATAGAAAGACTGCATATCATTGATGAAAATATCTTCGACCAAGCTCAATTTATACTGAAACAACGCTCATCAAAGAATGAGGAAAAGCAACAGATAGCAAGGACTACCAAAGGCAGTACATTGCTGTCGGGAAATATATACTGTGCCCACTGCGGTCAGAAGATGGTATCAACAAGCTATATCGACAGATACGACAGGGCAGACGGAAGTCAGTACAGAGTTCGCAGACAGAGGTATATATGTACCAATAAAGCGATGAAAAGAGGTGCATGTGACGGGCAGTAGGCTTATGTAGCGCACAGAATTGACGGTGCCGTGATTGCAACGCTGAGGGATTATCTCGCTAAAATCAAATCAACACCAAAAGATATAGCGTTGGAAAAACGCTACAAATCCGAAATATCAGAGTATAGGAGAAAACAGACAAAGCTTGAAAAAGAAATTGAAAAGCTTAAAAGACAGGTGGTTGAATTGTCCGCCGAAATAGGACGCTCTTTACTTGGTGAGAGCCGATTCGCTCCCGATATACTGTCAGCTTCTATTGATAATACAAACGATTTACTCCATAAAAAAGAAACTGAATTAAATGATATAAAGTTCGAGCTTGCCAATCAGCAAAATGCGATGGGTAAGCTTGATTTTTATTACTCACAATTCAGAACATGGGCAGATGAGTTTGATAACTCCACAATGGAGCAGAAGAAAATGATAGCCTGTCAGCTCATAAGAGAAGTGAAAGTATCACGAGGTTATGAATTAGAGATTATATTCGACCTTAATTATGAACAATTCCTATCTCTATAAAGCTTAATAGATTGAATTTGTAAACTCAGTCTGCTATAATAATTTTAGGTTAGAAGTGGGTGAATATATATGAGCGAAGAAAATAAGATACAAATTTTTGAAGATAAAAAGATTCGTATTGCGTGGAATGAGTCGGAAGAAGAATGGTATTTTTCCATAGTTGATGTAATTTCAGTTCTGACTGACAGTAACGAACCTCGTCGTTACTGGAGCGATCTTAAGCGAAAGCTTAAAGCTGAAGGAGCAAACCAGTTGTACGAAAATATCGTACAACTGAAAATGCAATCTCCTAAGGATGGTAAAAATTACAAGACGGATGTTGCAAATACAGAGCAACTTTTGAGAATAATTCAATCTATTCCGTCACCAAAAGCAGAACCATTTAAAATGTGGCTTGCAGAAGTTGGCAGAGAAAGAATAGATGAAACCATAGACCCTGAACTTACCATAGAGAGAGCCCTTGAAACTTATCTGAAAAAAGGGTATAGCAGAGAGTGGATAAATCAACGACTTCAGGCTATACAGGTAAGAAAAGAGCTTACTGATGAATGGGATTCTCGTGGTGTAAAGCAGGGTGTAGAATATGCAATTCTGACTGATGAAATCACAAAAGCGTGGTCAGGAATGACAACCCGCCAGTATAAAAATCTCAAAGGATTGAAAAAGGAAAACCTGAGAGATAATATGAGTACGCTCGAATTAGTCCTTAATATGTTGGCAGAAGCTACTACAACCGAGATTTCCAAAGAGAAGAATCCTCAGTCTTTTTCTGAAAACAGAAGTGTTGCAAAAGAGGGCGGAGAAGTCGCCGGAAATGCACGAAAAGATATTGAGGACAGAACAGGAAAACCTGTTATTACTTCAAAAAATGCTGTTGACTTTTCAAATCTCATTTCCGATGTAATAGAAAATGATTTTGATAAAAGTGAATAAAGTATTCTGATTGCCTTGTGAGTTAAAAAGCTCGCAAGGCATTTATTATATCCCAATTTCGAGTTTGTTCCTCGGATGTTTGGTAGATAGAATATTCTTCTGTTTGTTGATACTCGTATGCGTGTAAATCTGCGTTGTGGTAATGGAGCTGTGACCCAGCATTTGTTGAATATAGCGTATGTCAACATCTTCTTCAAGCAGTAGAGTTGCAAAAGAGTGACGAAACATATGCGGAGTAATGTGCAGCGGCACTTCTGCACCGATTGCATAGTTGGTAATCATATTACGAACAGATTGTTCAGATAGACGGTTGCCGAGTCTATTTATAAAGAAAAATTTGTTGTTTGCTATTTCAAATTTAAATGATTCCCTATATTTTTTTAACAGCGCCTGAACATTTTGATTGCAAATTTGAATCAGGCGTTCTTTTGAGCCTTTTCCGTAAATTTTAATTATGTAATCATTAAAATCAATTTGTTCAGTCGTGAGTGTGCATAATTCTGAAATCCTCATTCCGGTGGCAAACAGTAACTCAAGTATGAGTGCATTCCGCAGAGCAACTTTTTTAGCATACTCAGTTTTCGCTTTGGTAAGTTGTAGATAAGCAAACCTAATAATTTGCTCAATATTATTTATGGGAATAGTTTTTGGGAGAATAAAGGGTTCTTTATACTTGATTTGTATCTTATGAAAAGGGTTAATATCAATAAGTTCCTCAATTTCAAGATAGTGAAAAAACGCTTTTAGCGAAGCGATTTTTCGTTTAACACTCTTGGGCTTGTACTTAAAATGCAGTAAATCAATGTATTGCTCAATGGATTTTTTGTTTGTCCATTCAATAGCAGAGTCCATAGTGAATTCAAAATACTGCCTTAAATCAATAGTGTATGATTTTATCGTTTTCTGATCAAGATTTTTTCTTGAAAGGCAAAAGTTTAGATAATCGGTTGTCAAGTTAGTTGTTTGTATATTTTTTATTTCCATCGCATATAGCTCCTTATATTTAATAAAATTATTATGCAATAGAAAACAAAGAAAGTCTATTCAAATGCCTAGATTTATTTTGCATAAAAGTATGTTTATAAAGCAGTGAACAAGATTCTATTATGCAAAATACATAAAAATACCGTGTGAAATTTTATAACTGATTTGCGTAAAAGTTATTTAAATATTTGTCAAATTATGTTATAATTGACACCATAAAGGGTGATTATAAATATTTTTATATTATCTACCTCAAATATAGGCTTAGTTAAGTTTAATACTACATTTTTAGGATGAGGGTTGCTTGTACAAGTGTTACACATATATACATTCGTTAGATGTAAGATGTGTAGTTCGCTATCATTGACGGAAATGTATTATTAATCTTGGCTAAAATAGTGAATAGAGGATAACTCTTTATTATATATTATTTGCAGGTGAGTGTATGTGTGAAAAATCCAATCCCAATAATACTGATTTATATAATTTTCGCTTTTCAGACAGAGATAACGAAAGACTAATTTTAAGGAACTTCTTATCTGATAATAAAGATAAAATATTATGGATTAAAGGAGTAAGTGGGGCAGGCAAATCTTTTTTTGTAAAAAACTGTAGATGTCTACTTTCTAATTATAAAGTTGTTGAATTTGAAAATAACAAGAATATGAATTCAGGAGATTGTCTTTTAAATATTTTAGATCAATTGGAATCTTTATCTAATAATAAACTATTAGAATTTTTTAAGAAAAATTATTCTTTTTTTAAAGTAATAAAAACTGATATTCAAAAATTCACTGGATTAAAATTATCGGAGGTATTGGAATATATTTTAAGTAAAAATTATACCTTAGTTGATGATAATAAAAATATTAACGATTTGTCCCACGCAATAACTAGATGTATAAATAAAATATTTTCAGACACCAAGCTTTTATTTGTAATTGATAATATAGGCAGTTGTGATCCTGCTTCGTTTGAAGCGCTGATTGATATTACAAAAGCTAACCTTTCTAATAAATATAGAAGATTCATTTTCATATCTACACAAGATGATAATGAAGATTTCAATAAAAAAATCGAAATGGAAATTCCTTATAAAGAGTTAGAAATCAATGAAATTCCTATTGAACGCTTTATTGAAATGCTCCCTGAAAATTTAGATATAACTGATTTTGTTCAAGATGACATACATCTTATATACAATTATTGTGAGGGTTATCCTGAAAGACTAAAAACACTTTTGTACAATTTAAATAGAAATCATTCTGTATTATATGAAAACGCTCATATGATAATAAGAAGAGATGAATTGATTAAGTATATTAGAAATGAGGGAGAATCACTTATTAATGTAAATAATTTTAACATTTATGAAAAATTCACTTTGTTAGTTATAGTGTGTGTAGGACGACCTTTGCAAATGAATTTAATTTTGGAAATATCAAGATATTGTTATAAAGAAGCGTTTGGTATTGCTCCAGAAAAAATAGGCGTTGAAATTGATATGCTGAAATTGACGCCAAAACCATTGACATTCATAAATGATAACAATAAGATTTATCTCTATACTGACCACGATTTTACTTTTGATACACTTGTAAATTATTTTATAAACATCAATTATTTTAATATGACAAATAGTTATATATTTAATTATATATTCAATGAACAAAATAATTGTGAAGAGCTATGCGAATTAAAGAATGATATTGAACTAAAAGCAAATTTAGCTTACAATTCAAAACAAATCAATTGGATTCTGTACAACTATCAATGTGGGAAACACTACTATGAAATGGGAATCTATTCTCAAGCTGTTAAGTATTTAAATAGATTTTTAGATTGTATTGATAAATTAGACGATTATCAAAAACTAATTTGTGGTATATCAAATTACGAAACAGGACATTATAAATTTGCAAATTCTTTTTTTAATTGCATAAGCCCGGATAATTTAATTGATAAATATAAATACTTTGTATATGCTGGAAAAACCTTAAATATGAATAATTTAGGTATAGACGCTAAACTGTTTTTTGATAAAGCAGAATTGAATGCCGAAAAAGATAGTGATGCATATATCTATGCAAAATATATGCAACATCTTACACTAACACAATTACCCGATGGTTGGGATGAAGCAAAACAAATTTATAAAGATTTAGTAAGTTGCATATTGGAAGCTCAAAAGACGAATAATAAAGAAAAATTGTATCAATTAAGCAACGCAAAATTATTAAAATGTTGTTATAATTTTTATTATGGTAAAAGTGCTCTTGAGCTTTATGAAATTGCGGAGAAAATTGCGAATCATTTTGGTGATGACATAGAAAAAGCTTATATATACCATAACTGGGGATTTGAATACATAAGGGAGGATAATAATTCTAATGGTTATACATTTTTTAAAAAATCATATGACATATTAAAGAATGTAAAAATGCATGAAGCAGCCTATTGCCTTAATAATTTAGGTATTTGTAAAATGTTTGACCAAGACTATCCCGGTGCTATTTCATGTTTTAATAAAGCTCTTATATATCACAAATCATATTATGTTGAATTAACATCTAGAACTATGTTGATGCAATGCTATAGGCTTACTAATGATATACATTATGACGAATTTAAATCAAAATTATCAAAAATTATTTGTCAAAATATTTATGATGATCCAGCTATAATAAGAAAAGTATGCATGAATCTATTAATTTGCGAGTATGAGGATGGTATGCTTACAGATGCTCGAAACTATTATAATAGAATCAAAGATATTGTCTCTGGTACATCAAGTGAATATAGAGCTGATTATTATAATGCTAAAATAAACAATACTTCCATGCCATGTAATAACAAATATGCATTTGAAGATTCTAAGTATTTCAATAATCATAATTTTGAACCTTGGTTTATAACATTAAGCCATGATTAACATTATCTAGAAATTACTGATTGAAGAAGACTCTTTATAATGTAATGTGGCGGTTTATTATTACTTTTGCATATAAATCCCGCTTCGTTTTTAGAACATATGCGAGGAACTGTGTTAGCTTCAATAAAATAAATATCACCATTTTCAGTGATTCGATAATCAATTCTAAGAATATCATTAACATTAAGTGTTTCTTTAATAATTATTGATGTTTGTTTAATTTTTTCTGTGATGTTTTTACCGAGAATATTATCACATAAATGAAAAGTTCGTGTTCTTAAAGCCTTATCTTCTATCGACATTACCTCGTTTTGGTGTATCATATTTCCATGAAATTCTTCCAGAACTGGACAATTAATAGGATATATTCCCTTATTTCCTATTATAAAGTTTGTTACCTCATAACCAGGAATAAAAGTTTCTAATAATACTTCTTCATATGTAACCAATAAATTTTCTAATAATATATTAGCATATTTATAATCATAACAAATGCTTTTTTGAGTTATACCAATAGAAGAACCCTTAGTATTAGGTTTAATTATAATTGGATATGATAATTTCTTTAGCAAATTGATGTCGTAATAGTCTTTGTTAGAAACTAAAAGAGACGAAGGTGTTAAAACATTTTTTTCTTTTACAGCTAGTTCTGAGAAATACTTATTGTTTACAAGAGCTGATTGAAAAGGTTCAGCACCAGAATATTTTACACCTAATATTTCAAGTAAAATTGGTGCTTGTACTCTACCGCAGTTTGTATCAAGTCCATCCGTTAAGTTTAAAAATATACAATCATTAAATGTTTTATGCTCATTTACGGCTGCTATTAATTCAGGAATTCCACCAAAAATGCTACATTTATAACCACTTTGTATAACATAATTTTGTATTTCTTGAATATTATCTTTTGGAGGATGATCGCTAAAATTAATATTGTTACAGATTATGTTTTGTTTTAAATTTTCTCTTATATCGCATATGATTTTAAATTCCATAAAAAGTCCTTCCTTAACATAATAAAGAGTTATCACTTATTTGAAGAAATCTGTGAAGCAAAAGATTATATTCAAAAATAAATAGTGATTGCTTATTTAAATCTATAAAATGAAAGTAAAAGTGATTTATTATGTTTAGCAAAGGGAAAATAAAAAATATCGAAATAAAGAATCGCATTGTGAGATCTGCTACTAATGAACATCTTGGAAACATTGATGGAATTATTACAGATGATTATATTGATGTGTATAGTAATCTTGCAAAAAATGATGTAGGATTAATAATCACCTCCCACATGGCTGTTGATGAAAAACAAAGGGTTGATGAAACTCAAATTTGTATTCAAAAGTTTGATAATAAGAAGTTATTGACAGATTTGATTAGAAAAGTGCATAAATATGGTAGTAAAATAATTGTACAAGTATCCCAAGGTGGAAAATTTTCATCTAATGTTGAAGGACAAGTAGCATTGACACCTACGGAAACCGAAACAAGCAAATGCATGAATTTAAAAGATATAAATAATTGCATTGAAAATTTTGCATTAGCTTGTAAAATAATACAGGATTGTGGTGCTGATGGTGTACAATTACATATGGCACATGGATATCTTTTATCTGATTTTTTAGATCCATATAATAATAAAAGGACAGATAAATATGGAGGTTCAATAGAAAATAGATATAGGATAATTCATCAAATAGTTTCTTCAATAAAAAGTATTTGTAAGAAAGAATTTATTATCATGGCAAAAATTAATAGCACATCCACTGCTAATAGTTGTCAATTTTTTGAACAACAACTCGTTATTTGTAAAATGCTGGAATTAGATGGTGTTGACGCTATTGAAATTAGTGGTATGGAGTTTGCTCAAAAAAATAGAAAAATGCCATATTTTTTATCACAAGCTTTACAAATAAGAAAACAAATAAATATTCCAGTTGTTTTAGTGGGTGGCTTCCATAAATATGCTCAGATAAATCAGGCTATTGAAGAGGGAATTGATTTTGTCTCTATGTCACGTCCCTTTATTTGTGAGGACGATTTAGTTTTTAAGCTTAAAAACAGAGTAAACAGCAAATGTAGTGGTTGTAATTGTTGCTATAATATTTTTCGCAATGAATACAAGAGATGTAAGTTTCATGATAATACTATTTTGCAACTCGAAAAAAATTTTAAAAAATAGATTATGAAAAATTATAGGTAATCAAAATAAGAGTAGAAGAAATAATTTACTAAGATAAGTGAAGTTGATTGCTTTGATAGTAAATATATGTAATGTGTTTTATATTGGCAAAATTTTGCGAGTAATTAAGCGATTATGTAAAATTTATGTTTTTGATTATTTATGATTTTCTATTGGGAAGCAATTGATGGGAGTTGGGTGTATGAATAAAATTGTTAATACTGGTATGAAGATTGATTTACATATTCATTCTTGTGCTTCTTCAAAAAAGGATGGCAATAAAGTAAAAAACAATACTATACAAAATATTTCCACGCTTGTGAAAAATTTAGATAGTCAAAAAGTAAATATCTGTTCTATTACAGATCATGATGCATTTTCATATGATATGTATCAAGCATTAAAAAAATCAGAGAATAAGAATAACTCAATAGAAAAAGTATTGCCCGGTGTAGAATTTTCAGTTAGATTCAAAAATGAATCTTCAGATGAAAAAGTAATCCATGTTATAGCTATTTTTTCTGATGAAAACGATGAAAAAGTTAAAAATATTGAAGCTGTGTTGAAACAAGTGCCAACAGATAAAAATGGTTCATATTCTGAAGAGAGCTTTCTGGATATTTTAAGAACAATAAATATTGATACAATACTTATTGCACATCAAAAAAATACTCTTTCAAGTCATAGCCAAAGAAAAAATGATGCAAATTCATTAGGAAAAAATAAATTTCTTGAATTTGTATATTCAGATTATTTTGAAGCATTTGAATTTAAAAACAAAAGAAACGAAATTTTAAATAAAAATTTTTTGTTACAGGAAAATTTAGAGGATAGTCTTAGGTTTGTAACTGGGACAGACTGTCATGATTGGTCTATTTATCCTAGAGAAGATCATTCTGATAATGTAACGGATTTCCCATATACTTATGCAAAGTGTTTGCCAACATTTAAAGGTCTTGTTATGGCAATCACTGATTCTTCGCGTTTAAAACTGGTCAATAGTTTTTTTAATGTGGATAAATTTGTGTTAGAAAATATTAAAATAAAAAATAATGAAAAAGTAATTGAAATTCCCTTATCAAAGGGTATCAATGTTATAATTGGAGATAATTCGATAGGAAAATCGATGATACTTCACTCATTAACTAATTTTGAAAAATCTGGTATGCCTTTGCCGTCAAGTGTAAAATCTGGATATAAGAAATACATGAAGGATAATAAATTAAATATATCTAAACAATTAACACAAGCAAATATATTTGGATTCGATATGCAGGGAGAGGTCAGAGAAAAATTTGAGAAGAACAATTTAAATGCTACGGAATTTTTATCAAGATATTTTACTGAAGATGTAAATCCTAAACCATATAAAAGTGTTGTAGAAAATGAAATTGACAGAATGATTGATTATTTGACGAAAAAATTTAAGATTGATTCTGAAATACAACAGCTAAACAAATTTACTATATTTGTGTCAGAAGGAATTCCGGAAAGTATATCGTTTATTAATAATTTAAGGACACTTAAATCAGATACCAAAGATGTTGACAAAATTATTTCCAAAATAAAAGAACTAGAAATATTATTATTACAATTAAAAGATTTAAAACTTGATGATAGTGATAAAGAATACATACTTTTACAAATTGATAAAGTAAAAGAATTACAAATTAAGTATGAGAATAGAAATAATGATATAAAAACTGAAAATGATTACATTGAAAAGGTTGCAAGGGTTATTGATAGGATATCTAAAAAACATGATAGAAGCATATCGGATAGACAAAAAAGAGAAACAGCTTTTTGGGATAATTCAACAGAATTAGTTCAAAAAATTATTAATATTATTAAGTTAAAGGAAGAGTTGCCGAGTTATGTGCCATATATAGAAGAAACTCAAATATCTCCTCACTGCAATATGATACATACGTATGAATTTGTTTCAAAATTAAAAATTGATGAGATTAATACAGAATATTTTATTTCATGCATCAATAAAGTAATTAAATCTAAAAAGAAAATTGATTGGAAAACGATTACAGAATCAAAATTGAAAGAAATGTTATTAAGATATGATGGTTCAACTCCTGTATTATCGTTTTTTAAAGAAGCTTTACTTTCGGTAATAGAAAATGATTTTCAAAACAAACAAACCATTATTAATTGTGGAATGGATAAATTTACAGAACTGTCGTCCGGTCTTGATGCACAAATATATTTTGATCTTCTTTCATACGAAAAAACGCAAGATGGAGTCTACATTATTGATCAGCCAGAAGATAATGTATCCCAAAAAGCTATAAAAACATATCTTTTAGATTGCTTTAGGGCAATGGGGGAAAATCGCCAAGTTATTATGGTTACTCATAATCCTCAGTTTATTGTAAATTTAGATGTTGATAATATAATCTATATTTCAAAAGAGGCTGGAATTTTTAAAGTTCAATCAGGTGCATTAGAATTTGTATGTGATGAGTATGATGTTCTTGACATTGTGGCCAATAACATTGACGGAGGTTTAGATTCAATAAAGAAAAGGTGGAAACGCTATGAAAAGAATAATAAAACTTGACTATGAAGAAAATCAATATGTCTTGAAAGAAGAAGATAATGTGATTTTCAATATTAATGAAAACGATTTGAAATTTGATTCATTAAAGTTTTATAACGGCATATATAAAGACAAAATTAAATCTACTGATATTAGTTTAGAAAATATGATAACCGATGATCCTAGCAAAAAAGGCAATTATATTTTCAATTGGCTAAATGAAATATTTAGTGACATATTTAATGAAGTCAGTGATACCGTTAATGATTGTGAAAATAAACCTAAAACAGATAATTAAAAGTAATACCACTATTGTAAAGTATTTACCTGTATAGGAGATAGTGGTTATATAGATAGAAACATTCAACTAAGATGATAAATTTGTGTATAAAAGATTTGTCGAATAATTAATTATGATCAACAACTAATAATAAGAGTTTCAATAAGATAAGGAAGTAAACTATGAAAAAGAAAAAAGTATTTGTCATCATGCCTTTTCAGGACGAATTTTTTGAAGTATATGAGATGTTGAAAATAAATTTTGCTGATAGATTTGAATTTAGTAATGCTGGAGATGAGGAAAACCAACAGAATATACTAAAAGATATTATTCAACCAATTTATGAGGCAGATGTTGTTATCGCCGATCTAACAGGTTTGAATGCAAATGTAATGTATGAGTTAGGCGTGGCGCATTCATTTAACAAAAAGACGATAGTCATAACAAAGGACGATTTGTTGAGTTTACCGTTTGACTTAAAACAATATCGTGCCAAAGATTATGATACACATTTTAAAAAATTTGCTGAATTACTAGAGTATTTAGGAAAAAATTTAGTAGGAGCAGTTGAAAATACTGTATCTTATAGTAATCCTGTTAAAGATTTTTTATCTATGGCAAAAATAGATATGCCTCAGTTTGCTGGTGATACCCCTGATGTTGTGTTGAAAGACGATTCGGATAAGGGCTTTTTGGATTTTCTTGCTGATATTGAGATGAATTCACTGGAACTCACGAAGACGATTAATGATTTAAATACTGATATGAATGAAATGAGTACAGGAATAAAATCAAGCGTTAACGATATTGCTAGGGTTAATCAAAAAGGAGGAAATGGTACAGCTGCATTCGTTCGTAAAGAATCAAAAAAAGTTGCAAAAGTTATTGATTATTTCAGTTCAAAATTGAGAGAGCGCAATAAATCTATTGATAGTTTATGGGATGAAATTGAAAAGAATACATTAGGTTTATTAGAAAATAGGTTTGCATTTAGCGAGGACAACAGGGATTATTTAACTGCCTATTTAAAATCATTGCAGGGATTGCAAGATGCTATAACTCAGAGTAATTTATCAGTAGAAGAACTTAAAAATTCGATGAATAATAATTTGGGATTGGAGCGTTCAATGAATCAAGCAATTAGATTTGCAGTCGCAGATTTATCTTCATATATTGTAATAACTGAAAGAATTAAAGCGTCTGTAGATAAAATTTTAGCTAAAGGTAAATTTGTAGTAGGCAATATAGATTAGTATAGAGAAAAATTAATGTGTTGTGTAAAATATTTTGCCTTATTGAAGAAATGTGATTTCTAAAAGCGATTTGTTTGTTGGCAAATAGTATTTCATTACATTTTCCAGAGCGCATGACTGTTAATCATGATGTCACTGGTTCGAGCCCAGTTGGGGGAGCCACGAAGAAAGTCAGTAATTAAGCCAAAAACGGCTTGTTTACTGGCTTTTTGCTTTGTTTATAATATTTTCGATTTTCAAAATTATTCACTTCTTTTTATGCCTTTTAATCTCTTATACTACAGATAAACTACAGATTTTCCATAATAAAAACCGCCCGAAATATAATCGGACGGCTTATTTTATGCCAGCAATTTTATCGCATTGTAAAGAGTGTCAACCTCTTGAATAATGTAGTGGTCAATATCAACCTTGTAATCTGTATGGCCCATAAGTGCGATAATGTCTTCCTCCCTCGCTCCTGCCGCTGACATCCTGGTTGAAAAGGTCCTACGGCACGAGTGCGGAGTAAATTCATCACCCAACCCGAGGGCTTGCATAGCCGGACGAAAACCGTATTTCAAGAAATAATCCTTGTTCATCGCTTTGCCAAACTCTGAACCTTCGTGTGTTCGGCAGAAGATTGTTTCACCTTTATTATTTATACAATTCTCAACCAATTTTAAAATCTTAGGGTGAATCGGAACAATACGATTTTTGCCGGCATCTGACTTTATGCCTGCGATAAAGTAAGGTATGCCCTGTTCACTCATATGGTACTGCTCGGTAGTGAGCGAAAGAAACTCGGTCACTCTGAAATTGAGATAGCACATTATATAGACATAATCAGCATAAGGCACTTTACCTATGTTTTGTCTGATCAGTTCTAACTGCACATCGGTAAAGCGTGTAGCGTTTACCTCCTCAGGTTCGGGAAGCTCTATAAATGTGCCGTAGTCTTTGTTTACAATGTCCTCTTGCATTCCAAAGTTATAAAGACTGGTAACAAAGCATTTAATCTTATGTAGTGCCGAGTATCCTAAGCCTTGGCATATTTTAGGCGTATCAGTGACTTTATAGGTACCTTTACCGTTTGGCAGAAGATATTTTAATTTACCGCCAGCGCCGACCTCGTGATGTGGGCTATCGTAATAATCCACGATGTATTGAAAGTCTGATGTTCGCAAGTCTCTAAACTTACGCTTGTACAAGGGCTTTAGCTTGATGTAGGCGCTTGCATAGTTGCTTTTTACACTGTTGCCAAGTTTTTTATACGCTTTGGTTTTTACCCATTTGTCATGCAATTGCTCAAGCGTCATGTTAAAGCCGTTAACTGGATTATACTCGTAATCTTTGAGGGCATTTTCTGCCTCTCTCTTTGTCGCAAATGTACCCAAGTAAACTTGTTTGCCAGTGATACTGCTTGCGGCGGCGTACGGTTTTGACTTGCTGTCTTTGCGTATGTAAATGCTGCCAGTACCTTTTGTTCTGCGCCTGTTTTTTGGTTTGTCAGCCGATTGGTTTTTACCGCAGTAAGGACAATATATATAATCGTCCTGCAAATCTCGGTTACACCGCCGATTTATACATTTTTTCATTTTAACGCTCCTAAAAATGGGCGCAAAAATCCCCTGCAAAATATTGTAATTTTCGCAGGGGTGTGGTACAATATATTTGCTAATGAAAGTACCATTGCACCCGTGTGATGGTTTCCGCTCTGTCCTGCGCCAACAGGTCAGGGCGGATTTTTTTATTTTATTTTTTCAAACGATATTCACACATTATAATCCGTTTTGTTCAACGCCATAAACAGCTTGTTCATGGGTGAATCCTTCATATTCGAGCTGTTCAATTAAGCCGTCTCTTGAAAAAGACGAATACGCGAGATAAGATTCTGCAGATTTTGCGGCTTGTTCGTTCCAATCGGCTCCACAATGATCTGCGGCATAAACTGCATCTTCGTGTGAATATTTTTCATATTCAAGTTGTTCGACAAGACCATTATATGAAAACGCAGAATATTCAAGATATGATTTTGCGGATTCTAAGGCATTCGATTGACTGACAGTAATTTTATCGACAGGTTTTTCTGTCGGTGGTTCTGTCGGCTTTTTGGTGGTTTTTTCTGTTTCGGGTTCAGTAGCTTTTTTTGTTGAATCTTTTTTAGGTGAACGAACATCTTTTGAAGAATCTACAGTTATAGAATTCACAATGTCGGTTTCAAACAAATCAAATTCTTCAGATTGCTCATTGCCGTAGCTTGAAAATATCATTTCACACAAATAATGGTCTGTCGCCCACACATACATGGTGTAGTGATATTTATTCTCAGATTTTTTTACGTTCGCCGTCACACGATAGGCGAAAAAGTCATCTATATGAGTTGTGGTTCTGTCTATTTCGTCAAATTCATCAAGCGAATCCTTAAATCCGTCAATAAAAACATCTACAACATTTGAGTTAATTTGAGATTGTGAATCGTCCAATTGAGATGTGGCGATAAAAAGTATGTTGTTGTCGGAATCAAGAAAGCAGTCATTATCATCATTAGCGGTATGCGACCAGCTTCTTGGGATAGCAATAGAAAACGGAGTGATATTGTACAACCTGAACATATCGGTGTCCAAAGTATCGGTAGGGGCTTGAGTTGGGGAAGTTGTCACTGGTTCTTGAAAATCAGTTTGACTACATTGCGAAATGGCAGTTACAGCCGTTGCGGATAAAATTAAAGCTATCAGCAAAGCAATGTAAAAATGTGGAGTACGATATATAGGTTTTTTGTCAGTCGTTTTTTCAGCATCGTCCGTAGGTTTGAATTTGTTTATTTGAGATGCGTGACATACGGGGCAAAATACTGAATTGTTCGGAATTAAATTACCGCAATTTTCACATTCGTAAGATTCTGTGCTTTCAGATTCGCTGTCCTTAAATAAGGCAACCTGTTCAATTTTCGTTCCGCATTCGTTACAAAACTTTGAACCGGCAGGAATCTCAGCTCCGCATTTTTGACATTTCATTATAAATCCTCCTCTTTTTGATATATATATTGACAAAATATATATCATATACTAAAATAATATTAGAGAGGTTCAGACTTCTCGCCATTCCTATTTTACCTACCATAGTTGCCGCTATGGTAGGTTTTTTCTTTTGTTTATAAATTCTGCAAATTGCTCTTTTACTTTCCTTTCGAGCGGATGCAGATAAAAAGCGTTTCTGCGTTCGAGCTCTGCCATTCGTTCAGCCCTGTAGGTTGCCGCCTCAAGGCTGATGTCACATAAATTTGCAATTGCAGCGGCATTGATTGCTTGCAATTCGTGCAGCACACAAGCAGGAGAGAGTAAATCCCGAGCAAATACATTTGCCAAGTGTTCGGCATCATCGGTTGTTGCAAAGCCGTTGCCGTCTTTGCTGAACAAATGGCCTAAAAATATATGACCGAGTTCGTGCGCAATTGTAAATCTACATCGCTGAGGAGATTGCTCATCAGCGTAGATAATGTACAGCTTATCATATTGCATAAGCGTTGTGCCACTCTCGTTTTCGCTTAGCAGATTGACCGCCGAATTCCTAAGCAAAGTGATGTCGGCTTGTTTGGCTATTCGGCTCACCTTAACAGGCAAGCTGTTTACTTTGTAGTCGATTAGACATTGCCAAGAGGCATTGCGTGCATTTTTATATTGTCCATAATTCAAGTTTTACCACCTCATAGGTATTGTAACCTATGGGGTGTTTTTTATTATGTAATGCTTATAAGTCTGTATCGTCAGGCTCAAACTTGCTAAGATCAGGTAAGTTTACTATTTCAATAGGTTGATTGTTACCGTCACTTCGTGCGGCTTTTACGGTCGGTATTAGATTATCGTTAATTTTTAAAATAGTATCAATTGTGTACTGATGTTCAGGGTGATTTCGATAAGCATAAACCAAATCTTTTTCATGATTGGTTAAAATCATAGTATTGCTTTTGTTTGGCATTTCTCTGAACTCTGCAAGAATATCATCTACTTTATATATATCACAAAGTGCGATTAAAATTTCTGCATCAGGTTGACCGTGATTGTTCTCCCACGCATTTACGGTTTTTCCGCTTTTATTTATTAATTTTCCGACTTCATCGGCGGTTAATCCGCTTTTTTTCCTTAACTCTTTTAATTTTTGTGCTATAAATTCTCTTGACACTTTGTTTCTCCTTTTATAGATGTTTTATCTACGCTTTTATTATAATTCGCTAATTACAGATTGTCAAGAAAAAAATCTGAAAAATGTAGAAAAATTTTTTTAAAACCTCTTGACAATCTGCAAAAGTTAGATTATTATTAAAATGAAATCTACAAAATGTAGCATTTAACAATCGAAAGGAGGTAAAAGGTATGACTGTGAACGAAAAACTTAAAAAGATTGTCGAGGAAAAAGGACTTAAACAATCATATTTGTGTGAGCATACTGGAATGACCGCTGATGCAATTTCAAGAATATTAAATTCCAACCGTAAGGTTACAGCAGAAGAGTTTTTGGGAATATGTCAAGTGCTTGATGTTGATCCAAGGCAGTTTTTTAAGCAGTCTGCTTAACTTATTACCTCAGAAAGGAATGATAAAAATGGCACTAACCATATATGCTGTAGTCGCTACCGTAGTAGCAGTAGTGGCGACCATAAAAGCTGTAAAATGGAAAATTGCTACAAGAGCAATGGTAGTTTATTGCACAAAGAATTTCAGAATCCCCACTGACAAAGAACTTGCCGACTGCTCCAAAGAAGCCGCCGGCAAGACAATAAGATTTAAGTAGGATTTGAGGTGATAAAAATGCTTTTAATGTACTTACTCGGAGCGGTAGGTGTAAGTTTTGAAATAGCTACTTTGATTTATACATTTGCGTACAAAAATTCCAAGTATGCTACATCGATGATAATTCACATACTTGGAACAGTTTGCTGTTTATTATACTTGTGTATTCTACTTATTTTGAAGTTCTTACATTATATTTCTTAGCAATAATTTTTGCCAATGATTCTAAAGCATCTCTTGTTTCGAGATACTTAAAAGATGATATGCCTTGATTTATAGAATCTATATAATGCCATTCTGATTCGTCGATATATAAGTATATCTCTGCGGCGCATTTACCAAAATTAGTTGATGCCTTTTTGTCGTTGTAGTAGATAACTCTGCCGGCAGCCGATAGATACGCTTCAATAACCTTGGCTCTATGCTTGATGTAAAAATCATTATTTTCTTTTGCACTATTTGAGCGCATTGCCAAGTCTTTCTCTTTAATCGAATAATGTCCGTTTATTATTGCAGTGACTATCGGAGAGAGAACAGAAAATAAAAGCGCAGATATAGAAATTATTAAGGCAACAGTACTATCCATTATTACACCTCCTTACAATTTTATTTTAACATTGTAAGAAGTAAAACACAAGAAAGGAATGATAAAAATGGCACTAACCATATATGCGGTAGTCGCTACCGTAGTAGCAGTAGTGGCGACCATAAAAGCTGTAAAATGGAAAATTGCTACAAGAGCAATGGTAGTTTATTGCACAAAGAATTTCAGAATCCCCACTGACAAAGAACTTGCCGACTGCTCCAAAGAAGCCGCCGGCAAGACAATAAGATTTAAGCAGGATTTGAGGTGATAAAAAATGTTCTCAAAAATTATGATAAGCCGTAATTACAAAAAGAGAAAGCACGGTGTAGTTATACACTTGAATAACTTTGCGAGCGAAGAAGAAAAAGCAAAGGTAATAAATGAGATAAAAACCGTGTTACATCGTAATAACTACAAAAGCAAAAATGCGATTTCATACAAAATAAAAATCGGCTGAACAATAAATTCAACCGATTGAAAAACAATAATTATTCGATGTTATAAAGGTCATCATAGCCTACATCAATAGGATCGGTAGCATTGCAGGCTTCAAGACATAGAGCCTTAGGAATATCTTCATCAGGTTCTTCTTCAAAGATTGAAAGAGTTACATAAACCATACCATCGTCTTTCATCAACTTTACCTGTTCGTATAATTCCGAAACTTTGACTTTGATTCGACACATTGTTATCACCTCCTTAAATTGATTATAACATCAAAAAGCTTCATACACAACAAGAAGAAAGGAATGATAAAAATGATTGATTGCTCAAAAACAGAAAATTATTTCGCTGAAAAGTTGAGGATGACGAAAAGAACAAGGCGGCAAGGATGCAAAATTAAATGTTCCGAGTGTCCGCTGTCCAGTCAGAATAACGGGACATCTGATAGTATGAGCTGTATAACTTTTGAAATGTATCATCCTGAAAAGGCAATTGCAATCGTGCAGAAGTGGAGTGACGAACACCCACAGAAAACTTATTTGAGCGAGTTTTTGAAAAACTATCCGAATGCTCCGCTTGACGATGACGGAACACCTAAAGGTGTATGTCCACGTGCATTAGGACTGATGGACATAGATGATTGTGACGATAACTGTATTAAATGTTGGAATCAGCCTATTGAGGACGATGAAAAGTGATGATTGAAAAAGAATTAAAAATCCGTGATTTTTGCGGTGATTATGCTTTGGATATACCGTTCGCAGACGGTAGTGTAAACACGATATACTTTAATTCAAAACGAAATGCCGAAACAGTTAAGCATATTATCGAAGTTGACGGTAGTAAACCCAATCATGCTACGGTGTGTGAAATGGAAGAAATCAGGCACGGAAAGTGGGAATACGACAGCGGGGATGTCGGTTATGCAAATTATTTATGTTCTGAGTGTAAAAATTTTCTCACTTTTCACGAGGACATTGATTTGTATCCATATTGCCCTTATTGCGGTGCAAAAATGTACAAGGAGGGAAACAATGCCTTGTAAAAAATGCGGATTGCAATACTCAAGTTATTGCGTTGATTGCGTATATGTAAAAGCAGGACTTAACTTAAACAATGAAGAATATCACGAGATTTTGAAATTATGGAATGAGCAAGAAAGGGGGAGCAAGAATGAAAGCCCATATAACTAAAGAACCTGCTGACATATGTGAGTATTATACACAAGATTGTAATATATCTTTTCTCGCTATCGTTACATATCACCCACCTAAGAATAGTCATAGGAACGCACCTTGTCCTTGTGGAAGCGGAAAAAAATATAAAAGATGTTGTTTGATAAAGGAGAACAGGCAAAATGACAAACTTTGAAAAAATCGGCACTTGTACGATCAATATAGATTTGAGGTGATAAAAATGCTCTCAAAAATTATGATAAGCCGTAATAAAAAGAAAAAGGCAATGCCAAATCGACAATTGCCCTTTGAACACCCTGCTTATCCTATTCAGAGTGATTTTTATGAAATTTCTTTAGAGAAATACGACGGAGAACTACCGATTCATTCGGTGCGAATGTCTTTCGTACTTCCTTATGACGATTGGTGCGAATTTTCAAAGTCAAATCTTTACAAACATTTTCAGGAGTATCTTCTGGAACTAAAAAAACGAGATAACCTGCATGTGAAGAAAGCATTGGAAGATTTATAGGCAAATGTTCGTTGTAAGTTGGAATATAGTTGACTTTACCTCTTGTAACATATTCACAAGCAAATATTTCAAATGTATAAATGCTTTCGTTGTAAACTTCATTATCAAAAACAACTTGCAAATCGGTAATGGTAATTGGCAGATTGGATTTATTATTCGTTTGATAATGTAAAATCAGCTTTTTCTGACCCATTACATACGGACGAAGAATACACTCTTTTATCTGAATTTCTAAATTGATTCTGCGTGACAGCAAATATTGAATTAGATTTATCAGAGAAATCAAAAAGCCTAATATACCTAAAATTCCACTAATTACAACCCACATAACAATCAACTCCTTTGCTTGATTATAACATCAAAAAGTTCAATATACAACAAAAATGAGGTGATTAAATGAACGACAAAATCCTTATCAACCCTAAAACAAATCAGGAGTACAGAGATGTACCGCCGACCGTGGCGGCTGAATATCTCGGAGTTGCTCTCAATTATGTTTATGAAGGTTTAAAAAAACAAACCCTGCCTATCGGTTCAGCCGTACAGAGCGACAAAGGACGCTGGAGCTACAACATACCGGTTGACCGGCTAAAGGCCTATGCAAGCGGTGCAGATATATCCTTACTGACTACACTGCTCAACAAATTGCTTGGCAGCGGCAACGCAATCGAAAGGACGGCGTAAAAATGATAAATTCGCCGTGCTACGGCTGTCAGAGACGGACAACAAGATGTCATACAGATTGTGAAAAATACCTCGCGTACAAATCAAAGTGCGACAACCGCCGAGCCGAACGCTCTAAGAATTATGACTTTTTTAATTACATCAGTCATAAAATCGACATCCATACGAGATGTCGCAAATCAAATAAATGAAAGAATAGGTGAATATATGGAAATCATTGCAAATAACCGTGCAAATAACCGTGAATATATCGCTTTTAAAGACTTGAAAAAAGGCGATATTTTTGTATTAGTCTCAGATGGCAAATGGTACATAAAAAACAACGATTTTTATGCAGTACGACTTTCAGACGGCGAAACCGTTGAGCCGAATTTCACACCTTTACTTTGCGAAGTCAAAGATTGCGTGCTCGTAGAAAGAGAAATCTATACAGCATTAGCTGAAAAGGAGTGTAACAAATGTGGCATTTAAAAAATTACCCAACACGCAGAAAACTGCTCAAAGATATCGAAAACCTCAGAGCAGATAACAGACATCTCAGTATTGAACTGAGAAACGCAAGAACAGACCTTGCCCTCGAAAAAACAGCGTCAAGCGGTTATCGTCACGAAAACAGAGAGCTAAAACGCAAGCTCAAAGCCCTTGAAACGCCTGAATCCGAATCCTTCAGTTTTGAATGTATAGGTGTCAGCAAATGAAAAAAGGGACAACAATCGAAAGCGGATATGACGCTTCGGGACGCTGGTGTCTGAAACTTCGAAAAGCTAAAGGTAAGTTTTCGCTTGATGAAATAATTGAAGCGGCGAAAGAATGGGAAGAAGATTACTACGCCGTGATAATTAAAGCGATGGGCGATGAGACAGCACAGTATTACGATGACGACCTTGAGGGGGATTGCGTGACGCTATATCGTGCTACAGATTTTATCAGCAAAGAGGTGTAAGCGATGAAAAGATTAACTTTAAATCAAGACAGCGAAATCAAGGTTAAGGATATCTACGGCAAAATGCACGACTACAAAGATGTCCCGAGTGAGTTTTATGGCTGTATTCGCAAACTTTACGACTATGAAAATACAGGATACACAATTGATTTTATTGACAACATACCGCATATACTCAAAGATATGCGTGAATGCTTATTAAATCCATCGGCTGTAAATATTAAAGCGTGTTTGCATATGATTGATTATATTTTAAACACAAAAGAAAAAGACCGTTGATTGTAATGCAAGCAATCAACGGTCGACAAATAACACAAAGCTATCTGCAACGTATAAATACAGTCCAACATTATTATATCAGATAGCCTTGCGAAAATCAAGGAGATTATATAAATGAATAAAAAATCTAAATTATAAATGATACCGACTGACAAACTTCATCCACACCCTGATAATTCAAGAAAGGTTATCGGCGATGTTTCGGAACTCGCAGAATCTATCAAAGCAAACGGTATCTTGCAGAATTTGACCGTAGTGCCAAACAATGATAACTGGGATGATTTTACCGTTATCATCGGGCATCGCAGGCTTGCAGCGGCAAAGCAGGCAGGATTGACTGAACTGCCGTGTGCGATTGTTGAAATGACAGAGAAAGAACAGCTGTCAACGATGCTCACAGAGAATATGCAAAGGTCAGATTTGACAGTTTATGAAGAAGCAAAGGGCTGTCAGCTGTTGCTCGACCTCGGTGATACGGTTGCAGAGGTTGCCGAAAAGACAGGATTATGAAAAGCTCAACAAAATCGAAGATATAGAAGAACGCAACGCCTTATTAAAAACTATCGGCACAAATAATTTTAACAGTGCAATTTATGCCGCAGAAGCAAAACAGGAGCGCAAACATACTCGTGATGAAATCAAGAAAGTATGTAGCGATAAAGGATTACTTGAATGCGAAACGAGCGGTGTACCGAAAGGATATAAATACGAGGGATATCACAACCTCTCAACGCTTAAAGATAAATCTTTTGATGACGGCAAAAAGCGTATGTACTATATGTCGGCGTACAGCAATGATATTAGCGTTTATGTTGAAATTACCAAAGACGATAAAATAAAAGCCGACGAAGAATCTGCCAAACGAGAATCCGAAAGGCAGACACTCAAAGAACTGCGGGAACGAGTAAACGAAATTGACGATCGCTGTGAAGCTCTTAGAGAGGGCTTTATGCTTGACGCAAATTTTAATGATAGTGACAGTAAACGAAATTTGATTGCATACATAATGTATGCAATGTCTGCAAACAGCGGATACGATGATGCTGCTCTTCTTAAAATTGCCGGACTTAAATACGATGAAGGCGAATGTATAAACCTTGACGATTGTCTTGCAAACATAGGTAAAACGCTTATGGCTATGGCCTATGCGTTTTTCAGCGGCTTTTACGATAGTAGCTATATTGATTTTTCATACTATGAGGGTATTACTCGTAACATCAACCCCGAACTCAACAGATTTTATAATCTACTCGTCAAACTCGGCTATGTGATGAGCGATGAAGAAATTCAGCTCCGTGACGGCACACATCCGATTTTTACATCCGGTGAAGTAAAATAAACTAAATAAGTTAATCACACAACTGCACTTGTGAGATTATATAAATCCCATTTAATACCTTCTTTCTTTAATTGTATTTTCTGGTAGGTGCAGATGCCCGAACAAATTAACCGATAACAAGCTCTGCACAGCTTGTCATATAAAACTCGTTTACTCCTCTTTAAATAAATTCTGACATTGAAAGCGGAGCAGGTGCAGATGGTCCGCTTTAGGTGAAGGAAATGGCATCAATCAAAGTTAAATCCGAATACAAAAAACTTGTCAGCTTATTTAACAATTTGACAGGATCAAGGTCATTGTGGCAAGTGTTCAACGATTGCATAGAAATGTTTGCGCTAAGCATTCAGAATACTTTTTGCTTTGGTCAAACATTTGAAAAAAACGAAAATCGCTATAAAGACATCACCAAAAATTATAGTGAAAGCGAAATTGAAACAATTGTAAAAATTTTCGCCGAGATAACTAATGCACTCGAAGCAAATCCATTTCAAGATTTTTTGGGGGATTTGTATATGCAACTTGATATGGGAAGCAGCGCTCTTGGACAATTTTTCACACCGTACACCGTATCTTATGCAATGGCGGAAAGCTCGTTTGACGAGAAAAATGCAAAAGCTGAATTATCCCAAAAAGGATATATCTCGGTTCTTGAGCCTACGGTCGGTGGCGGAGCAAATGTAATTGCGTTTTGTGAGGTGCTGAAAAATCATGACATCAATTATCAAACACAATGTGTCATTGTCTGCCAAGAGCTCAGCAAATCAACTGCTCTGATGTGCTATACAGCACTGTCGCTGATAGGTTGTGCAGCGGCGGTTAAAATTGGAGATAGTTTGAGTGATCCATATACGAACTATTTTGCTGAGCGTTCTAAAGGTGCTGAAATTTGGACAACTCCAATGTTTCACATTCAAAACTGCTATAAGAAGGTATGAATCTATGCAAGAAGAGGCGCTTTTACAAATCATTAAAAAACAGCTTAATGAGATCGTAAGGTGGTAGATTTACAAAATGTCGAGGTTAAATAAAACATGGACGGCCGATGAAATAGATTATCTTATTTCTGCTTGGGGCAACGTTAATATGGCCACTATAACAAAACACCTTGATAGATCCGAATGTGCAATAAGGCTAAAAGCCGGTAAGTTAAACTTAGGACCTTTCTTGGCTAATGGCTATAGATACATCACAATAAGCAATCTTTATAAACTCATTCGTCCAAACACTTCTGCCACTTATCTAAAAACATCGTGGGTAAAAAATAGGAATCTGCCTACTCACAACATTTCAAGAAGTTCAAAAACAAATTTCATCGTTGTTTACATAGATGAATTTTGGATGTGGGCAGAGAAAAATCAATATTTTTTAGATTTTTCGAAACTTGGAAGATATCAATTAGGACCAGAGCCCGATTGGGTAAATCCAAAACGAGAGGCAGACATATTAAGGAACAGTTTTATCAAAGCAACTCCATGGACAAGCAGAGAAGATAACCTTCTCAAAGAATTGCTTGTAAAGCAAAAGTATGGATATAAAGAGCTATCACAAATATTGTGCCGTAGCGAAGGAGCAATACAGCGCAGAATTAATGACCTAAACATCAAATACCGACCGATAAAAGCTGATAACCATCAAAAATGGACTGAATCAGAATACACTTTACTTGGCGAAATGATTAAATGCGGAAGCAAATATGAAGAAATAT
>ENA-OUOW01000464-OUOW01000464.1-human-gut-metagenome-genome-assembly--contig:-NODE-464-length-37192-cov-9.828608_pt1 | contig 37192 bp, 24 predicted proteins | sample MGYA00237938_ERZ548769 | MGnify/ENA primary metagenome ERZ548769 (study PRJEB26490, sample SAMN05356870) | human gut metagenome | biome: terrestrial biome; feature: human-associated habitat; material... | reverse complement strand
AGACACGATTTTTTGAAGACGAAAGTTATTCGAAATAAAAAAATTGAAAAACTGACAGATGACATTAGTACTGAAATTAAATTACAACAATCTGCAATAGAACGTGAAAAACAAAGGGACGATATTATCAAACATATTGATCAAATAAAAGAGAAAATCATTGATTCTCAATCAGATTATTTGAATATTCATACTGATTTTTGTGAAAGAATAAAATCTACAAAAATATCAAAGGAAACCTCCTTAGTATTTGATGCCAAGGTTGTTTGGAAACAAACAGAGTTTATGGAATATCTAGCTCAAGTTTTTGACAATAGGAATTTCACATCTTTCAAAAATGAAAATGGATATGATCTTACTGATCTAAAACCCCAAAATTATAACAGGGATTTTCTTTCAACTCTTTGGAACGCATTTGAAGAACCTGGGAAAAATAGCGGATTATCATTTAAGGCTAATCATACTTTGGAAAACATTTTGCCTGTTATTTTCCAAAATTGGTATAACATTCATTACATAGTCAAGAGCGGGAATGATTCTATCGAAAATATGTCTCCTGGTAAAAAAGCATTGGTTCTTCTTGAAATGTTAATCAACCTTGAGAATAGTAAGTGTCCAATATTAATAGACCAACCCGAGGATGACTTAGACAATCGATCTATATATATTGATCTTGTTCAATATATAAGACACAAGAAAAAAGAACGTCAAATAATTATTGTCACTCATAATGCTAATGTTGTTTTAGGTGCTGATGCAGAAGAAGTAATTATCGCAAATCAAGATGGAATTGGAACTGAAAATATAGAAAGAAGATTTGAATACCGTAGTGGTGCAATAGAAAATGATGAAACATTAACCGATAATTCTGGAACTCCGTTAAATGGAATTCTAAACCAAAGCGGTATTCAAACTCAGATTTGTGATATTTTAGAGGGGGGTCATTCTGCTTTCAAACTACGCCAGAATAAATATTCAATAACTAAATATGATTAATTAAACTGAAAACTGAAATTGAAAAAAATCGAAGAATACAAAAAACCATCAGGCACATGTTTTTAAGCTGGTTCACGCTGTCGCAACTTTGATGCTTCTATCGGTTAGTTGCGTGACTGTGAAACAGACTGACCTGACCGGCACTGGAGATTCGATGTTGATTATCTGATATAAAGTCTGAATAAACCATAACCATATTCAACGCAGTTTGTACAATCTTATTATATCCTTTGATTGAAGAACTTCTCCGTCGTGAATTTATTCTCTCAGTTCTCATCATGTTGATGTATGTCGTAGCGCAAGCACTCCGTCACTTGTTTTTATCAGTCAAAGTATAATTTTTTATGTAAGAAACCCAGAAATCATGGAACTTTAACGTAATTTAAGGCTTTTAAGTTTCAGTACAACAACAGAGGTGAATGTACATGACAGATACCCTAAATGAACAACAACGACACTACAACATGTCCCGCATCCGCAGCAAGGACACCAAGCCGGAGGAAATCGTCAGAAAATATCTCTTTTCGAAAGGACTGAGATTCAGAAAAAACGACAGAAGATATCCCGGACATCCGGATGTCGTGCTGCCAAAGTACAAGACCGTTGTATTCGTCAACGGCTGCTTCTGGCACCGGCATGAGGGATGCAGGTATGCAAGCACTCCGGCAACCAACAGGGAATTAGTTCGAAAGAAACGTCGAGCGCGACGCACGGGAACAGAAGGAGCTGCGGGAGATGGGCTGGAAGGTCATTGTGGTGTGGGAGTGCAAACTGAAGAAGGCCGCCAGGGAAGAGACGCTTGAAAGGCTATATAACGAAATAACTAACGGCAAGGAAGAATAACATAGAGAAGACATCCCGGAGTCATTGAATGACCACGGGATGTCTTCTTGATTTCTTCTGTTGTCAGTCAAACCTCACCTTCCACTCATCCCCTGCCCTGTATGCCTCAAAGCACATGCGCACCTGCTCTTCGCTGTTCTTGGCAACGGCAAGAGGGGGAAGGTCGTCTTCTGAAAATCAGTCAAAGCCGGTGGTCTTGATGTTTTTCTCGAAGCTTCTGCCGGTGACGTGGCAGAGGGTGAATATCTTGCAGACACCGTATTCGTAGTGGGGAGTGTTGTGCCTTTCCCGGTCGTGAACGGTGATGACGCTGTCGACTTCGGCGGCAATGTCGCGGATCCTTGCGTAACGTTCAAGGTCGAAGTCGTCTCTGCCGTAGGTGAGTCCGGCCTGTGCCAGGCTCTGGAGTTCAATGATCATGTCGGTCCACTTGTTCCTGCTCATACATATTCCTTCTTTCTTCTGCATCCCTCAACACCCCCGCCGCCTCTCTTCTGATGCGGGAGATGCGGGATCCGGTCTGTTCCGTCAACCGGGTCAGGTCCGCCTTGAGTTGTCCGGCCAGTCCACGAAGGATGATCCGATCCTGAAGTTCATACGGCCGTGGGAACCTGTGGGAGGTTCCGGGAAACTCCAGCTCCTCCAGAAGAAATTCCCGCACTTCATGTTCGTTCATGAAGGAACACAGGCTGACGCCACGGCGTATGCAGCGGGAGACAAGTTGTCCTCGCTCACGTTCGGAAGATGCGCGCACCTCGCTCACTGCCATGTCGGAAGCAGCGGAAACGAACGAGGCAAATATGCTGCAGGCCGGGTCTCCGCTCTGCATTTTCCGGCAGAAGGAAAGTTCTTCTTCGCCAAGGAGCGGCCTGCCGTCCTCTGATGTGACGGAGCCGGATTCGCTGAAGTGCCAGCTTCTCAGGCTGTGACAGGCGAGAATGTCAAGGGATGCGCGCTGTCCCGGGGCGGTGATTGCGCAGTCGAGACGGTCGGGAGTGACGTTGCCGATGATGTCGCCGGGATTGTGGTAGTTTCTGAACTCGTAGGGGTGGCTTCTGATGCAGGCGCATTCTTCTGCGGACAGGATGGCGCTGATGTCCGGTCCGTTGAAGCAGGTGGAGGACATCCGTAACTTGACGGCAACGTAGATGGCAAGAGACGCTCCGAGGGAGTGTCCGGTCGTCGTGAACGTGCGTCCGCCGGCGGCGCGGTACGCGAACTTCAGCGCAGAAGCGGCCTGGGAGTCGCCGGATCCCCTGGCAGCAAGAAGTGCTGTTCCATCAAGGCCGAGCCTTGAGATGAGTTCCTGTACGCGGGGATTTTCCGCAATGACCTCCCTAAGACGGTCCCGGCCGTCCTCCAGGGGTCTGTGCTCCCTGCCGAGGGCGATGAACTCGATGTCGGTCAGCGCATCCCTGATGTCTGCGGGGTCCGTTCCGCCATAGGCGATGACGAGTTCGTTCGGGTCGTCCTTTGGCGTCACTGCCAGCGCCTGAAGTCCGTTTTTCTCATTGCTTTCGACGTCTTCCACCATGTACTTTCTGCCATGAATCGTGACCATTCTGCCCTTCCTGTACTGATGCGGAAACTTGCCCACGAAGTAGACGGCACGGGAAAGGTACCTGTATTGTTCATCAGTGATTTTCGGCATCGGCGTCACCTCCTTCCTCCCGTTGTCTGACATGCGGCTTGCTTGTTTCTGAAAGCCGCTGGTTGAAGGAAAACGATTACACATTTGATTATAGCCTGTGGGAAGGGAGATTTCAATGCGGCGCATGACTGTGTGGAAGTCATGTCACGGTGTCTGTAACCTGGAGGCTTGTTTTTTTGGAGGCGATCTCCATGGTTGGTGGAAATTACGCGCGTTGCCCACCAAAACTGGTGGAAATTTTCGTGCCTCTCCCACCAAAACTGGTGGAGATTTCGTGTCTCCCCCACCAAAACTGGAATTTTGACTTGCCTCACACTGCTAATACGCAACCCCGCCGGCGTCAGATACGGCTCATGGCCGCTGCTTCCCACACCTTCCAAAAAACGAGGCCGCCCAACGCAGCCTCGCCTGTCCTAGTCCATGATGAGGTAGGATTTAATCGTCTTTCTGTCCGCCATGTCCTTGTATGCCTGATTGATTTCATCCAGCGTATAGCTGTTCGTGAAGACCTTGCCCGGATTGATCTGGCCGTCAAGGACCGCCTTCAGCAAGACTTCCTTGTCATAGGTCGTCACCGAAGCAGGACCGCCGGCAAGCGTGACGTTTCGGTAGAACGTTTCCGCCGGATCCATCCTTTCGCCATGCGGCAGGCCGACGCGACCGATGAAGCCGCCGGGACGAACGACGCCGAATGCCTGGTCAGTCGAGCCTTGAGCACCGACGCATTCGAGGACGGCATCGGCACCGTAGCCGCCCGTCAGTTTGAGGACCTTTTCGATGCCTTCCGTTCCGCGTTCAGCCACGACATCAGTTGCACCCGATTCGAGCGTCATCTTCTGGCGATCTTCGTGACGGCTCATGATGATGATCTGCGAAGCTCCGAGCATCTTGGCGGCGATTACCGCACATTGACCGACGGCGCCGTCACCGACGACGACGACCTTGTCGCCTGGTTTGACGTGTGCGGTTTTAGCGGCGTGGTAGCCGGTTGCCATGACGTCGGCCAGCGTCAGCAGGGATTTGAGCATCCCTTCGCTGTAGTCGTCAGGAGAACCAGGCACTTTGACCAGAGCCCAGTCGGCGTGCTGGAAACGCAGGTACTGCGACTGTGCACCGCTGCTGAAATTATCGTCATGATCGACGCAAACGCCGTCAAAGCCTGCCAGACATGCGGGACAGTGCCCGCAGCCGTGCGTGAACGGCACGATGACGAAATCGCCAGGCTTGACAGTCGTCACGCTTTCTCCGACTTCTTCCACGATGCCGATTGCTTCGTGTCCGTCGTTGACTGAGTGATGCGGCTTGCTGTCGCCCGCAGAATATGCCCACAGGTCAGATCCGCAGACGCATGAGCGGATGACGCGGATGACCGCATCGTCTCCTTCCTGGATCTTCGGCTTGTCCTGTTCGACGACGCTCATTTTTCCCGATTCTTCATAGTATGCAATTTTCATCAGATTCAACTCGCTTTCATGTTTTGATGTCCTAATGATACAACCTGAAGTTAACTTCAGGTCAAGTGATTTGCGTAATGAAAATGCAGAGCTTCGTTTGCAGTCCATGCTTTTTTTAAGCATTGCGATCTTGCGTTTTTTCTGAAAAATTCCTTTCAAAGCTCTGCATTTCAGAAAAATTCTCACCGTTTTTTAACTTACGTCATCCCCTTTCAGTGTGCTAGGATAATCAATGTTGTATTTTTACGGAAATTGTGACAGTCAGGTCGCAGTAATGCGACGGTGGACAAGTCTCCCGATCTTTGCTTAAGCAGAAATCGACTGCACATGGATTGAGAGGAGAGATTTTTTTGGAAAATGCAGAAATGCATATGAACACTGCAATTGTTGAAGTTGACCGTCCATGGCTTGCCATGTCATCCATGCTGATTGGTGCGTTCGTCGGAATGCTCAGCGAAACTTCCCTGAACATTGCACTGCCGACGCTTGGCAGGGTCTTTTCAGTCGGAACCGGCACGCTGCAGTGGCTCGTGACGGGGTACATGCTGATGATCGGCATTGTGCTGCCGTTTTCAAGTCTGATTTCAAAGTGGTTTTCAACCCGTCAGATCATCATCTTCGCTTTGGCTGACTTCACGGTCGGGGCATTGATTTCCGGCTTTGCAAACAGCTTTGGCATGCTTTTGTTCGGACGGATGATTCAGGGAATCGGCACCGGACTGATTCTTCCGCTGATGTTCACGGTTGCGATGCTGATCTTCCCGCCGAAGAAGCTGGGACTTGCGATGGGCATCAACGCACTTGTCATCATGTTTGCACCGGCAATCGGACCGACCGTCACGGGCATCGTCCTCGGAGCCCTCTCATGGCGTGCCGTCTTCTTCATGTTTGCAATCATTTTAATTGTCGGACTTCTTTTTTCCTTCATCGGTCTGAAGAACGTCAGCCGCATCACCCGTCCGAAGATTGACCTGCCGTCAGTGCTGGGATCCGTCATCGGCTTCAGTTCCATTGTTGCAGGAACAAGTCTCGCATCAGAAGCCGGTTGGACTTCACCAAGGGTGCTCGGTCTTCTTGCCGTCGGCATCATCGTGCTCGTCCTTTATGCAGGACGTCAGCTGAAGCTTGATGAACCAGTCCTGAACCTCAGAGTCTTCGCCAAGCCTGCCTTCCGGACCGGCGCCATCCTCGTCATGATTGATTTCGGCATCATTTTGTCCGCGATGTATCTCATGCCCCAGTTCATCCAGAACGCCATGATGCTTCCCGTTGCCATGACCGGCATCATCATGCTGCCGGGCGGCATCGTCAATGCCTTGGTCTCTGCATTTGCCGGAAGAATGTATGACCGCATGGGGGCCAAGCTGCTTGCTCGCTTGGGCTTCGTCATTGCCCTGATCGGCGTTTTGATGTTCTGTTTTGCAGACGCAAAGTCGTCTCTTGCCTATGTCATCGCTGCTCACGTCGTTTTGATGATCGGCTGTCCGCTTGCGATGTCGCCATCCCAGACGCATGCCTTGAATGCGCTGGCCGGTCCGGAATCTGCCGACGGTTCAACGATCATGAACACGCTGCAGCAGATCGTCGGCGCAATTGCAACGGCGCTTGCGACGAGCTTTCTTGCGATGGGTCAGGCAGCATCATCCGGAAGCGAATCCCTGCGCTTCACAAGCGGCGTCCACTACGGCTTCTACTTCACGACCGTCCTGGTGATTGCCGGCCTTATTGTGTCGCTGACCCTGAAGGAACGCACGAAGAGTTCGGATGTTGAAATGTAGACATATACATTGAAGAAACGCCCCACGCATCGTGCGTGAGGCGTTTTTTTGCCGGAAGCGGAATTTGGGCATTTCCGCCTGTGAGAAACAGGAAGAAGGCCGGCATTTTGAAGCGCCGGTCTTCTTTCCTATTCAACGATTCTGTAGATGATGTCTGAATTTTCCAGACGGACTCCCGGACCGAAGAACCCGATGGATTTCAGCTGGGAGAACAGCTTTTGCTCAGAAATCAAGAGCCCGTATTCGTCACTGAGCTTTTCACTCAGGGCGCCAAAGTCAGGATCAAATTCACAGTCCCTTGTCAGATGACGGAGAAACTTCGAAGCGGTCGGCTTGCATCTCTTCCGGAAGATAAAGCCCCCCATTGCCTTGGTATAGTTCACCAGGCCCGAGTTTCGGATCAGACCGGCGAAGAACCAGTCGGACTGGTTCAGTCCCTCAAGATTGCTGTGAAAGCCTGCGCGTTCGAGCTTCCGGACGGTAAAGTATTCAAGCCCCTCTGCATGGGCCAGGGCATTGCCAACGTACTGTCTCAGATCATCCTTCGTCACTTCCGGGTGAAGCCTCTTCAGGTAATCGAATGTCATGTACTTTCGATCAGAATATTCAAGCAGGCTGTAATCCTTCCTCAGTTCCTGAAGCACGGTGTTGAACTCATTCTGATATCCCAGCCTGGCATCCAGCTTCCTTAAGTCAATGACATCGTCTGCAAGCAGAAGGTGCATGAAGAAATCCCTGGCAGATTGATATGAATCCCTGATGACATATTGCGAGTACATCTTGAATCCAAGCTGCTTAAGCGACCTGGAATTGATCCTGTCAGCATGTTCTTCCCCGAATTCTGCAGTGTACATTTCCACGACGTCATCAGTGAAGTAGAAGTCATCTTCAAGCCGTTCGTTCATGAAGACCAGTTCAGATGCATCTAATGCAGGCTGGTCAATGATGTAGGAAAATGACTTTGAATCATAATATCCGCTGATGCAGTCAGTCATGTTCGCCCTGAAGGTGCTCGGTGAAACCCCGTACTCGTCTTCGTATGCCCTGCTCAACTCATCCAGGCTGACGGGAGCGAGACGGAACATGAGATCTCTTACCTGGCGGTTTCTGTCTGACTTTCCAAAGCTGATGTTCGGCATTCTGCTGAAGTAAATGTCGTACCGATTGTCACCATTCCAGATTTTCTCGTTCTTCCTCAGAAAGCTGTGCAGTTCGTAGCCGTCGCGGATATCGTATTCTTTCATCATTTCAGCATTGTCCCGGAAAATCTTCTCTGTTGACATCTCGATGTTTCTGTACTGATCAAGATTCATCGCTGAAACGAATTCCCTGACTTCATCTGCCGTAATCGGGCAGTATCTTACAATCCTGCCTGTTTTCTGCAGACACCAGCTCATGCGGTCGACTATTCCCTCAAATGCCCTGAGACTCTTGTTCAGGCGCTTGTCATCCTGAATATGTTTTTCTTTCAGAATCTGGACATAGCGGTTGTAGAATTCCCTGATTGTACCTTCCCTGTCAGCAAACTCGGTTCTGGCAATGCACTCTGCAATGAAGGAAGTCCTGAGCGGAACATCCTCACCATGAATGAACACGCTGTCCCTTGTCATGTACAAGCGCAGGCCATGGTACATCCTTTTTGTAAGCAACGGGTCATTGAACATTTCACTGACGTCTTTCTTGCCGCGCCTGCGTCCGCAGACCATGACAAGGTATCCGTAAGTGCAGTCCGTTTCAGCCTTCAGGAAAATCGTGTTGAATGCCTCCCTGTCCATGTTGTACCTCTCAAACCAGTATCTGTAGTCATCCTCTCTCAAGGCCGGCTTGTTTCTGAGTGCACTTCTTATCAGCTGATCGACTGACTGCCTGCTGCGATTTCCCATCTTACTTCCGCATTCTTCAAGCGTGTTGCCTTCAGCGCGCAGCATGACCGCCGTCCGCTGATTCTGACTGCTGATTTGAGAAATCCAGTCCGAAACATGTGGCATTTTCACCCTGTACACACGGTCGAATAGTTCTATCTTTCCTTCATCAAGCATTTCCCCAATGATTTCATCATACATGCCCGATTTGACGACAAGGCTGTTCAGTGGCAGCATGAAGTCAACTTCAGATTCCATCTTCTCCATCAGATACTGCTCATATGCCTTTCTGATCGGATTCGACTTCAACGCTGACATTCCCGTACCATCTTCCACGGCTTCCCTCATCTCGTCGTAATTATCAGCCAGGAAATCCTGCAGCCTGCGCCTGAACTTAATTCCGGACTCGCTTTCATCAACGCCAAGCTGCAAGAACAGCTCATCAGGCAGGTTCTTCATCTCCGCATCGTTCAGCATGTCTTCCATTTCATCCGAAAGTAAAATCTTACTGGAAACATTGTTTTTCATATTATCTTCTCCCGTTCATTTCCTTGTCATTCATTTTATGATTTCATATTACAGCAGCAATGCGACAATTAATGTCGCTTTAAAGGGAAATTTAATTTTCCTGCAGGAAAATATCGGTCCCCAGAGGTCGGAAGTCACCGGCACCACTTCAGAATGTCCTTTCCGCACATGATGTCAGCAGTTGCAAGGATGCATTCTTTGTGGAATTACGCGGAAGCAAAGATTATGTAAACTTCAATGGTTCGGGCATCGGAATGAAAACGGGACAGTGCCCCCCCGCACTGTCCCGTTTATCATTTTTCCCTTCTTCCAATCGTTCCTCTTTTCAGGAACTCGACGAAGCCGTACCATCCCAGGTAGGCAATGGTCGGCGGATAAAGCGAGGCATATCCGATCAAGAAGGTCCAGACCGGGTGATGCGAAACGAAGTGCCTGCACTGCTCCCAGAAGTCGCCGAAGAAGTACCAGTTCGCAAAGTCCAGGTTGATCTTGAAAAGCAGGACTGCAGCCGAAACGGCAACTGCAGCCTGCAGAATCCTGTTAATGAGTCTCATACGAAGTCACCGCCTTCCTGCCCCTTAAACGTGCCGGCTGCCATAGGCACTGCATTTGTCATGCACGAAATGTCCTCATTCATTTCCTCATCCTCCCGTCGAATTCAGAGCATGCACCAATCATACCGCAGAGAGGCGACAGACCGTGTCGTCTGCCGAAAATAAAGTGAAATTTCTTCTCACAAATGGCGTTTATTATGATAAGGTAAAGGGAAGATCAAAGATTGGAGTGAAGAAAATGGCATCTAAAAGTCAGGCAGTGCGCCTCTTAGAACTTGCCATGGAGCTTTTAACCACCGGTTCCATTTCAAAGGAACATTTTACAGAAAAGTACGGCAAAAGTGTAAGAACCTTTCAGCGGGATGTGAAGGCACTCAGGAAATACCTTGCAGGCAACGACACGGACACGGACACGGACATGGAACTGGAACGGGAATCTGACGGCGATACCTATCGTCTGACGAACCGGCCGGAAAATACGAAACGTTTCCTCGGCATACCACAACTGCTTCTTCTGACGGAGATTCTGGCATCAAGTCGTGTTCTGGCCAAGGAAGAGTTCACCCAGATGATGGACACGCTCCTGAACATGGCAATGTTCCAGTCGCTTGCACAGATCAAGGACACCGCCTTGCGAAATGCTCTGAAGAACGCCTTTGATTCATACAGGGACAACAACCATCCCCTGGACTTCAATCCTTCGGAAGACACGTTCGAAAAACTGACAACCCTCTACGAGGCAACTTACAGAGACAAGGACCACTACAAGGCAATTGACGTCACCTACACCAACGTCTACAACAGGACGTCACACAAGACTCTGCTGCCGGTTTCCATCGTCTTTGACAAGTACTACCTCTATCTGCGTGCAGTCGAGGTCATGTACAGAGGATACAGCTTCAATACATACCGGGTAGACCGCATCAAGCACGTCAGCATGTCTTCGGAACGGGTCGACTATTCGTCATCGAAGTCGCAACTTGCAAAAATGCCCTTCCCGTCAAACGCCTTCAGCGAACATGACTATCCCGAAGCAATCGAGTTCTACTGCTGGCCGCCTGCCATCGAGGCTGCACTGGACAACTTCGGAAGTGCCGGATATGAAGCCGAAATCATCGAACGCTATGACAGATATGGCAGAAAGGTGAAGTCAGACGACATGGTCGGAAACGTCAAGATCAAGATAAGGGACTATCCCGAAGGAGCCAAATTCTGGCTGATGGGCCAGGGTACAAAGGTTCAGGTCACAAGTCCGGAGTCCATGGTCAGGGAGATCAAAAAGGAACTGGCAGCCGCCGCCAGGATGTACGACAAGTGACCGAACAGGAAGCAGGGGAATTTCCTCTTGAATTAATGCCGGACAAATGAGACTTCAAGCTGACGATTCTGTCCGGCATTGATTCAATTTTGAGACATGAACTGCAAAATGCAGTGCTACGCATCGCCTGCCCGATTAATGCGCAGGACGGGATTACGGGCAAAATGCTGATTTTTGGAATTTGCCCGTAAATTCCGGCTCTCGATTACGGGCAACGCCTCCTTTTCGGACATTTTGATACATGGAAATGAAACAGACTTTTCCTGCTTGTTTCCATCATAAACAGAAGAATTGTCATGATGCACAAAGACCCGGATAATTTGCAGTTGCCGCAAATCATCCGGGTCTTTTGCTCGGGACATGTTTTTTTCCAGGTCTCTTTGGTCGTTACTGCATATTCTTCAGCACATCGTCAACGGCGCGGTTCATTCTCTCTTCAAGGTCACATTCGTCCTGCCGGTCAACCGGCTTCAGATTCACCTCCAGCATCGGTTCAATCCGGATTGAGCCACCGAAAACATCCGCATATGCTTCCTTGCCCTTGCGAATCGTTCCGTCCATCAGGCTCTGCGTCAGAACGTCCTCGACTTCACGGACGATTCCGCGCTGAATCGGGCGCGCTCCGTTTGTCTCGTCATAGTAGCGGTCGGCGATGAACTTCGCCACTTCCGGAGAGAATCTGATTCTGACTCCGCTTTCGGCAATCATGTCAGCTTCCTTTTCCAGCAGGTGGTCCGTGATCTTCAGCACGGCATCATAGTCCAGCGACGAGAAGACGATCTTCTCGTCAATGCGGTTCAGAAATTCCGGCCGGAAGAATCCTGCAAGCGAGTCGTTGATGCTGTCGATCATGGCCTGTTCTCTGTCGGCCTCTGCGCCGAAGCCAAGCGTCGGTTCCTTTCTCTCGAAGCCGATGTTTGACGTCATGATGATCAGTGACTTCGTGAAGTCACCGGTCTTTCCCTGGGCATTCGTCAGCCTTCCGTCGTCAAACAGCTGCAGGAAGAGGTCGAAGATGCTTCTGTGGGCCTTTTCGATTTCGTCAAAAAGGATGACCGATTCCGGCTGCCGGTTGACCTTGTCAATCAGCGTGTCGGTTTCGCCGTATCCGACATATCCAGGGTCGGAGCCAAGGAGGCGTTTCTTGCCCGTTTCACTGCTGTACTCGCTCATGTCAAGCCTGATGAGATTGCCGTTGAATGCCTCGTCTGCAATGACCTTTGCCGTTTCGGTCTTGCCGACACCTGTTGGCCCGGCAAAAAGATAAACCCCAAGCGGACGGTTCTTCCTTCTCAGGCCGTACTTCGCCCTGGTCACGGCACGGGCCATTGCTTCAGTGGCAGTACTCTGGCCGATGACGCTTTGCTCAAGCTTTTCCGGCAGCTTCTTCAACCGGACGCTGTCCGGAACGATGTCTTCCATTCCGGCCCTCTTGTCCGTTTCTCGTTCGATGGTCTCGAAGACGTCCTTCAGGCGAATCTTGCGTCGGTAGCGTTTGGCCTCACTGTTCATGCTGGCTTTCCTTTCCGCTGACATGTTCTGGAGTTCACTGAACAGACGGGCGGTTTCTTCTTCATTATAGCGCTTCTTCCTTGATTCCTCGAAGCGCTGCTTCAGGTCATCGTATCTTTTCTGATACTCCTCTTTCTCCCTGCAAAACGTCCTGCTGTTCAGGGCCAGGCGGGCTCCGGTGTTGTCAAGCAGCGTGAATGCGGAGTCAGGCAGCGACTTTTCAGGATAGAACTTCTTCGCCAGGGCGCATACGTTATTCATCACTTCATCCGTGTAGTTCATCATAAAGTGGTTCTCGTATCCGATTCTTGCCTTTTTGACGATCTTCGTCGCCTGCTTCACCGTCGGCTCGGCAACGTGAATCTCCTCGATGCGGCGTCTGAGGGCTGGATTTCCCTCGATTGCTTTTGACCACTCCTCTTCCGTCGACGCGCCGATGACACGGAACGTTCCCCTGGCAAGCGCCGGCTTCAGAAATTCGACAAGTGACCTTTTCATTGCAAACCTGTGCATTTCGTCAATGAAGAAGATTACATTTCTGTCACTTTCCGCCTCCTGAAGAAGACGCGTGACGACTCCCACATTCAACCCCAGCGGATTCATGAGCTGTCCCGGATCAAGGGACTTGATCCTTATGTCATTCAGGCTGCCCATCTTCTTTTCCGCAATCTTCACGGCCAGACCCTCGATGATTGCGGTCTTGCCGATGCCTGCCTTGCCGAGAAGCACGGCATTGTTCTTGTTGTTTCTGAGCAGGATGGTTGCCAGCCGGTCGATTTCGGAGTCCCGTCCGATTGCAGGCGACAGTTCGCCCCGCCCTGCCATGTCCGTCAGGTCAACTGTGATGGCGTCAATCAGAGAAGCATACGGATTGTTCAGGATACCGTCTTCACCTGTTATCTTTTTTGCCTTTGCCGTCTTTTCAGCCTTTTGTCTTCTTTCATATCCGTCATTGTACTCGCTTAAGTACGACCTGAACAGGAGCATCCTGTTGAATACCGCATTGCTTTCAGCATCGCTGATCTTGTTGTTCCTGACCATCAGCTTGTAGACAATCCGGTATGCATTCGACGAGCATTCCCTGGCAATTCCCAGCATGACATAGATTGTATCAATGCCCTCTCCTCCCGAATTCTGCACTGCATAGTTTCTTCCATAATCAATTGCCTTCTGCAGCTCCTCTGAAACCGGAAGATCAAGTCCATCCAGAACTGTGTCGCTTGGCCTCTCCTCCTTGATCAGAACGTCTGATGCCTTAATCATCTTGAAATGGTCGGAAGCTTCCCTGTAACTGTATTCCGGATGATCGTATGAAATCTCTTCTGCAAGGGAGCTGCCCTGTTCGATTTCCCTTTCGACGTCACTTGCGGCAATTCCTTCTGAAAAAAACCGCCGGCCGATTCCCGTATCCTCGGTCTTAAGCGCCGCCATCAGATAATCCTCAGTCTGAATCGCAGAAATTCCCTTTTCTCTCGCAATTTTCTCAGCCTTCCCCAAGGCCTTGATGTTTTCATAGGTAAACATGTATTCTTCTTTCATGATGATCTTCCTTTCTGTAACCTTAACAACAACTGTGTCTTATATCATACATCACGCCTGCGACATATCGTGTCGCGCAAAATATCGTGTCGCACAAGCGGATTTCATCAGCACCACCGCTTGATGATGTCTTTATCTTACGGCCCTGTTGTGCCAATTAGTGTCGCATTGATGACAAATTTCATTTTTCTTCATGAAAATACAGAAATTTCCACCAAAACTAGTGGAAATCCTGCGTCTCTCCCGCCAAAACTGGTGGAGACAGGTTTCGAAGCTTGTCAGAAACCGCATGAGAACCAACGCCCTGCATTTTGACAAAAAATCATTAATGTACAGGCCTTTTCCTTGAACACTTGTTCGTTTAATGGTATAATGCGACTAAAACATATGTCAGGGGGAGTCTGCATGCAAATGTTATTCCGAAAATCAACTCTGCAAAACATCAGCCATGACATCGGGGACATAGCTGTAAGGCTGGCAAACGCCGGAAGTGACAGATTATATGTAAAGAAGCGCAGAAATCATCATGAATTCTACCGCTACGATCCGGTCGCACAAAAGGAAACGTACATCTCCAAAAGAGACTTCGACACCATCAGCGAACTGGCACAGAACGCATACTACCGTGAACTGATTCCGCATCTGCAGCACATTGCATGACTCATGAAGAATGAAGAGTTCGATCTGCTGAAGAAGATTCCAATGGACGTTTACGACAATCAGCATCCGGCGCTTAAAAACTACATCAGGCCGTATTATGCCAAATGTCTTGACGAAATCGGAACATGGCTCAGGAGTCCGGGCGATCCCCGACACATGATTGGATTCAAGCAGGATGATCCGGTCATCTTCACCGAAGATGGTGTGAGGGTCCGGTCCAAGACGGAGAAATTCTACGGCGACTTCTGCTGCAATGAAGGAACCCCGTACCTGTATGAGAAACCGCTCTTCCTTGAGAAGATCAAGCAGTGGGTGCTGCCTGACTTTACATTCTTCGATCCCCGCCGCGGCTGCGAGGTCATCTTCGAGCACTTCGGGATGATGGGCAATGCCGGTTATACAAAAGATGCTCTGAAGAAAATTGAATGTTACAAGAGGGAAGGCCTGACTGACAGCGGACGTTTCTTCTACACGATGGAATCAGATGGAAACTGCGACAACATCAAGCACTTCCAGGAAATTGCACGACGCTTTTCCATTAAAAACTAACTTGTTAAAGGCTGCTTTCGGGCAGCTTTTTTTGCGTGTGACGGTAAAATGCAGAGCTGTCCACCAAAGCTGGTGGAATTTCTGCGCCTCTCCCCACCAAAGCTGGTTAAAATCCTGCAGTCAACCGCAATGCTGCATCGTTAAATATATATAATTCACAAAATATCCACGGAAATTTTTTCAATATTTTGCTTCATACGTCACGATTTGTCGCACAAGTGGGATATGATTAATGCAACTCTACTATTTAAGGGGGAACATGAAAAATGAATTCAGAATTGAACTGGCTCCTGAACAAGGTCGACGAATGGTCGAAGAAGAACAGGAAAGTCTACATACTGACCACGCCGGACATGGTTGATGACCTTGAACTTGTCGTACTGAAGCATCTTGCGGGAAACTGCAGCTCACAGATTGCCATGGCGACTGCAGGAATCTGCGTCACGACGCCGGAGAGGATGGCAGTAAGGGAAATGACGGGCAGGCACCCGGCGTTCTGCAAGCCGGAACTGACCGGAGCCATCCAGACCCAGCTCATTTCGCTGGCAATCGAGCAGTCGGTGGATGAACTGAAAACATTCAGAAAGAGTGCGGGACATCCCGGCTTTACGAAGAACGTGAAGAATCTTTTTTCGAAATTTCTTGACGACGGATTTTCCGCATCGTTCCTTAACTTCAGGAAATACCTATCGAAGAACGAATCCTTCAAGAAAAAGATGGAGGACCTGATTGTAATTTACAAAAAGTACCTTGAACTGGCGGCGCCGTACATAACGAAGAACGAGATGCTGGCCCTGCTCAGAGAAGGTTTCGATGAAGACTTCTTTCTCGCATACTTCGGACCGAAGAAAATTGGAAACAGACAGGAGGATGAACTGCTTAAAGAGCTTACGAAGAAGGCTGAAGAAAGCATCAAGGTCTTCCTGCCGGACGCAGCTGAAAAATATGGTCCGAACGTCATGAAGCCTTTCTTCAGGGAACACGTCATGAAACGTCAGCCAGGCAGATGCGATGAAGTTGACGTCACGAAGGCCAGGTGCCTCGATCCTGACCTCGAGGCAAAGTGGGTGGCAGGAAAAATCGCCGGACTGCTTGAAGAAGACGATTCCCTGCACGCAAGAGACATTGTCGTCTATCTTCCGCCGAAGAACAGGGACTACATTCAGGCGACGGACCGCGCCTTCAGAAAGGCCGGACTGGCATTCAACCTCACGCAGGAGTCATCGCTTTCCTCCCTGCCCCTTCCGCAGCTGCTGCGCTCGCTATTCGAGGATCCAGCGCGCAGATACGAAGTGTCAAACATCACCAGGATGCTCAGAACAGGGCTCGTCCTGCCTGATTCCAGCGGAGACGAAGGCATCGACGAAAGAGTTCGTGAACTGAACTCGCTTCTGCCAAGGATTGACAACTTTCTCAGAAAGACCGGCACCAGAACCGAGGACCAGTGGATGACCGAATGGCATGACGCGCTCTACTCCACCGAAGATCCTGGTGAAAATCTTGAGTATCATGAAAAATGCAATGCCTTCGCCGAAGACATCAGAAAAAAGACAGTCGCCCTCTTTTCTGACCTTGATGCAATGAAGAACCCGCTTGACGGTGAAACGGGCATCATGTCCGTTCTCAGCAAAAACGGAATCATCGATGCACATGCGGCTCAGAGCGCAAGAAACACCAGGACGGTCAAGGCAAGAGGCATCGAACTTGAGGGAATCACCGGCCGCATGAAGGAGTCACGGAAGCGCCTCGCAGATCTCGTCTCCTCACTTTCTACAGCCGAAATTGAGGTTGACAGCTCTGCATTTGCCGGAAAGCTTGCAGAGACATTCAGTGAACCGTATGCCGCAGGACATGCGGAAAAGGTCGACGAAATCAAGGTCGTCCCGATTGACGCCGTCCAGTGCCCGCACTACAGGCATGCTTTCGTGCTCGGACTCGACAGAAACACGCTTCCGGGAAGCATCCCTGAAGGAAGGATTCTGACCAGGGAGGAGGAAGAAGAGATACCGTTCTTCCACAGCATGTCCATCATGGATCGTTACGCCTATACCGACACGCTCTTCCTTGACGCCTGCTCAAGCGCAAGTGACGGAATCTTCCTTTCGTATTCGCAAAATACAGTGCTCGCCGACCCGAACGAACCGTCGCACTACTGGACCGGATTCGACGCACCGGTTGAAGACGTCGGACTTTCCACCACGTTCAACGTTCCGGAATTTGACATCGACGCAGCCGTCAGAAAGGCTTCTTCCGTTCACCTGAAAGAAGAGCAGAGAGATGAATGGAATCATCTGAAGAGTCTGACGGCATTTGAGAACACACCGGCTGACCTCACGCCGGAACTTGCGGAAAAGCTCTATGCAGGAGAAAAGAAGGAGGACGGATTCCACATCGCCCCTTCCTATTCGGCTCTCGACACCTATGCGGAGAATCCGTACGAATTCTTCCTTTCCAGGGGACTCAGGCTCAGAAGAAAGGATGACTATGTCCTCTCGTCGAAGAATTCCGGAACTTATATCCACGATTTGCTTGAAGCCTTCACGAACGGTGAATTCAACGTTCCGGGAAATTCTGACTTCGACGTGCAGAAGGCCGCTTCCTCTGCCATCGAACATGTCGCAGGAAACCGCAGGGAAAAGTCATCACGCAATTCAGGCCATGAAAGAGACATCCTGAGCATGCTTTCCGCAACTGCTCAGACCAGGCGCTTCAAGGAGCGTCTCGAGGACACGTTCAGGCGCTATCTCGTGGCATTGAAGGAATACCAGAAGGAGAATCAAAGTCAGGCGGCCCTGGGCGAGACCGGATTCAACTCGAAGAACTCCATCCGCAATGTCGAAAACGGAATCGACATCCCGTTTGAACTTGACGGAAAGACCTTCCATCTCGACCTGTCCGGCGTGATTGACTGCATCAGCGTCATCAACAAGGACGGCGGGGATTCGACGGAACTGATGGTTGCAGACTACAAGACGGGCGATTTTTCCAAGCTGAAAACCAATCTTGACATCAAGCTCGAAAACGGCATCAAGCTCCAGCTCGTCATCTACGCAATGCTGATTGAGGCCCATATGGACGAAATCAGGAAGATGCTTGAAGACAGGGGCTTTGAGGTAAGGGACAGGATTGAAGTCATAAGCAGCGCATATGCAAGGGTCAACGACGAGAAGAATAACGGCAAGGAACCCGATCGATTCTGTGAACTCAGGATATCAGACGAAGCGTACAGCAAGGTAGAGCGGAAACGTAACGGTCAGCCGTCCTTTTCTGACCCTGTCCCGTTCAAGAACGTCGAGGACTTGATCATTGACGCATACCGAAATATCCTGAGCGGACATCTTGAAATCAGCCCGTATCAGCTTGGAACCAAAAACGGGCTGGAATACAGCGACTTCAAGAACATCATGTGCTTTGACGAACTGTTTGGAAACAGCTACCGCGAACTGAAGAGCAGAAACACTGACACGGAGGAGAACTAAACATGGCTGATTTGGATTTAAACAAACAACAGAAGCTGGCGGTTTGCTCAGATGAACGAAACATCGTCGTTGCCGCCTCGGCCGGAACCGGCAAGACAACCGTCCTTGTCGACCGCGTAATGAAGAAGATCCTGGACGACAAGACCGACCTGGATTCGTTGCTGATTCTGACCTTCACCAAGGCGGCTGCGCAGAACATGAAGGACCGCCTGGAGGCAGCACTCAGAAAACGGGAGAGAACAGAAGAAGAGGATGCAGACGAAAGGAAGCGCCTTCTGCAGCAGATTGACAAGCTACAGAAGGCCGACATCTCCACCATCGACTCCTACATCAACAAACTGGTCAGAAAGTACAGCTACAGGCTTGACATCGATCCGGAATACCAGATTCTCGCATCGGACATTGCGAAGAACCAGCTGAGAAACCAGGTCTACGACCAGGTGATCGAGGACTTTGAAGCAGGAGAAGAAAAAGACCGGAAGCTGATGTTCCAGCTGATGACGGGAAACAACCAGGCCGAAAATTTAAAGAAGGCACTGTTCGGTCTCTACGACTTCCTCGGCTCAATCGAAGACAGGGATGCCTGGATGAAAAAGGCAGAGGAAAACAGCCTTGAGGAACGCATCTTCTCAAAGATTGAACGAAACAAAGAGAAATTCCGTGAGCTTGCAGATCATCTCGAACTTTACGGAGATGACCTTGACTACTGCCAAAGCACCCCTACCTTCAAAAATATTGCCAGAAACTTCATAGTGCTCAAAAATGTCTTCAAGACTGCCTCAACGGCAGCATCGCTTGCTGAAATTGAAGAGGAATTCAACAAGGTTGACAGGAACCGGCTTACGATTTCAAGCGGCAATCTGAAGAACTTCGGCGGCAATGAAAAATACAAGGGCGTACCGCCATACCTTGATCTTTCCGAAGCACAGGAAGCACTGAAAAACAAGGACATCATAAACAAGAGCGGTGCATACAGGAAAGCGTTGAAGGAAGCTGACATCGAACAGTTCAAAGAAGACAGGGACGTCTTCGAAAAGGCCATTTCCGCCTACAGGCATGTGCTTGAAGTCGCCGAGAATGAATTCAATGCAAAACCCGAAAATGAATGTGCAAATAAGACCCTGGATTTTTCAATGCACCATATGTTCATTGAAGAAGTTGAAAAATCCGGCGGAATTCTCGAGTATCTGAACGGGAAGCTTGAAAATCCCGAAAAAAAATTCAATGGTGACTTTACAAAGATCAATAGCAGTGATTGGTTAGAAAAATTCGTTGACTCCAAGGACCCCGTCATGGCCGCAGACTACGATGCAGCAAACAGTCTTTATTTAATTCTCTCAGCGAACCCGACAGCTGCCTTCTCCCAGCAGCAGGCCGTCAGGAACGCCTTCCTCGACCTGTACGACAGGTTTTCAAGGGCATATGAAAAAAGAAAGGAGGAGCTGAACCTGTTCGAGTATTCCGACCTGTCCAAGAAGGTGCTGGAACTTCTGAAGGATGATGAAGTCGCAGGAGAAATCGGGAGAGGACTCACGGAAATCATCGTCGACGAATGCCAGGACACGAACGGTCTGCAAAACGGCATCTTCGAGAGAATTGCGGAAGCAGGAGGAAATGTGACGCGCTTTTCCGTCGGCGACGTCAAGCAGTCCATCTACAGGTTCCGCCAGGCCGACTACACGGTCTTCAACGGCATGCGCAGGCAGGCTGACGACGAGATCACGCTGAAGAGCAACTACCGCTCAAGAAGAGGAATCATTGACGAAATCAACGGTCTCTTCGAAAACATCATGAAGAAGGAAGACGATGAGGGTCAGGGAATCGACTACTTCAAAGAAGAGCTCGAATACAGCGGCATGTACGAGGAATACGAGAAGCTTCCCGAAGAAGAGAAGCTCACCCCCTACGAGGAAGTCTTCCTGACGCCCGCTTCGGACATGGCCGGCTCCGAGACCCTTGCGGCGGAAACCATCAGCCGGATCGAATCCATCATGAAGAACAAGTCGGTCTATGACAGGAGAAAAAAGGAGATTCGTCCTGCAAAATACAGTGATTTCGCCGTCATTGTACGTTCATGGTCACAGAGTGAATGCTACTTCAAGGCCTTCAAGAACGCCGGCATCCCCTACAGGGTGTCACGCTCCGATTCATTCCTCAAGAAGCCGGAAATCATGATTGCCACATCATATCTCAAGGCACTGGAAGACAATCGCGATGACATCTCACTCGTCGCCCTTCTGCGCTCTCCGCTCTACTGCGTGAACGAACGCGAACTGGCCTTCCTGCGCACGCTGCAGCACGGCTCGTTCTACGGTCTCATCTACAGGTTCAGAAATGAACATGAAACAGAAGAAGGAAGAAGCAGACTGGAGAATGCGGCTGAAGAACTCGGACTTGAAATCGGCTTCATCGAAACGCTGAATGAAAAGCTTGACAAGTTCGCAGAAGAATTCGAGATGCTGAGCTCGCTTGCATACACGACGAGCCCGAGCGACCTCGTCAACTTCATCCTGAGCGAAACGGACATCGTCTCAGTCTTTTCCGCCCTGCCGCAGGGCAGCGGACGACGCGCAAATCTCAACGGACTTGCCGGCTACGTCAGAGAACTCGAAGACAGCGGCATGACCAGCCTGAGCGAAGTGAACGAAGCACTGGAAAGCGACAGGAATCTGGATGAAGTGAACGAAAACGTCGATGAAAACGTCGTGACCTTCACCACGATTCACGGCAGCAAGGGTCTGGAATTCCCGGTCGTCTTCTTGAGCGAGACACAGTCTTCCGGAAATTACAACAAGAATCCGGCAGTCATCAGAAGAGACGGCCTGTTCTTCAAGTCACTGAAGATAGAAGAACTTGAAGACGGCATCAAGGACTACACAACGGACAACACCCTGCTCAAGGCGGCCTGCCTGAACGACGAGGAGGAAGAAGAAAAGAAGCGTCTGCTGTACGTAGCCATGACGCGTGCGGAACAGTCGCTGCAGGTCATGGCATATGATGCCAGGAAAGGCCAGACAAAGTCATTCCTCGACCTTATCTGCGCTGCCAAGGGATACGAGAAGCCGGAATTTACAGCTCCCGGCTTCGAGAAGTCAGAAAAAGCAGGAAATTCCGTCGTCCCTGACGACCCTGCATTTGACGGAGAAAGGACAGCCTTTGCGGTTTCGGACGCAGACCTGATCAGTCCGGCGACGGCCGTCAAGAAGATGTTCTCGAAAACAGGCGGCGTGACGTGCAGAACCCTGCACTACAAGGGCGAAGAAGAAACTGAGGACGAACGCGTTCCGGCCGACGCCCTCGGCACCGCAGTCCACCTGATCTTCGAGAAGCTCGACCTTGGCAGCGCAAATAAGGCGCAAGTCGAGAAAACCGCAGAAGAGCTCTGCAGAAAAGGATTCTTCAGCGAAGCGGTCCTTGACGTCATAAAAGACACGTTCATCGACGGCATCGCCGCGCTCTACCGCACGAAGGCCGGCAGGGAGCTCCGCCAGTCAGAAGACGTCAGACGCGAATTCCCGATCACCGTTCTGGTAAATGCAGAGCCTGAAGAAGGCAGTGATGACTACACAATCGTCCACGGCATCATCGATGCCATGTACAGGAATCCCAACGGCAGATGGGTGCTCATCGACTACAAGACGGACATCAACCTGAGCTGCGAAAAGGTTCTGAAGGAAAACTACGACGGTCAGCTCAGGCTCTACGCCAAAGCACTCGAGGCAATGGGCGAGCAGGTTGAAGCCTGCTACCTGTACGGCGTGCGCCACCATGACCTGTTCAAGGTCGAGGAGGGAGACTAATGGGAAAGGCAGACAGAATCATCCAGATATACTTCAAACTCATATCGGAGCATTCCGCTATGAAGAGACAGCTTGAAAAGGATTTCGAGACCGACCGGCGCAGCATCGAGCGTGACATCAATGAAGTCAAGGACATGCTGTCGCCAAGGGGATACATCATAAGACACGAACGGACGGAAGACGGCGTGCGGTACAAGCTGGCCATCGCCGACCAGACAAGGGCCGACACAGGCTTTCTGAGCGAACCGCAGCTGCTCATGATCATCGGCATTCTCGCATCAAGCAGAATGCTTCAGGAAAAGGAAGCAAGAGACCTCATCAAGTCACTCGAGAAGGTGGCCCAGGTTGACCTGCTTTCAAAAGAGCAGAAAAACATCATCAGACAGGCTGAAAATTCCTCCCTGGAACACTACAAGGCCATAGAAAGCAGCCTTTCGCTAAGCGACGACTCCCCTCTCGGCGGAAAGGACTCCACCTTCGACGTACTGTACCAGCTGTATCAGGCAGTGTATTTCAGCAAGGACAGGTTCAAGATCATAAGGATCTCCTATGTCCACAACAGCGGAAAGGAAGAAGACATAAGGGTCATGCCCTTCTCCATCGTCTTCGACAACCACTACCTCTACATGAGAGCCGTCAGCTGCGATACCGGCAGGCCATGGAACTACAGGGTCGACCGCATCATCCACGTCGAACAGACAGGAGAGAATCCCGATTCTTCAATAAAAAAGAGCGACTACACCAGCAGGCCGGTGGCGAAGATGATGTTCGAGGAGGAAAATCCGGTGACAATCAGGTTCCGCTGCCATCACCCCGCCGTCAGCGCCGCTCTGGACGAGTTCTCCGACTGCTGCACGGAATACCGTCTTCATGACGCCGACGGAAACCAGGTTTCGACAATTGAGGAGACCCGCCCCGGAGGCTACGTCGACATGACCATCAGAAACTACTCCCAGGGCTGCATGTTCTGGTTCCTGAGCCAGGGCGACAAGGTCGAGGTCCTGACCGAGTCCGTCAGAAAAGACATCAGGGAAAAGCTGAAGGAAGCATTGAAACGATATGAATGATGTAAACACCTCTGCGCATGCTCCATGCGCAGGGGTGTTTTTGCACATCAGACACTGAATTTGAAAAATAAAGCACAAATTTTAACCGACGACACGATTTGTCGCACCCTTTTGTTAGACTTGTCATTGTTGAGGGGATGGAAAAGACCCGCAGCAGACAATAGACATTCGGGAGGAATATTCAACATGAAGTTATTAAGGAACAAAAAGGTCATTGCGGCACTGATTGCAGTGGCCGCAGTACTGGCAGGGGGAATCTTCTGGTTTGCGAACCGGAAGACCGACGTTCTTGACGACGAGGTCTCAACGAAGATCTCCGGCTACAACACACAAGGTGACTTTGACGTCGACGGCGGAACGATTGTAAAGAAGATTGCAACGCTGATTGCCGACAAGGAGAAGCTTTCCGATGAGGAAAGAAACGCAATCATCGACGAACCGGCTGATACCAGGGTCATCGACGGCGAAAGCGCAGAGGACTATCTCGAAGACCATGAATCAACGCTTACTCAGGAAGACCACGAGCACATCGCCGAGTACATGAAGCTCATCAAGTCAGTTTCAATCAATACGTACAAGTCTTCTAAAAAGCCTGAGGAAACAAACGAACAGGTCTACAGGACAGGCTGCAGTGGTCTGAAGAACGGCGATTCGGTCACAGTCTCCGTCAGGACGGGCGACGGCGTGCCGGTTGCGGAATCGGAAAAGACGTACAAGGTCTCCGGGCTTAAGAAAATCAAGAAGTACAAGGTTTCAAGCCTCTACAAGTACATGCATCTGCGAACCGGCGGCGTTGAAGGTTCGGAAAACTGCTATGCGCATGTCTACATGGACAAAAAGATTCATGACATCATCGGATACGGAGCAGGAACGCCTGACGTCGGAGAAACACCGCGGATTCTGAAGAACGGCGATTCCATCACGCCGGACATCGAATCCTGGACCAGATACGTCAACAAGTGTCTTTACAACAAGGGAAGGCAGCTCATCTACGACAACAAGACCCTGACGTTCACAGTCAGGGGACTCGCCTCACCCAAGACAGTTGACTGCAAGGATGTCTTAAGCGAACTGGACAAAATGGCAGGGAATTTTTCAAAGAGGCGCGTCTTCCTCGAAAACGGTCCGTCCACTGATGCCAAGGTCGATTACACCCTGGGTGTCTGGTACCAGAACGGGAACTCATCATCATGGTACAAATACGACTGTCTCAAGCTCAAGGGCAACAGGCTCGTCAAAAGCAGCCGGTCCACTCCAGGGGAATATCCATCGTACAACACGGAAGGAATGCTGAATTCAGTGCTGAACAACGGCAAATACGTGGAAATCAAGTAAGGAAGTACATTTACATGAACACATATCATGAATTCATGAATCTCCAGCAGAAATACCTTACGAAACAGGCCATGCTCGAACAGGAATATCTGAGTGTACTGAAGCAGACCGGATATCCGGTCTCACCGGAAGAGCTGGGAAGCATCCTGATTCAACGTCTGATAACCAAAATGGAAAATGAAGAGCTTCCGGCAGGAAAATCCGCCGTGCCCATCAACAAGGCCACGATTGAAGGATGTGAAGTCTCAAAGGACCTCGCAAGCTCCGTTCTCACCAAGAAAATCATGAAACAGCTCGGTGACAGGATTGAATACAACGGCGCCGGATCGTTCATAATCTGCGACGGGAAAAATGACCTGCCGAAAAACCTCGGCATGTCCCGGATCATCGTCAACAACATCGACGAAAAGAGGCGTCCGGCTGAAGCTTCTGCCTGGCTGACCGAAGAATGCCTCCAGAAGTCGCCGTCATCAGCCGCTTACGCACCTCCCGGCTACCTAGCACAGTATACGCTGAAGAACGGCGTAAATCTCTACACCCGCGGACACCTGATTGCCGCAACATTCGGCAACGTTAACGGCACGTGGAACGCCAAAACGAACAATCAGCTGAACATCGTCACCCAGACCCAGTGGGCCAATCAGTCATCAACTGAAAGCAACAAGGGTCAGGCATACTACGAGAAGATTCTGCGCACCATTCTGGCGAACGGAGGAGTCGTCAACTACCGTGTGCGTCCGCTCTATTCCGACAACGACAAGATTCCGTCAGGCAACCAGCTCATGGCCAGGTGGTTCTCGTTTGATGACAGCGGCAGGCCCGTAGATGAAGACAGCTTCAACGTCTTCGTCCCAAATGTCCAGAATGGCTGGGAGATTGACTACGCTTCGGGTCAGGCCAGAAAGGTCAAAAAACAGGTCTCATGACATGCAGAAAACGGAACCGCCATGGCAGTTCCGTTTTTCTCTTGAATTAAATGAAGTGCCGGACAAAGGCGGTCATAATTCGACTGTGTACTATGTCCGGCATTTTTTATAAAATACAGTGCTGCACAGCACCTGCTCAATTAGGTATCCAAGGCGGGATTACGGACAAAATGCCATTTCCGGTGGGTTTGTCCGTAAATTTTTGACCATTATGATGATGATTTACGGACAAAAGCTCCATTTTCATCGATGTGTCCGTAAACGGCAGTGATTTTGAAAAATGCAGATCTTCCCCCTTCTTTTCCTTGAGCGACTCCACGCTCGCTGACAACTCTTCGGTGTTCCCGCTGATTACGGGCATATCTTAAAAATCGCCATTTTGCCCGTAACCGGGGAGCGGCTTTTACGGGCATATCTCAAAAATCGACGTTTTGCCCGTAACCGGGGAGCGGATTTTACGGGCAAATCCCAGAAGTCGCCATTTTGCCCGTAACCGGGGAGCGGCTTTTACGGGCATATCCTAAAAATCGCCATTTTGCCCGTAACCGAGGACCGGATTTTACGGGCATATCTCAAAAATCGCCATTTTGCCCGTAACCGGGGGCCGGATTTTACGGGCAGATTTCAAAAATCGTCGTTTTGCCCGTAACCGGGGGCCGGATTTTACGGGCAAATCCCAAGAATCGACGTTTTGCCCGTAACCGCGGGCCGGCTTTTACGGGCAGATTTCAAAAATCGTCGTTTTGCCCGTAACGGGTGACTGGATTTTACGGGCAGATTTCAGAAATCGACATTTTGCCCGTAACCGCGGGCCGCATTTTACGGGCAAATCCCAGAAATCGCCATTTTGCCCGTAAATACCCGCCACGCTGATCAACCAGGACCGAATTTCCGTCCGAGCTCTGCATTTTATGACATAAAAAAACAAGCGCCGTTTGACGCTTGTCTTTCAATCTTCAAGATTCTTGACCAAAACGCTGTCATGCTGCTCATCTTCTCCGAGCATGAACACGTGGGTGCCGACCTTTTTAAAACCATATTTCGTATAAAAGCGATAGGCACGCTTGTTTTGCTCTTCCACTCCAAGCCACATCATGGGACGTTTGAGTTCGCGCGCAACGGAGATGGCATGCTCCATCAAAGCAGCACCGATACCGTGACCGTGGTATTCTTTCAAAGAATAAATTCTTTGGATCTCCAACGCCTCCGGATAATCGGGTTCGGTTTGAGAATCAGCCCAGTTGACCTTGACGAATCCGACGGCAGCGTTGCCGTCAAGATAAAAATAGTAGTCTGACGTCTTACACTCAATCTCTGATTTGAGCACGTCAAAATCATAGGCGGTCTCAAGATATTCCTTCATGTCTTCTTCGCTGTTTTCATAGGCAAAAGTGTCATAGAAAGTCTTTTTTGCCAGCTTTTGCAGCATCAAAACGTCTTCGTTCGTGCTGCTTGCTTTTCTGATCATGATTTTTCCTCCATTTCGCTAAAAATCCGTTTCAACGTAATGACGCACAAAACGGATGTCACGATTACTGAAATAACGTCAGAAACCGGTTCTGCAATGTAGATGCCTTTCACGCCTAAAAATTTTGGCAAGATGAGTGCCAACGGAATCAGCAGGATGATTTTCCGCAGCATGGCGATAAAAAGCGAAACCTTCGCCTGTCCCAATGCGAGAAACGTCGATTGACAAGCCGCCTGAATCCCAAAAATCGCAATGCCCAAGAAAAAAATCGGCATGATTCGACATGTCAAAGCAACAAGTTCGGCATCGTTCGTAAACATTGAAGCATAAATGCCCGGACAAAAAATCGCAACGCCCGCCAAGATGAGCGTTCCCAGCAAGCACACGGAAACCAGGCGAATCACCGTTTCTTTCACGCGCAGCCTGTTTCCTGCGCCGTAGTTGTAGCTGACGATCGGCTGGACGCCTTGAGTAATGCCGTTGACCGGAATGACGATCAGTTGCATGATGCTCATCAGAATCGACATCGAACCGACGTAAAGGTCGCCGCCGTAACGCTGAAGGCCAGTATTGAAAGTGATCGTCACCAAGCTTTCCGTGCTCTGCATGACGAACGGTGCAATGCCCAAAGCAGCGATTTTAAGGATCAAAGACTTGTCCGGCCTGACAAGTTTCAAACACAGCACGCTTCTTTTCGACTTCAAAAACGAGACGACCCAGACTGCGCTGACAAATTGCGAGATGACCGTTGCAAGCGCTGCTCCTCTTACGCCCAAATGCAGAGCAAAAATGAAAATCGGATCCAAAACGATATTGATCACGGCACCGATCAAAACAGAAAGCATCGCTGCTTTGGCAGCTCCTTGTCCGCTGATGAACGCATTCAGTCCCAAAGCAAGCTGAACAAAAATCGTTCCCAAAAGGTAGATCGTGATGTAGTCGTTGGCATATGCAATGGTTTTCGAACTGGCCCCAAAGGCATACAGAATCGGAACTTTAAAAATCAAAAAGCCGATTGTCAGCACAATGGAAAAGAACACGAGCAGCCAAGCCGAATTGCCCATGATCAAGGAAGCTTTTCGTTCATCTTTTTTCCCAAGCTCAATCGCTGCAAGCGGTGCCCCGCCTGCTCCGGCAAATGCACTGAACGCAGCAATCAAAGTGATGATCGGAAGCGTAACCCCCACGCCCGTCAAAGCCAGATTACCATCGCCCTGCATATGTCCGATGTAGATTCGATCGACGACATTGTACAAAACGTTGATCAGCTGTGCCAAAACCGTTGGCAGTGCCAATGACAGCATCAGCCTGCCCAACGGAGCCGTTCCTAATTTCTCGTCATTTCTCATTTAACCGCTTCTTCCCAATTTGGATATACGAGTATTTTACCATTGCAAATGCGCAAAAAAAAGTTTTGTCTCCCATATGTCGTTTGAATTAATGTATAATGTAAACAGTTACTAAATTCAGGAGTTACAAATGATTAAAAAATTACGCGCAAAACATGTTCCGGAAACGGCTTATTTAATAATGTTTACGATTTTCTCGGCAGCTGCCTTCATTGAAGGAACGACTCTGACGCATGTTTTTGGCGTGGATCGATTGATGGCTTTGACATATCGCATCTACCAGCTTTCGGTTCTCGGCGTACTCGGAAAAATCTTCTTTTTGGACGACTCGACGAAAAAAACCAAAACAGGCATTTTCCTGACGCTTGCCGTGCTCTATTTCATCTGCCATCGTGCGCAGGCAATGGCGCCTTTTTTCATGGCCATTTTCATCTTCGGTGCGGTCGGAGTCGATTGGAAAAAGATTCTGAAATGTTTCTTTTTCACTGGTCTGCTTTTGACGTGCCTTTCGATTTTTGGCGCTTTGTTTCGCATAATTCCTAATATGGCACAGTCAAGAACGTATTTTGGCATCCCGTTCCGTCGTTTCAGCATGGGAATTGCGACTCCGACCGATTTTGCGGCGCATGTCTTTTCCTTGATGATGGCTTCTGTTTTGCTGCGAGATTTTAAGTGCGACAGAAAATGCCTGATCCTTCTTTCATTGATTGCTTTTCTGACGTTTGCTCTCACTGATGCGCGGCTTGACTTGATTTTAATGATTCTGCTGCTTTTGTGCACTGCATTTTATGATAAGATCAAAGCGTTCATCACGGCTTCCGGACCCGGCTTCTTCGGCATCATTATCGGCGGATATGCTCTGTTTGATCTTTGGATAACTCACGTCTACTACATGCCCAGTCGTTTCTGGGAAACGCTCGACCGCTTTTTGTCAAGCCGCTTGTTCTACGGCAACGTTGCCATGAAACAATGCCAGATTCCGCCTCTTTTTGGGCGTTTCATCCCTCAAAACGGCAACGGACTCATGCTTAAGCCTGGCGAGCGGTACTTTTTCATCGACTCGTCGATCATTCGCACGTGGACCATGTTCGGCATCGTCTTCACGATTTTGATGATCATGCTGACGGCATTTCTCATCATCCGCGGGTTTTCGGCAAAATACGTTCCGCTGTTGGTCATTTTAGCACTGATCGTGATTGAATCCGCAATCGATCATCATTTGTGGGATATGTCCTACAACGTCTTGTTTGTTGCAGCTTTTGCGGACTGGAACAGTCTGACTAAAATGCGACGCTGAATTCCTATTTGGTCATCTGAATGAACTCATACGGCGTCGTCTGATAGACATAATAATTCAGCCAGTTGGAATACAAAATATTGGCGTGCGATCTCCAGGTCAATAAGGGGTCTTTGGTGTCGTCGTCATCAGGATAATAATTTAAAGGCGGCTCAATCGGCAGGCCTTTTTCTTTGTCTCTCAAATATTCCTTTTGCAAAGTATAGCGATCATATTCGGGATGTCCCATCACAAAGACCTGATGCCCGTCATTTGCAATCACGAGGTAGACCCCTGCTTCTTTTGACTCTGCCAAAATTGAAAGCTCAGGATGTTTCAAGATATCCTGTTTGTCGACTTCCGTATGACGCGAATGCGGTGCAAAGAAAACGTCGTCAAATCCGCGAACGAGCGGCACTTTGCGATTCAGCAGCCGATGCTGATAAATACCGAAACGTTTTTCTTTCAACAGATGCTTCTTGATCCCGTAATGATAGTACAGACCTGCCTGAGCGCCCCAACAAAGGTGCAGCGTTGAAGTGACGTGTTTTTTTGACCATTCCATGATTTTGCAAAGTTCGTCAAAATAGTCGACTTCCTCAAATTCCAGCTGCTCAACGGGTGCTCCCGTAATAATCATGCCGTCGAAATTTTTGTCGGAAATCTCGGAAAAAGGCTCGTAAAACCTGTTCAAGTGGCTGAGTGCCGTATGCGTCGATTCATGCGTTTCAAGCGACACGAACGAAACGTCGACTTGCAGCGGCGTGTTCGACAAAGCCCTCAAAAGCTGCAGTTCAGTAGCCTCCTTCAAAGGCATCAGGTTCACGATTGCAATTTTGATCGGTCGAATGTCCTGATGAATCGCACGCGTTTCATCCATTACGAAAATATTTTCCTGATTCAAGATCTCGCGTGCCGGGAGATCATGTTGTATTTTAATCGGCATCTTGCCTACCTCCTTGTATCTAAAACAAAAACGCCCCCGTGAAAGAACATCTTTCACAGGGACGCATCCTAGCGTGGTACCACCCATCTTCGCTGCATCATCCGCAGCCTTCTCCGGCACCGTCATGCCTGGGATTATATCGTATCCTCACGAACCTTGAGCTTTCACTCGCAGTTAAACTCAGAGCTCATCTTCAGCTTGTCTGACCCGCCTTCTTTCACCAGTCAAAGGCTCTCTTTGGAATCTGAGTCCGCCTACTCTTCTCGTCAACGTTTTGTTTTATATTATTGACTGAAGTTTATACCCTTTTTCTAATCTTGTCAACACCTTGCTTTAATGTTACTGCAAAATGCAGCAAATAATCAGCCGTCTCGTCGGTCGCCGTCAAAAGACGGACAAAACGGTCATCTCTTTTTGCGTGACGGCAGCATCAAAAACGGCCACCTGCCAAAAACAAGATAGCCGTTCCGATTATTGACGAAGACGTCTCCGTCACCTATTATGCAATTTGTCTCAAAGGACGCAGCTGGCGCCTGCTTGAGCGTTTTATGAACAGCAAGCTGCAGACTCAGACCTGATGAACCTTTCTGCCGTTTTCAAACAGGCTTCTCGTTGCCTGCCAGATTGCTTCGGCCGTTTTTGCATCGTTCATCGTGTACAGATGAATGCCGGACAACAGCAGCCTTGAGTCGACTGCCTTGTTCGGCATTTTCTTTAATTCAAGATGGAAACTTGGACTTTCATCTCAAGCTTTCTTGCAATATTTGTTAACAGTGACGTCTCTTCCCTTGACCGGCATTGTCTTCTTGCCGACAAAATCAAAGCCGCACTTCATGATGACGCGGTTGCTTGCCAGGTTTTGATCCTCTGCTTCAATCCTGATTTCAGGGAATCCTTCTTCAAGCAAATAATTGCTAAACCCTTTGAAGGCTTCCGTCATATAGCCTTTGCCCCAGTATCTTCTTCCCAAAACGTATCCGATGACCGGAATCTCATCTTCATAATTGACGACATCGATCATGCCGATCAACCCATCGTTTTCCTTAAGACAGATGCCGTATCGATAGCACTTCTCATCCTCATAGGCATGCATCCATTCCGCAAGAATCTTCTTGGTCACGTCGACGCTTTCATGAGCGTCCCAAGTCAGATAACGCGTAACTTCAGGATCATTTGCCCACGTTTCATAGATTCTCATTGCATCATGCTCGTTTAGCCTGCGCAGATAAAGCCTGTTCGTTTCGACTGCTTTTTTCGGCGAAACCCATTCATAAAGTTCTGCGCCCTTTTCACCGACGTCATCGTAAAAAAGTTCGGTTTGCTTGACAAGAGCAAAGCCGTTTTTGCGATATAATTTTCCGGCGGAATCGTTGCCTTCGATCACGTCGAGGTGAATCGCTTTTCTTGCGTTGGATTTTATCTCAGAAAGCATCGAAGAAGCGATGCCCTGCCCCCTGAATTCCGGCGAAACGGCAAACAGATGCAGCACACAGACATCTTCTGTTTCCTTCCAGTCCGCATGATTGTATGCATCATCGTCGCCGTCTGACAAAATTCCCGCTGCTGCGATTTTTCCATCGATGCGTCCGAGCAAAAACAGACGATTTGCGATCGCATACTCCAGATCATCACGACACGGATATAAACCCCAGTGCCAGTCAGGCGAATATTTGTCAAATTTTTGCTGCTCGCAAACCTTTTCATAAAAAATGCAGAGCTCTGATAAATCATTTTTTGTTGCTTGAACTATTTCCAAAATAAACTACCCCTTCTTGCCAAAATGCTTCGGTAAATCTTGCCTCTTCCTGCGAATTTTTCTGGCAATGCGCTCCGTTGCATGCGTCAGATGCCTTAAAATCGAATCGGCCGCAAACATGAAGACGACGACCAGCAAAAAATCGGCCCTTGACAGCGGACTGATCGCAAAAAGATGCTTCAAAAACAAGAAGCAAAAGACCAGACCTGCAACGTTGAGCCATAGAATTGCCCACTTTTTCTTATTGAACGGCCGACTGATCCGAACCAAAACGATCAGCCCGATCGCACCCAAAAGCAGCGTCGCCATCGTCGAAATCTCATCATCGGAAATGCCGAAAATCTTGCCGCAGACCACAAGCGCAGCAACCGAAACCATATCGGTCAATCCGGCCGGAAAAGCCTTGATGAACACGTTCGTCAAAAAATGCCCCTTGATTCGATCTTTGGTCGGCTCAAGCGCCAGCAAAAAGCCGGGAACGCCGATCGTAAATCCCGTCACCAGGGAAATCTGCGAAGGCTCAAGCGGGTACGTAAACATCAAAACAGCCGAAAAGACCGCCATCAGCAGCGAGAAAATATTCTTGACCAAAAACAGGCTTGCCGACCGCTGGATGTTATTGACGACTTGTCTTCCTTCAAGCACGACGTTTGGCATGTGCACGAAATCGGAATCAAGCAGGACGACTTGCGCAACTTGTGCGGTTGCCTCGCTGCCGGATGCCATCGCAACGCTGCAATCCGCATCCTTCATCGCTAAAATGTCGTTGACGCCGTCGCCCGTCATCGCGACGGTATGCCCGTTTTTTTGCAGAGCGGATACGAAAGCCTGCTTTTGCTTCGGAGTCACGCGTCCGAAGACCGTTTTTGTCTCAAGCGCCTCTTCCACTTGCGCATCGGTTGTCAAAGTCGAAGCATCGACGTAATTTCTGGCACCATCGATTCCGGCCTGTTCGGAAATTTCGGAAACGGTTTTCGGATTGTCGCCCGAAATGACCTTGATCGCAACTTTTTGTTTTTTAAAATATTCAAACGTCTGCCTGGCGTTTTGACGAATCGGATTCTCAAAAATCACATAGGCCAACGGCTCAACGCTGCCTGAAAGGCCATGTTCAAGTTCAGTGCCGTCATACTTCGCAAACAAAAGCGCACGGTACCCCTTATCCGTATACGGCAAAATCTTATCTTCGATTTTTTCAAATTCAGAGCGCATGATGAACTCCGGTGCTCCTAACAAGTACGTCGCATCATTGAAAATTATTCCGCCATACTTTGTCGAAGACGTAAACGGAACAACCTTTAGAGCAGCATGTTTTTGCTCTGCATCTTCCGGGATAAACGCCTGCAGCGCCTGCATCGTCGCATTGTTGTCCCTTGAGGCAAGCACGTAGTCCGTCAGTCTTTCAGTGACGTCTTCTTCTTCAAAGACGACTTCCTTGACTTTCATCTCAGGTTCGGTAATCGTTCCGGTCTTGTCGACGCACAAAACGTCAACGCGAGCCAGCGTTTCGATGCTTTTCATGTCATGCAGCAGAACCTTGCGTTTCGAAAGCCTCATCGTGCTCAAGGCCAGGGCAACCGTCGTCAAAAGATACAGTCCTTCGGGAATCATCCCTAAAACGGCCGCAACCATTGACGTAATGCTCTTTTGAAACGTGACGCCATTTAAAAAGAAGCTTTGGTAAAACAAAATGACCCCGATCGGAATAATGACGATTCCGACCCACTTGATGATTTCATTGATCGAACGCACCATCTCAGACTGTTCATAACCGTCGATCGTTTTGGCTTCCGACGTTAATTTTGATATGTAGGACTCGTTTCCGACCTTGTCCAGGCGCGCATGGCACCTTCCCGAAACGACGAAACTGCCGGAAAGAAGCGTATCCCCCTTTTTCTTGTCGATTTCATCCGACTCGCCCGTCAAAAGCGACTCGTTGACCTGAACGTTTCCTTCAAGCACCGTCGCGTCCGCACAAATCTGCTCGCCGGCCGATAGAAGCACGACATCGTCTTGCACCAGTTCTTCAGACGTGACCTTGCTTTCTTTTCCGTCGCGCACGACGACTGCATGCGGAGCGTTCAGCAGGTTCATTTTGTCAAGCGTTTTTTTGGCGCGCCATTCCTGAATGATTCCGATGATGATGTTCCACAAGATAATCGGCAAAAAGGTCAGATTGCGAAACGATCCGACGATGCACAAAAGCACCGTGATCACCAGGAAGATCAAGTTGAAATACGTCAAAGTATTGCTCAAAATGATCTGCTTGACGGTCAGTCCGGTCGAAGCGTCCGACTGATTGGTTTTTCCGGCGTTGATTCGTTCCTTGACTTCTTTTTGAGTCAAGCCACCGTATCTAGCATCTTCCATCCATAAACTTCCTTTCGAAAAGTTTCTAATTAAATAATAACTCAAGTTACGTCAAAACGCCTATAAGAATGCATTAAGATTGGGTTTCGCCAGGCAGATCCTTTCACGTCACTGATAAAAAAACAGGGCTTCTGAGAACACCGGGGTTCAAAAGTCCTGTTTTGCAATTGTTTATATGAAAAAGCTGCCTGCAAAGCTTGACAGGGCACCAAAGTCACGGGGTTTCCGGCTGGACATAATCAAACATACAGTGCGCAGACATCGATTAATTTCTTGCTTCAAACTTTAATTTCAGCACCAAGCCCAATGCGATCAAAGTTATCGCCAAAATCAGCACGATCGAAATGCGACTGCCGACCATGCTGCCGTTTGACATCGTTTTTTGAGCCCAGCCGAAGATGACGGAAACGACAGTCGTCGAAAGCGCTCCGGAAAACTGCTGCAAAGTATTCAAAACGCTGTTGCCGTCGATTGCTTCTTCGCGTTCCAGCTGACTGAGACTTGTCGCAACCAGACTGCTTGCCGCAAGCCCCATGCCGATCTTTGTGGCAACGTCGCCGCACAAAAGAAGTTTCACCCCTGCATTTGGCAAGACAAAGGCCAAAAAAGCCAAACCCAAAGATGCAAGCGTCAGTCCGAAGACAATCGGTTTGAAATAACCCAATTCATCCATCAATCGACCGGAAACCGGCGCGAGCAGGAACACGAACGTTGCGCCCGGAAGCATGAACAGCCCTGCCGTGACGGTATTTTGATGCAACCCGATCTGAAGATAATTCGGGAAAATGAACGAGATGCCAAGCGCGATGGCCTGCGTGACCAAAGCACCGTACATGAACCAGACGAAACGCCGATTGGAAAAGACGTTCAGACTGATGAGACGCTTCTTTTTGTTGGAAAAATAAAACATCAACAGTGCCATGATGCTGAGCAAAAGCAGCCAAGGCGAAAAACGCTCGATTGCAATCAGCAACAGCGCCAGGCCCAATGCCAAAAAGAAGTATCCGCCAAAATTGAAACCGGTCCTTGTTTCAATCTTTCGCTGAGGAATCGACATGATTCCGACGACAAAAGAAATCGCAAGAATCGGCACGAGAAACAGGAAAATCTTGTTCCAGTCAAAATGATGCAGAATAATTCCGCCATAGGTCGGACCGATTGCCGGCGCAAAGCAGGTCGTCATCGTGGCCACGCCGACCATGAAACCGCGTTTTTCCAACGGAACGTGCTCCAAAATAATGTGCATCGCAAGCGGCAGGGCAAGTCCGGTGCCGATTCCCTGAAGGATGCGACCGGCTAAAAGCAGCTCGAAATTTCCCGCAATCGAATCCAAAATCACGCCGAGCAGGAAAAAAAGATTTGAACTGACAAACAGATTTTTTTCGGAAACGTTTCGAATCAAATAGGCTGACAACGGGATGCTGATGGCAACCGTCAGCAGATTGGCAGTCGTCACCCATTGAATCAGTCCTGCATCGACTCCGAACTGCTTCATGAGCGTCGGAAAAGTCACGTTCATCGACGTTTCGATCAAAACGCCGCAAAAGCTCATGATCGTCGTTGCGACGACTGCTGGCATTACGTGCCATTTTTTCTTTGTAGTCATCTTTTTACCTCGAATTCCAAAAATTACGCATAGAATTTATGATACGCCACAAAGGTCAGTCCAGTCAAGCAAAACACGAACATTATCCGGCAATCATCATCTTTTTCGGTAAGTCTCATCAAAACGCTGAAAACCGCGAATCTCAAAGAAAACGTCCCTGCGCCAAAAACAGGCGCAATGATTGCAGAAGTCCGTTTTGTCTGCAAGCTCGTTTTACGGGCAAATCCCTGTTTTTCACGTTTTGCCCGTAACCGCACGTCTCGTTTTACGGGCAAATCTCAGTTTTTCACGTTTTGCCCGTAACCGCCCGTCTTGTTTTACGGGCAAATCTCAGTTTTTCACGTTTTGCCCGTAACCGCCCGTCTCGTTTTACGGGCAAATCCCGTTTTTCACGTTTTGCCCGTAACCACCAGTCTTGTTTTACGGGCAAATCTCAGTTTTTCACGTTTTGCCCGTAACCGCCCGTCTCGTTTTACGGGCAAATCCCGTTTTTCACGTTTTGCCCGTAACCACCAGTCTTGTTTTACGGGCAAATCTCAGTTTTTCACGTTTTGCCCGTAACCGCCCGTC
>ENA-OUOW01000460-OUOW01000460.1-human-gut-metagenome-genome-assembly--contig:-NODE-460-length-37313-cov-4.164663_pt1 | contig 37313 bp, 24 predicted proteins | sample MGYA00237938_ERZ548769 | MGnify/ENA primary metagenome ERZ548769 (study PRJEB26490, sample SAMN05356870) | human gut metagenome | biome: terrestrial biome; feature: human-associated habitat; material... | reverse complement strand
GCAAAGCCTGGCGTTCATCCTCAAGATGATGCTCTTCGCCGGGGTCCTGGCGGGCGTCGGACAGTTCATCCTGCAAAATTACGTCGATCCCGGTTACTACACCTCCGTAATCGAAACGACGCTTAAGGAGAGCGGCTTTAAAGAGGAGGACATCAGCCTGACGATGGAAACCGGCGTAATGAGAAATCCTATCGTCATGGCACTGAGCGGCGCAATCAGCATGCTGCTTTACGGCGGCATGATCGGGCTCGTCGTATCGGCATTCGTCAAACGGCCGCCGGCAGCTCCCGCACCCAAGCAGGAACCGGACCCGTCCGATTCAAATCCTGGTAATTCCACTTCCCATGGCAACGACTAATCCCGACATCTCCGTAGTAGTCCCGCTGTACAACGAGCAGGAGTCGCTTCCCGAACTGCTCGCGTGGATCCGGCGTGTAATGGAAGCCAACAGCTACTCGTTCGAGGTGATTTTCATCGACGACGGCAGCAGTGACAATTCGTGGAACATCGTCCGTTCGCTGCGGCGCAACGATCCGAACGTCCGGGGAATCCGTTTCCGCCGCAATTACGGCAAATCGGCCGCGCTCTATTGCGGATTCGAAGCCGCACGGGGGAACGTGGTCATCACGATGGACGCAGACCTGCAGGACTCGCCCGACGAAATTCCCGACATGCGCCGCATGATCCTCGAAGAGGGCTACGACATGGTTTCGGGATGGAAACTCAAACGTCACGACCCGATCGGCAAACGCTGGCCCAGCAAATTCTTCAACTGGACGGCGCGCACCGTCTCGGGCATCAAACTCCACGACTTCAACTGCGGACTGAAAGCCTACCGCCGCAAGGTGGTCAAGTCGATCGAAGTCTACGGCGAGATGCACCGCTACATCCCGATCCTGGCCAAGGAGGCCGGATTCCGCCGCATCGGCGAGAAGGTAGTCTGCCACAGGGCGCGCAAATACGGCTCCTCGAAGTTCGGCATGGAACGCATGGTCAAGGGCTACCTGGACCTGATTACGGTCTCGTTCCTTTCGCATTTCGGCCGGTCGCCGATGTACTTTTTCGGCGGGTTGGGGACGCTCATGTTCCTGCTGGGCGGCTGCTCGACGATCTGGATCATCGCCGCCAAGCTCTACAAGCAGGCGCACGGCCTGCCGCTGCGGGCCGTCACCGAGCAGCCGCTCTTCTACCTTTCGATGCTTCTGGTCATCCTCGGCGTGCAGTTTTTCCTGGCCGGTTTCCTGGGCGAGCTGATCGACCGCAACGCCTCCGACCGCAACAAATACCTGATCGACAAGAATATCTGACAAACAGACGATTATGATACAACGTATTCAGACACTCTATCTGCTTCTGGCCGCAGGCCTGGTAGCCTGCGCCGCGTTCCTGCCCCTGGCCTCGTTCGCCAGCGGCGGCGAAGAGTTCCGCCTTTACGCCTTCGGACTGCGGACGGCGGACGGCGAAACCGTGCAATCGACCCTCTACATGGGCATCCTGCTGGCATTGGCGTTGGCGCTGCCGCTGACGACGATCTTCCTGTTCAAGCGCCGTATGCTGCAATTCCGGCTCGGCGTGGTGGAGATGATCCTGCTGCTGGGCGCACAGATCGTAATGGGCATCTACTATTTTCTCAGCTACCGCCTCTTCTCTTCGTTCGAATTCCACGCCCAGAGCGTCAAACTGCCACTGGTGCTGCCGCTCATCGCCATGATCTTCACCTATCTGGCCGTCCGTGCCATTTTCCGGGACGAACTGATGATCCGTTCAATGGACCGCATCCGCTAAGAAAATATACGACCGTCTGCGATGCCGACCCCTTTCCCGACGGGTCGGCATCCGCTTTGTTTCCGCCTGAAAAGAAAAATCCGTCCGGAAAGAGCCAAAAAACATTACACTTTTTCATACTTTCAGCTAAAAATATATCGATTTTTAATTGGTTATTCCGATAAAAGACCATAACTTTGATTGAAAATCCACTTTATAAAACGGATACGAAAAGCCATAAAATCATATTCACACTTAATTCAAATTCATTATGAAGCAATTAAACATTTGGAAAACATCGTTTTACACGATGCTGGCGATCGCCGCCGGGGCGTTCACAGCATGTGTGGACGACGATGTCGACAAACAGGCTCCCACGCTGGAACTATCGGAGGAGGCCGTCGCCTTCACCGGAACGGCTACCGAAGACGCGACCGTTACGGTGAGGAGCAACCGTCAATGGACGGTCGCCTACGAGGACGAAGAGACCCAAAAGGAGTGGATGTATTTCAAAGTCTCCGGCAACGAGGTCTCCGAGGGCATCTACAACGGCGACGGTACGGTCAAGATCACCGTCGGCGAATCGGCGCAGCCCCACATGGGCCGTCTGATTTTCACGCTGAGCAACAGCTACGGCGAACTCTACCGGAAATACCTGACCGTCACGCAGGGCAACTACGTTCCCCCGACGGTCGGCGCCGTCGGCAAACTGGTCGAGTATATTCTGGGCAACAGCGACCTGAGCGGCGCCGTCGGCTCGGACAAGGCCATGCCGCTCCAATACAGCGAGTCGACGATCGAGGCGGTCATCCTGGCCAACGACGCGGCGGGCAACAACAACCGCAAACTCTACGTGGGCGACAACAACGGCCTCGAACGGTCGGCCATCGTTCTCTACGGTGCCGATTTCGCCATGGCCAACGACCCCGTAACGAAGTATCCCGCAGGCCGTAAGGTCACGCTCAATCTCGAAGACGCGAAATACTACGCATTCAACAACGTGCGCCAGCTGACCGACGTCGTCGTCACCGTAGGCGACGAAGAGGTCGAGCTGGTCGTTCCGTCGCTTTCGGTCGAAAAATTCAATACGGGCGACTATCAGGCGCAGTACGTGAAACTGAACAACATGACGCCCGCCCAGTCGTTCGTCGGCAAGCCGTGGACGGCAACCGAAAGCCAGTCGGTAACACTCAACGACGCTTCGGGCAAGACACTGACCGTCTACATGAACAAGGCGCAGTTCGCCACCGGATTCGCCGACATGTACGTGGCCGACAAGACCGGCACGATCTACGGCGTGGCCGAAACCTATCGCGAAAACGCACAGCTCATCCCGACCAAAAAGGCCGATATCGCGGCTCTAAGCACGGATCAGGGGGGGGGTACGGATCCCGACCCGACGCCGGGCGACGCGATCTACTATGAATCCTTCGGTACGGCCGACGTATCGGACAAACCGCTTATCGCCGACTATACGGGCTGGGCGAAAACCGGTTCGGGTGCAGGCGAAGTCTCCTACACCGGCGAGGGCAAAATGTCGATCCGCACCAGCGGAAAACTCAGCGCCGGCTACGACGGTGCTTCGGGCAAGAACAAAGCGTTCTTCGGAACGAACAATCCCGCCTTAATCATCAACAAGATCAAACTCGACGGAGCACAGGATCTGCAACTCACCTTCGGTGCACAATATTCGAAAACGATCGACTATGATGCCGGTCTCTACGACAACGAGTTCAAACCGGAGAAATTCCACCTCGCTCTGAGTGCCGACGGCACCAGCTGGACGACAGTCGAGTACACCTATGCACAGGCCGACGAGTTCTGGGTATTCGCCACCTCGAAATTCAAGCTGAAAAACAAAGCGGCCTATCTCTACGTGAAATATGCAGTCGATGAAGCATCGGTATTCGCTATCGACGACGTGACGCTCGCCGAAGGCGAAGGCGGCACCGAAGTCGATCTGGGCGAAGGCAGCGAAGAACCCGAACCCACGCCGGGCGAAGCGATCACGGTGAACGAACTCTACCGGCTCGCCGAAACGGTTACGGGCAAGGACAAGCTCGTGATCGACGCCGAAAACAATCGCACGCTCGAAGCGGTCGTCGTAACCGACGTCGACGGCGGCAATGTTTCGGCCAATAACCTGATGGTAATGACCGAAGGCGCGACACAAGCCAAGAACGGTATCCTGCTGTTCAGCAGCGGCCAATACACCAATCCCAAAGATCCCGCATTCCCGTTCAAGTCGGGCGACAAGGTTCGTTTCACGCTTGTGAAAGGATTGGCCAAAGTGGCTAATTTCTCGAACTGCTACGAGGTAACCTGCGAATCGAGCGATGCAGCCACATGGCTGACGGCCGAAGTAATCGGCAAGGCGCAACTCACCCCTGTCCCGCTCACGTCGATCGACAATCTGATCGATTATCAGGGCATGCTCGTCACGGTCAAGAACGTCACTTCGCCCGCAACGGCCGGTAATTGGGCTGTGGGTACCACCACGTTCAAGGTCGGTTCGTCCGATCTGACCGTCTACGTGACACAGGACGCCGCCGGATTCGCAGGCAAGCAATACGCGGCTTCGAAAACGGGCGATCTGACCGGTTATGTCTCCCTCTATAAAGGCGCCGTACAGCTTTGTCCGCGCAACATGACCGATGCAGCCGCCTTCGCCGAGGGCGGCACGGATCCCGAACCCGCGGATCCGGCGCACATCGTGCTCGATTTCTCGCGCGGAAAGGACATGGCGACACCCGCATTCCCCTACCACGACAAGGACGACTCCTCGTCCGCAACGGAGGGCACCTATACCATCGACGGCTACACCTATCATATCAAGGCCAGCGCCGACGGCAAGTTCTACTGGTTCTACAACAACTACAACGCCGGTTCCGAATACGAATCCTTCTACATCGGCAAGGCCGGTGCCTACATCGAACTGCCCGCCATCAGCGGCAAGGCGCTCTCGAAGGTCATCCTGACCGGTGCCAGCGGCGCATCGTCTTCCAGCGAAGCCTCCATCACGGATACGGCGGGCGCCGACATCGCCGGCGGCCTGTCGCAAGTAGTCGGACAGGGCACGGCAACTTATGAACTGAACGGTACGACAGCAGGCACCTCCTACCGCATCACCGTCACGAAAAACAATTGCCAGTTCGCCAAGATCGAACTCTTCTACGGCGAGGGAGGCGGCACAGCCCACGCTGAGCGTCAATCCGACCTCGCTGTCGTTCGCGGCGAAGGATCAGGCCAAGACGATCGCTTGCACCGTGGCCAACGCCGACGGTTACACGGTAGGCGCCTCGTCCTCCGACCCGGCCAACTTCGCCGCATCGGTAGCGGGCACGACCGTCACGGTCACCCCGACCGAGAACACCGGCAGCGCACGCAACGCCACGGTCACGGTCTATCTGACCAACGACGGCGGCGCGACCAAAGTCGCAGCGAAGACCGTCGCCGTCACGCAGGCTGCCGCCGGCGGTTCGGAACCAGCAGGCGATACCTACGACAAGATCACGAAAGTGGCCGAGCTCGTCAACGGCATGACGGGTTTCATCGGCTGCGAGCCGGGCGGAACTTACGGTCTTCAACTGGTTACGGGATTCACCGATTACGGTCAAGGATTCACCGCCGCTTACACGTATGACGAAACCAAAAAGACACTGTCGCTGACAAGCGGTAATTATACAGCTATCGAATTCACGTTCGAAGCCGTAGCCGATGGATTCAACATCAAGCAGGGCGACAAATACCTGATCGGTACGGGCATTATCGACAACGGAAAGCCCAAACAGGGACTCGTTTTGGCCGATGCTCCGGCACAGCCCTGGACATTCACGGAGGATGCCAGTGGCGTAATCGCCACGACGAACGCATCGGGAACGGTAGACGGACAGGCATTCAACTACCCCGCCATCTATATGATGTGCGCAAACAGCGCATCGAGCCGGTTCCTGCGCCCTTATGTACAAGCATCCTACGGCAAAGGATTCTGCTTCTTCAAGAAAAACTGAGTTGACAACGATCGCCGGCGGGTAACGCCGCCGGCGATTCCTATCCGTTTCGAATGACTATGCAGACACACCTCCTCCGACAGTGGCTCCGACTCGCGGTCGCGGCCGTCGCAGTATTTTTCGCCGCCTGCGGCGACAGCGACGGCGATGCGGCGACAGCCCGTGTGGAGTCGTGCGAACTGGAACGGTCGTCGATCGTCGGCGGCCAGATCGCAAGCGGCGAGGAGACCGCTTCGCTGCGCGTGATCGTCGAGGTCTCCGGCAGCGGACAGCTGAACTACACGGCTACGATCACCAGCGGCGACTGGCTTTCGCTGAGCGCCCGCGACTTTTCGGCCGCAGGGCGGCAGCGGCAAGGGACGGTCGACAGCGGCGAGAACCTGCTGTTCTTCTACTACAAGGCCAACGCCTCGGCGCAAAGCCGCATAGCGACTTTCACGATCGCTTTCGACGACGGTTCGGCACCCTACGACTTCGAGCTGACGCAGCTGGCGCCCAATGCGACCGACAATCCCTACGACACGCCGAAACAGTGGCCCGAGCTGCCTGCCGGCAAGGAGGAGACAGACTATATCTATGCGGCCCACTATGCCAAGATGAACCTGAAAACCGTGCGCAACTACTCGCTCTGCTTCGACAAGAAACTGCGCGTGGCGCATTGGGTGGCCTATCCGCTGCACGCTTCGTACATCGGATCGCTGGATCGCAGCGAAGCATGGGCGCCCGATCCGAAGATTCCGCAGCAGTACCAGCCTGCACTCTGGCTGGGCGGTTATCAGAACGGCAACGTCTACAATCGCGGTCACCAGATTCCGTCGAAAGACCGCACGACCGTCGAGGAGATGAACAAGCAGACGTTCTACGCATCGAACATGACGCCGCAGCGCGGCCAGTTCAACCAGAACATGTGGGCAGCGCTCGAAGCGAAAGTCCGCAGTTACGTCTGCCCGGATACGCTCTACGTCGTCACGGGATGTTATTTCGCCAACCTCGACGAATCGACGAAAGACAAGGCCGGAAACGTCTGTCCGGTTCCCACGAACTACTTCAAGGTGCTGTTGCGCACGCGCGACGGCGCGACCGGCAAGCGGATCGCCGACTGCAAGGCCTCGGAACTGAAAGCCATCGGATTCTGGGTCGCCAACGAAAACGGACAGCAGCTCGGCAGGCAACTTTGCCGCAGCGTGGCGGAGATCGAGAAAGAGACGGGATTTACCTTCTTCCCCGACGCCGACGCCTCGGTCAAGGCACAGAACAGCCCCGAACAATGGGGATTTTAACCGCGTTTTCGACAAGCCGAGCGCAGAGCCGGACGCCGTCCGAGCCATGCCGGGACGAGAAAACGAAGAATGAAATTCAACAATTCGAATCATGAGAAAGAAACTGATAATCACAGCGGTGCTGGCGTCAGTCATGGTGATGTGCTTCGCGCAGAAGCCCCACAAGATCATGTTCTACAACATGGAGAACTTCTTCGACACCATCGACGACCCCGAAACCAACGACGAAGAGTTCCTTCCCGACGGTGCGAAGCGGTGGAATACGGCCAAGTACGACAAGAAACTCCGCAACATGGAGCGCGTGTTGTTCGACATCGCCGCCATCGACCGCAACTATCCGGCGGTGATCGGCGTCTCGGAGATCGAGAACCGTTCGATCCTGGAAGACATCGCATCGACGCGCAAGCTCCTTCCGGCACGTTATGCGATCTGCCACTACGACTCGCCCGACCTGCGCGGCGTGGACGTGGCGTTCCTCTACCGTCCGGATGTCTTCAAACTCGAAGGCAGCGCCGACATCCCCGTGCGGATCGCCTCGCTGCCCAACTGGCGCACACGCGGCATCGTGACGATGTGGGGAACGATCGACGACGAGCCCTTCCTCTTCATGGTCGCGCACTGGCCCTCGCGGCTGGGCGGGCAGGCGGCATCGGCCTTCAAGCGCAACGCCGCGGCCGAACAGATGCGTGCGATCGCCGACTCGGTGCTCAAAGTCAACCCCGCCACCAAGATCGTGGCCATGGGCGACTTCAACGACGATCCGACCGACGAGAGCGTCGAAGTCCATCTGGGCGCCAAGGCCAAGATCAAGGAGTTGCAGCCGGGCGATTTCTACACGCCCTTCGCCGACATGCTCAAAGCCGGTCTGGGAACGCTCGCCTACCGCGACGCATGGAACCTCTTCGACAATATCGTCGTTTCGGAGAACCTCGCTACCGGTTCCGCCGGCAAACTGAAACTCGTCAAGGACCCGTACAAAAAGACCAAATTCTACGGCAATATCTTCAAACCCTCCTACCTCATCCAGCAGGAGGGGCAGTATAAGGGTTATCCGCTGCGTACCTTCGTAGGCAACAATTTCCAGGGCGGATTCTCGGACCACCTGCCGGTATTCATCTACATTGCCAAATAAATCGATTCATTATGAAAATAAAGCATTTACTCACATTGCTTCTGACGATGGCGACGCTCCCTGCCCTCGCACAAGGCAGCGGCATCAAGGGAAAAGTCGTCTCTCGCGGCGACCGCGCGGCCATCGAGCAGGTGAAGATCACCCTCACCCCCGGCGAACGACAAGCGACCTCCGACGCCGAGGGGCGGTTCCGGTTCGACGACGTGGCTTCGGGCGACTACACCCTCACGTTCGAAGCCGACGACTACGAACCGCTCGAAATCAAGGTTCGCGTGGACAAGCTCACGAAAGACGTCCGTTCGATCGCGCTGGTACCCGTCTATACCGAGGCGTTCGACGACTCGATCTTCGCGGAGTTCGACACCGAGACGGCCAACGACACGCAGTCGCTGCCCTCGTCGCTCTCCTCGTCGAAAGACGTCTTCAACAACATCGCCTCCTACAAGTTCGGCGAGATGCGTTTCAACCTGCGCGGTTACGATTCGCAGTACACCAACGTCTATTTCAACGGCATCCGCCTCAACGACGCCCTGACGGGCTACACGCCGTGGTCGCTGTGGAGCGGTCTGAACGACGCCACGCGCAATCAGGAGAATACCACCGGTTTGCAGGCCGCCGACTACGGACTGGGCGGCATCGGCGGGACGACCAACATCAACGCCACGGCCTCGCAGATCCGCAAGGGCCTGCGCGTGAGCCTGGTCAACGGCAATTCGATGTACCGTTTCCGTGCGATGGTCTCCTACGCCTCCGGTCTGCTCGACAATGGCTGGTCGTATGCCTTCTCCGTATCGACGCGACAGGGCGGCAACGACTGGGTCAACGGCATCTATTACAACTGCTTCGGCTACTACGGATCGGTGGAGAAACGCTTCAACGAGCGCAACCGGCTGACGTTCACGATCCTCGGCGCTCCGACCGAGCGTGGCGCGCAGCAGGCTTCGACGCAGGAGGTCTACGACCTGGTCGGCAACAACTACTACAATCCCAACTGGGGTTATCAGGACGGCAAGAAACGCAACGCCCGCGTGCGCAACAACCACGAGCCGCTGATGGTCGTCAATTACACCAACACGCCCGACGACCGCACGAAGATCGACGCAGCGGCCTCGTTCCGCTTCGGTACGAACGGCTACTCGGCCCTCACGTGGAAGGGCGGTGCCGACCCGCGTCCCGACTACTACCGCAACCTGCCCAGCTACTACATGGCCAACAACCAGTTCTCGAATGCGGCCCAGATCGCCGAGCTGTGGCGTACGAGCTACGACACCCGTCAGATCAACTGGGACCGGCTCTACGACACCAACTACCGCGGCGAGATCGACGAAGGGACCTACGGCGCCGGACACCGCTCGAACTACATGATCGAGGAGCGCCACACCGACCAGCTCGACCTGAACCTCACGGCGCAGATCGCCCGCACGTTCCGCGACAATTCGCGCCTCGTCGCAGGCATCCTCTACCGCTGGAACCGCACCGAATACTACGACAAGGTGAAAGACCTGCTGGGCGGCGACTACTGGGTGGACATCGACAAGTTCGCCGAGCGCGACTTCGTGGGTGAGGAAGAGAAGCAGAACGACCTCCACTACTACTACGAGCACGGCCACGCCCGCCGCGTGGAGGAGGGTGACAAGTTCGGTTACGACTACTACGCCAACATCCGTCAGGCCAAACTATGGGCGATGTACAACTTCAACATCGCCGGACTGGACGGCACGATCGGCGGCGAAGTGGGCCAGGTGACGATGTGGCGCGACGGCCGCTACATGAAGGGCACCTACCCCTCCAACTCGTTCGGCAACTCCGAGGCGCTCGACTACTTCACCTATCAGGCCAAACTGAACCTCGCCTACCGCTTCTCGGCGGCGCATTCCGTGGAATTCAATGCCGTGGCGTTGCAGAATGCCCCCACGTTCCAGAACTCCTTCATCTCGCCGCGTACGCGCAACGAGGTGACGCCGGGTCTCAAAGCCGAGAAAATCTGGGGCGTCGACGCATCGTACAACCTCAGCTACCGCGGCATCAAGGCGCGTCTGTCGGGTTACTACACCATGATCCACGACCAGACCGACATCATCTCCTACTACGACGACCTGCAATCGACGTTCGTCAACTTCGCCATCAGCGGCAGCGACAAGAAGTTCTTCGGTCTGGAATTCGGTATGACCGTTCCGCTCTACATGGGTCTCAGCCTGAACGGGGCGGTAAGCGTCGGGCAGTACACCTACGACTCGAACCCCACGTTCGTACAGCTGGCCGACAACAGTTCGAAAATCCTCTCGGACGTCGACAGCAGCATCGTCTACTGGAAGGACATGCGCGTGGAGAGCACGCCGCAGACGGCCGTCAACGTCGGCCTGTCGTACCGCAGCGACAACAACTGGTTCGCATCGGCCGACCTGAATTTCTACGACAACAACTACCTGTCGATGAACCCGCTGTTCCGCACCGACGAGGTACTGCGCGCCGGAGCGACCAACGCCGAGACTGCCGAGATGATCCGCACGATGCGCGCACAGGAGAAATTCGACTCGGCCTTCGTGCTCAATGCCAGCCTCGGCAAGAACTGGTACATCAAGCGCAACTACACGCTCGGTTTCAGCCTCGAAGTGAAGAACATCCTCAACAATCAGGATATCAAGACGGGCGGCTACGAGCAGATGCGTCTGAACAAGATCAAGGCCGACGAGTCGAACACCAGTCTGGTGACCTCCTACGAACGGTTCGATCCGAAATATTTCTACATGTTCGGGACGACCTATTACCTGAACGTCTATTTCCGTTTCTAACGGCTGACCATTTCGTCAAGCCGAGCGCAGAGCCGAACGAAGTCCGGGATATGCCGAGGCGGGAAATGGCACATGAAAACAAACGAATTAAAGAGCAAGAATTATGAACAACATCCTGAAAATAGCCCTGACGCTCGCCGTCGGAATCGTTCTGGCCGGTTGCTACAACGATTTCGACAATCCGGCGCCGGCAAAGGTCTACACGGACAAGGACTTCACGGAGACGGGCGCCGAGATCATTTCGATCAAGGACCTGAAAGCGAAATTCTACGAGAAATGGGGCCATGACGCCAACGGTCTCGGCCGCCGTGTGGTGATCGAGGACGACGTCGTCATCAAGGGCAAGGTCATCTCGTCCGACGCCGAGGGCAACGTCTACAAGTCGCTCTACATCTACGACGGCGAACAGGCCATCGAGCTGCGCCTCATGAACGACAACTACGTCAACTATCCGCTGGGACAGATCGTCTACGTCAAGGCGCAGGGGCTTTCGCTGGCCAGCTACCGCTATATGCTGAGTCTGGGTGCCGCGCCCGCGCTCGAACCGGACGGCACCTTCCCCAACGACACTCCAAGCGAGCACGATTTCTCGGCTTCGGGCAACTCGAACATCCCCACCACGGAGATGGTCCAGCAGTACGTCTACCGCGGCGAACTCGACACGATCACGGAGGCCGACGTCACGGTCGTCGACAAGGACAACTACAAGACCGTACTCAACGACGACCTGCTGGGCTGTCTGATCCGTTTCGAGGGGCTTCGCAGCAGCTACACGACCGTCGACAGCAACACCTACCCCAACTATCTGGAAAACGTCAACGGCGTCTACACCAACAAGTACTACCAGGACGAGGGGCTGCCGATCACGTGGGCCTACAATTACGACAACACCAAGTACTACGGCTCGTCGCTCTTCACCTACGAGACGACGCCCACGTCGCTCGAATCGGGCAGCTACGTCGTCCGCGTCAGCGGCTATGCACGGTTCGCCCTCAAAGAGCTGCCCGCCGACAACGCCATGGTGAACATTACGGCCATTTACACGAAATACTCGTCCCGCACGGGCGGGTTCATCACCTACCAGCTGCTCGTCAGCAGCTACAAGGACATCGAGGAACTGTAACTCCCGACGTCCGCTGTCAACCGAACCGGAAGCTTTCCAGCTTCCGGTTTTTTCGTTTTTCGGCCGAGAAGACCGTTCATCCCCATAGATTTTTAACAATCAGTACGGTTTTCGAAGCATTCGACAAGAAAAAAGTCGAAATTCGGAGCGAACGAAACGACTTTTTCAGTAACTTCGCAATCGTATACAACACTTTAATTTCTACACACATGACTACTAATAATTACAAAACCCCGTTTCAGCAGGGGGGGGGAAATTACGAAGCCCCGGAGCTGACAATCGCAACCGTATCGATTGAAAAAGGATTCGCGGCCACGGAACCCAACTCCAACGCGCCGCTCGAAGACGAATCTTACGAGTAACCGAAAAAAGTTTCCCGTCATGAAAAGATTCGTCCAATTTCTGGGAGCCGCGACTCTGCTGCTCTCCTTTACCCAATGTTCGGAAGACGCGACGACCGACTCCGCACCTTCCGTACAAGGTTCCGTCAAACTGACCGCATCCATCAACGAAACCCGAACCGAACTCTCCGGCAACGACGTCCTCTGGAAATCGAACGACCGCCTCGGACTGTTCTGCGGTACGAAGTTCGTCAACGCACCCTTCACGACGACGGCCGGCGGCACCACTTCGGCCGATTTCACGGGCGATCCGACCGATCCCTCGGGTTCCGAGGCCGAGGTATTCTACGCCTATTATCCCTATTCCGCCCATGCGGTGCTGGAAGGCAGCGTCGTATCGGGACTCTCGATCCCCGCTGTACAGACCTTCGCTACGAAAAGCTTCGCCACCGAACTCTGCCCGATGGCCACGTCGGGCGTCGATTACAGCCGTCTGGCATTCCGCACGATAGGCACCGTACTCAAATTCCAGGTGACGGGGCAGAAGAACGTGACGAAAATCGAACTGACCGGCAACAACGGCGAAGCGCTGGCCGGCGATTACACGATCGATTTCGTCGGAGAGACCCCCGAAATGAAGTTCTCCGGTACGGAGACGACGCTTACGCTCACCTGCTCCGAACCGGTCGCGCTGAACGACGCCTCGGCGACGGAGTTTTATTTCGTGCTGCCGGCCGGCGTCGAGTTCACGAAGGGTATCACCGTAAAGGTATACACCGACGACAACGCCGAACCGATGGTCAAAGAGTACGCCTCACCGCTCACGACACGCCCCAACAAGCTCGTAACGGTCAAAGCGTTCACCTATTCGGTTCCCGTCACTTCGATCGAGGAAGCCAACGAAGCGTTGTCTAAGGGAACGTCGGGAGTGACGATCACCTCCACGACCGACCTGACGGTACCTTCGACCCTCGAAATTCCCAATGCGTTCGGACACGGAACCTCCACGTCGGTCGAGATCGAACAACCCGTTTCGACCGACCTGACGATCTCGGAGAAGACGACTTCGGACAAGGAGCTTCCCGAGACGCTCTCGGTGGAGATGGAGACCACGGCTTCACTGATCGTCGACACGCCCAACCTGACCGTTTCGCTCGAAGGCTCCTATACGACCGTCGAAGCCACCACGGCCGAAAACACGCTGATCGTAGCCAAAAATACGGTCATCGAGACGCTGACCGTCAAAAAAGGAAACGTCAAGATCTACGGAACCGTCGGGGAGATCGTCAATGAAGGGACGGGCAAGATCATCCGCTGCATCGACGCCCAGGATGAGGTCGAACGCACGCTCGCCGACACCCGCTGCGACCATATCCTGATCGAGAAACCTGCCGGAACGCTCGATTTCGGCGGAGGGACGACGACCAAGCAGGTCTGCGTCGAAGCCAGCGTGACGATCGCCAACCTGATCGTATCGCCCGAAAAGGAGCACCCCGTAATGGTCTCCGGCGATAACGTCAAACTGACGCTCGACGGCGTGAAACTCGTCTGCAACGCAGCGAAAACCTATGCCGTAAACTGCCTGGACGGAGCAAATCCCGACGTAACCCTTTCGAACTCCGAAATCATCGCACTGGGTACCGACTGCCGTGCCGTCAGCGTCGTCAACACCCGTGCGACGAGCGACACGTCCTACATCACGTTCGACAACACGCAGGCACGCACGTCGCAGACGGCGATCGGAAACCGCGAATACACGGCCGATGAAATCAAATATTTCACCTCGCGCGTGGCCGACGGCAACTATTATCCGCGCGGCATCTCCGTCGGCTCGACGGGCGGCAAGGTGAACATCGCCCTGCGGAACAACTCCTGCATCGAAGGATTCTTCTACGGCATCAATATCGCCGGAATCACCGAACCGGTCGACGTCGCGATCGACGACTCGCGGCTCGACGGCCGCGCCGCCCTCAACGTCCACGGCCAGAAATGCATCTTCCGCGTCAACCGTTCGACGCTCGTGGGCCGCAACTATTTCGGCGGCCCGACGGAGGACTTCGCCACGGTCGTCCTGGATCGTGCCGTCGCAACGTCCCACAGCAATACGGTGACGGTCGCCGACTCCGAAATCTACTCCTACAACAAACCGCAGACGGCGACCAACCACCAGTATTCCATCGACATCCGCTCGCTGCACAACACCGTCGAGCTGAAAGGCTCCACACGGCTGATCGAAGTCGGATCGACGGAATACCCCGCCCGCCTGAACTTCATGGTTTGCTACGATAATTCGACGGACAACGTCGTCAACGTCGATCCGGGTGTGACCGTATCGGGAAAAGAGGGGGCCAAAGTGCTTCCGGCAACGGTCTGGGACGGCAGCTCAGTTTACGCACCGGCCGCCGATGCCGACGGCGACTACCCCATTTACGAAGCGGCCGAGTTGAAGTGGATCGCCGACCAGATCAACAGCGGCAATTACCTCTACCTCGAAGCCAAGGGGCGCTATGCACAGGTTTACCTGATGAACGACATCGACCTGAACAACAAGCCGTGGACACCGATGGGCTGCCAGAACCACTCCTATACACTGAGCGGCGTCGACAAATGCGCCTTCTACGGCGAATTCCACGGAACGGGCCACACCGTCTCCAACCTCAACGTCGACATCGTTGCCGACGCCAAAGGATTCATCGGCAAGACGTTGGGCAAGGAGGCGTCGATCAGGGAGCTGACGCTGAAAAACGTAGCGATCCCATTGAACGACGATGCCGAGATTCAGGGCAAATGGGTCGGAGCGCTGGTCGGCTGCATGGGCGGCGATACCAATGTCTCGGACTGCCATGTCGAAAACGTGACGATCCACGCCCCGGGCATGTATCGCATAGGCGGGCTGGTCGGCGTATGGACGAATACCTCGCGGCAGAATGCGACGGCGACGGTCGAGAACTGTTCGGTAAAGGACGCTACGCTCACGGCAGGATACGCCATCGGCGGTTTCATGGGTACGATTCAGCCCCAGAAGCCTGCGGCGGGCTACAATACGATCCGAAATTGCAGCGTCGAGAATATCTCGATCACGCATAAAGACCAGTATTGCTGGGGAGACGACCCGAACTATGCCGCATACTATCCCGAGACCGGTCATTATTGTTACAGCTCGGCACCCTTCGCCGGCGACGTGAACAACGTCAATTTGGAAAAATGTACCGTCGGCGGCTCCTGCACCATCGCCGATGCCGACGGCCACAACACCTACATGTCGGCAACGTGGACCAAACTGCCCTACATGGGCGAAGTCGGCGGAAACGCCTGCATCGACGGCGTGAAAGTTTCGGCCGACCCGACGCCGGCCGAAGGCTACTTCACGAAGTAAATCCTTCCGGCGAATCGATCGAAAATCCCGCATGGAATCGTCCATGCGGGATTTTCATATCCAAAAGACAACCGCTGTCCGGCAAACGGCACTCCTGCCCTTGCGGACGTTCCGTCGCCGATTGCCGCCCCGAATCGCAACGCAGACCGTCGGGGTATCCGTAAAACCGTCCGTTACCAAACGTCACCGCCGGTTTTACGCCCTCTCCGGCCCCGTGCAGGCACCGTCCGCCGCTCAGAACTGCAACTTCACGCCGGCGGTAAAGCCCACGCCGTAATCGCGGTAATAGGCCCAGTCGTAGAGCTTCGCATCGCAGAGGTTGCGCCCCTCGGCGAAGAGCGTCACTTTGCGCGAAAGGAACCAGTTGAACCGCGCCGCAAGGTCGACCGTGACGGGGACTTTGAAATCGTAGAGGCCGATAACGCGACGACCGAGGTTCAACCCTGAATCCGAATCCGGCTCCGAGGGTTTCTCGTTGACGGATGTATAAGTCGTCCAATGGCGCACGCTCTGCATCTGCGCCTCCACCTCCAACGACACCTTACGTGCACGATACTCGCCGCGCAGACGCGCCGTCAGTTGCGGACGACCGTATGCCAGCGTATAGGACTGATTATTATTGTAGTAGACATCCTCCGCCCCCTTGAACGAATGCATATGCAGCTCACCGTCGAACGTAAAGCGGCTCGACGGCCGCCATGCGAATTCGGCATTGAGCGAAAGATCCTTCAAGGTCATCGCATAGGGGATGTAAAACGACATATAACCGACATCGGCCCGTTCGTCGCGAACGTTATTCGGGATGAAACGGGCAACCCACTGCAATGCATTCTTTTCGTGCATATAACCGACATAGAGATTATAGGAGAAGCGGCCGTGTCCCGCTGCACCCTTGATACCGCCCGCCACGCGATGCTCCTCGGTATTGGGGACGATCGACGCCGGATTGACATAGGGATTCAACCGGCTCAGCGTCCGCATATCGTTGCGGCGCACCCGACCCGTCAACTCGGCATAAAGCATGAACTTGCCGTCGGCCGGATCGTAGGCGATCGAAGCGGCAGGGAGGAACCGGTTCTCATGTTCGGTCTGCGATTCCTTGTACACCGCGTGAGGATCGGAGAGATCGCTTCCGACGACCTTCTCCTGCTCCGCTCCGTCGCGCACATAATCCAACCCGACAGACCAGCGGAGTTTATCGCGCCGATAGGCGTAATGCAGTCCGAAAAGCAACTGTGTCGAACCGTAACCGAGCATATTGCGCCATGTACCGTCGAAATCGGCTTTGAACTCGAACTCGTGCAGACCGAACGCCCTGGCCAATCGGATACCGCCGCCGCCCGACAGCTCATGATAACGGTCTCGATCGACTCCCCAGTCATAGTAAACTGGCTGCATCTGCAATACGTTCAGAAAATATCCGCCGCGCAGTTCGACGTTGAAGTTGAAGCGGCTCAGGTCGGTGAAATCGTCGCCGATGCGCACATGAAGCATGGCGTCGTCGTAATGCTGCCGGTCGTTGGACACCTTGGTGAAGGGATAATAAGACGCCGCACCGTCGTTCCCGTAACGAGTACACAACGCCTCCGCCCCGTCGAACCCATAATTATGGTAGACGCGGTTCGTCAGGTCGAGTTTGCCTTCGAGCAGACGGCGGCCGAGGTACTTGCCCGCCGCGGCGCCCATGCGGTTGTGCATCCGCCACGAGACAGGGCGCACGCCGAAATCGTTGCGGATCTCGGCCCAGTTGCCGGTGTGATTGAGATAGCCGACGGCGTAGCCCGTACCGGGATTCTGCGTCGAGGCATAGAGATCGAGCACCGAGTTGAGCGGCGCTCCGGCGCCGACTTTCAGATAGAGCGGCCGCGGACGGTTGAACTCCCAGTAGGTCACCGTAGCCGGACGGAACGGCTCGGTCGAGAGGTTGGTCGCCAGCGCCGACGGCGTGACGGTATAGTCGATTTCGGGCCGCAGACGCACCGTGTCGGTCATATCGGGCACGATGGGCAGCTTGACGGCCTTCGACACCTCGGGAACGTAGGTCTTGGTCACCTCGACCTGCTTGGTGACCTGCGCCCGCAGCGGCACACCGCAAAACAGCACGGCGGCAGAGAGGATAAGAACTCTTTTCATGGCTATTTCTTCAATTTTTCGATCCGCGCCTTCGCCTCGGCGACGATGCCGTCGTCGGCCGGCGAATATCCATCGACGATACTCTGATAGGTAGCTCGCGCCTGGAACGAGTCGTCGCGTCCGGCGTAGATGTCGCCCAGGGCGATATAGGCTTTCGCCACCCAGTAGGCATGGGGCGAACCCTTCTCCGCGAAAGCGAAGATCAGCGTCTCCGCCGCGGCCGCATCGCCTCCGCCCAGCGTCGCCTCGATCACGCGGTAGGCCGACTCGGCACCCTCGGCCGTCTTGACCTCACGGCTTAGCTCGCGGTAGAGCGGCAATGCCTCGGCCTGCTTCCCGCCGCGCCGCAGGATCGTCGCACAGGCGAATTTCGCCTCGCGCTGCGCCGTCGTGCCGGCATCGGGCAGCGCCTCCACCTCCGCGGCAGCGGCCAGCGTCGCCGCATCGTCGCCTCCGGCCTCCACCGAGCGGAAGTAACCCGTCGCAGCGGCGGCCCGCTCGTCGGCGGTCTGCACGACGTCGTACAACGCACGGTAGGCCTTCGCGGCTTCGGCGTGACGGCCTGCCTCAGAGGTCAGCTTCGACAGCGTACCGAGCGTCCTGGCCGAGTACTGGTTGGTCGGGCGGGCGGCCAGCTCGCTCAGCGTCTCGATCGCCGCATCGGTCTGTTTCGCTTTAAGATGGCAATCGCTCAGATAGAAGAGCGCATCGTCGGTATAATACCCCTTCGGATAGTTCCGCAGGTAGCTTCTCAACGACTTCTCGGCGGTAGCGGTATCGCCCGAAAGGTAGATCCTGCGCGCTGCGGCGAACGACAGCGAATCGCGCGCCATGACGCTCGTATCGCACTCCACGCCGGCCTTCTCGGCGTAGGCGAAGTAGCCGTCGACATTACCGTCCGCCACGTAAATCTCGCGGATGCCCTGCAAGGCGTCGCGCGCCGTGGCCGAACCGGGCGCCGACTCGACGACGCGCTCGTAGCAGCGGCGCGACAGCTCCGGCTGACCCAGATTGAGGTAAGCCAATCCCAGATCGGAGAGCGCCGGCGTGAAGAAGGGCGAATGGGGATTCTCCTCGACGAACTTCGACAACACCTTCGCACCGTCGTCGTAGCGCTCCGACGCGATGTAGGTGCGTCCCAGTTCGTAGGTGGCGTCGTCGACGTAGTCGCCCCGGTCGGCGGCGATGATTCGTTGGAGCGCCTCGATCTTCTGCGGCCTGCGGTCGAGAATGCCCAGCGTCACGGCACGCTGGAAATCGGCGTAATATTTCTCGTTCGTGCCGACGGCCGCCGCCTTTTCGTAGGTCGCCAGCGCTGCGGGGAACTGCCGCAGCGAGTAACGCGCATCGGCCTCGCGGTTGAGCGCATCGGCCTTATAACGGTCGGCCGCGGAATAGAGCTGGTTGAACCGAGCGAACGAGGCATAGGCGTTCGACATGTCGCCCCGATCGAAATAGCAATAACCCAAGTTGTAATGCGCCTTGGCGTATTCGTCCTCGGTGCGAGGCGCACGGTGCAGATACTCCTTATAGCGGCGTTCGGCCTCGGCGTAGTCGCCGCGTGCGAAGGCGATCTCGCCCAGCCAGAACCGGGCCAGCGCCCCGTACTTGGGGCTGACGTTGATCGCGGCCGACTCCGTGAGGCTTTGCGCCGCGCCGTCCAGATCGCCGCGCGAATAGGTTTCCAGTCCGCGGAAGTAGGCGATTTTCTGCAACGCCGCACGCAGGTTGCCGTCGGGCGAAGGATAGTGTTTGAGCGCCGTGTAGGCCGCTTCGTAATTGCGCGAATTGTAGTAGGCGGCGATCAGCAGCTCACGCGCCTGCACGGCGCGTTCCGACGTCGGATACTGCGCGATGTAACGGTTCAGCACGTGGATCGCCTCGTTGAAGAGGCCGCCGCCCAGTTCGTACTGCAACTTGCCGTAGTTGAACAGAGCGTCCTCGGCGATCGCGGCGTCGAACGCCTCGTTGGCCGCCATGGCGAACGACTGCATGGCGCGCTGCTTGTCGCCGCCGCGCAGATAGCAGTCGGCCAGATGATAGGAGGCGTTCTGCGTCAGCGCGTCGTCCGCTCCGCAGACCTGCTGCAAACAGGGCCGCGCCTCGTCGTAACGCGCCTGCCGATAGAGGCTGTAACCCAGCAGGTAGTTTTCGTTGCGCCCCATCTCACCGCCGCTGCGCCGATAGGCGTCGAGGAACTCCTCCGTACGCCCGTAATCGCCCAGATGAAACCACCCCTCGGCCACGATACGCTCCAACTCGGTGCGGCGTTCGCCCGCCGCACGGTCGATGAGCGAGCCGCCCGTCGTGACCACATAGCGGTAATTACCCTCGTTGAACTCGATCTGCAACAGATAGAACGGCGCCACGGCGCCGTAGGCCGCCGAACGGCTCAACTCCGTAAATCCGGCTCTGGCCGTGGCGTTGTCGCCCCGGACATAGGCGATATAGGAGATGTAGTAGAGCGCATGATCCGAATATTCGCCCGGCGAGGGGATGCGGCGGAAATAGCGCAACGCATCGTCGTAATCGCCCTGCTGGAAACGGATGTACCCCATGCGGATGTCGTACTGCTGGCGGTGTTCGGGCGACAAGGTTGCGTAGTCGACCTTGCCGAAAGCCCGCTGCGCCTCGTCGTAACGCCCCGCCGTACACAGAAGCGACGCGAGGGCGAATTCCACGTCGTTGACATGGACCGATTCGGGATTCCGCCGCAGGAACTCGGCGAGCCGCGCCTCGGCCCCCGCCTCTTTCAACTCCATGGCGCACATCGCCATGTAATAGTCGGCCTCGGCACACAGCGACGATTCCGTCTGCGGAACCGCACCGCAGACTGCGGCGAACTCCTCCCTGGCATCGGCCCAGCGCCCCAATGCATAGAGCTCGCGCCCCCGATCGAAATGGGTCCGGCCGCCGGACGTCAGCACCGACGCATCCGCCCCGCACCAGAGGCAGCCCAGCGCCGCGATCAACACTATCACTCCTTTACGCATCGTTCGATTTCATTGAACGGCATCCCCTTCCGCCGGCACCGGCCGGCGAGGCTCCGCCGGATAAAACAATAGGACAAAGATACGAATAAGCGAGGGCAATGTCAAATTTATTTGAACATTGCCGAGCGGGAGTATCTTCGGCGTCAGCCAAAGATACGAATAAGTGAGAGCAAATGCAAACACAGTTTGCGATTTGCCGAGCAGGAGTATCTTCGGCGAAGTCAAAATAAGCTTCTTTGCAGAGAATCCCTAACGGAAACAGCTCGAAAACAGAGCGGGGCCGGCAAAATATGCCGGCCCCGCAATCGTATTTCAGTACACGCCGTCAACGGATGTCGCGGCAGTTGCGTTTCTCCACGATTGTGCCGTCGTCGAGCACGACCATTCCGTTGAAAGCGCGCAACATGGTTTTGAGCGTCGTCGCGTCGATATTATAACAGCGCACGGCCGCACTTCCGGCGAACGAACGATAGGTCACGCCGCGGAGCCGTTCGGGCGTGAGGCAGACCGCCAGAGCCCCTTCGGCTGCAGCTCGCTCCACCACGCCGCGGAAGCGGCGTTCACAGGGAGCGTCCAACCCCTCGGAATCGGTGACACAGAGCATGTAGACCCGCCCCGGGCGAGTCAGCAACGACTCGGTGGCGTCGCCCTCGGCATCACGCAGCGAGAACTCCGACAGCGTGGGATCGACCTTCGGCTCGTCTAGCTCTTCGGTACGGGTATCGACCCACTCCCAACGCCCGGCATCCTGCCACTCGGTATCGTCGAGCGAAAATTCGTGCAGACGCCCCGTCTGCCGGTCGCGATAGATCAGCACCGTCTTCCCCGCCTGCGGCCCGGGGTACGCCGAATAGGCGTTCATCGCCTCGTAGATATTCACCCCCACCTTGAAGGGTCTGAAATCGATCAGCGGCAGATGCGCATAGCAGTAGATACCCAGCCCCATGGCCAAGGAGAAGAAGAGCACGGTGCACCCCACCTCCGCCTTCGAGAAGGCGAAGATACGGTCGCGGCGGTAGCGCCACCAGACGACGACCGACAGCGGCAGCAACACCAGATTTTTGGCGAACGTCTCCCACGGCGTGAGCTTGACGGCATCGCCGAAACAGCCGCAGTCCTCGACCGGCAGCCACGTGGCGCTCAGGAAGGTCAGCACCGTGAAGAAGATCATCGAAGCCAGCGCGAAAATCGAGATCAGCCGGATGCGCACCTTGAAAAGCAGCATGAGCCCCATCATCAGCTCGGCGCCGCACAGCCAGATCGAAAAGCCGAAACGCAGACCGCTCAGCGATTCCAGACCGTAGATCGAAAGGTACTCCTGTATCTTGATCGCCGTACCCCACGGATCGACGGTCTTGACGAATCCCGAAAAGATGAAGGTCACGCCCAGCACGATCCGGCAGGCATGGGACAACCATTTGAAAGCCCTGTTACGCATCGGCGGCAGCGTTTAGGAGCGGGGCGAGCGCCGCTTCGATTTTCGAAAAGATCCGTTCGGGCGTCTCCATCGAGCCGTCCGGCGCGCAGCAGTCGACGACGCGGAACGCCGCATCCTCGCGCGCGGCATCGAGGTAAACCCCGCGCACGCGCTGTTGCAGATCGAGCGACGCCTCGTGGATGTCGTGCGCCCCTTGCAGGTAATCGCGGTCGCCGCCCTCGCGCGCCTGCGTCAGTTTGCGCTCGGTGAACGAAAAGGGAACGTCCAGAAACAGCGACACGTCGGGACGCGGGAGCCGGTAATAGCCGTACTCCGTATCGAGAATCCAGCGTTTGAGCGCACGGCGTTCATCCTCCGACGAGAGTTTCGCGCACTGGAACGCCACGTTCGAATAGACGTAACGGTCCAGCACCACGGCTTCGCCCGACGCGAGCCACTGCCGGATCTCAGCCGCCGCATCGCCCCGGTCGCCGGCGAAGAGCAGCGCCACCAGATAGGGATCGACCGCCTCGACGGTCCCCAGTTCGCCGCGCAGGAAACGGGCGATCAGATCGCCGAAAACCGGCGCGTCGAAACGCGGGAAATGGAGGTAACGGCACGCGACGCCGCGCCGTGCGAAAAGCTCCTGCAACATGCGGATCTGGGTCGACTTGCCTGCTCCGTCCAATCCTTCGAGTACGATAAACATAAATTCAGGCAGTAGATTTATCTTGAATTTTTTTCGTCCATTTCCCCGCCTCGGCAAAGCCCGAACTTCGTTCGGCTCTGCACTCGGCCTAACGAAATGGTTCGTTTTCAACAGTCGTTTTCTCGCCATGGCATAGCCCGCGCGAGCGCGGCTCTGCTCATCTGGCTTAACGAAAACGTTGAATTTCTTTCGTCCATTTCCCGCCTCGGCACAGCCCGAACAAGTTCGGCTCTGCACTCGGCTTAACGAAATGGTTCTTTCGCGCTCAGCGCAACATCCTCACGGCACGTTCGACGCCGGCTGCAAGCGCATCGATCTCCCCGCGCGTGTTGTACATCGCAAGCGACGCCCGACACATGCCCGGCACCCCGTAATGGGTCATCACCGGTTCGGCGCAATGCTGGCCCGTGCGCACGGCGATCCCCAGCTTATCGAGGATCATCCCCACGTCGTAGGGGTGCGTCCCCTCGACCGTGAACGACACGATCGCGCATTTGTCGGGTGTCGCGCCATAGATCCGCAACCCGTCGACGGCCGAAAGCCGTTCGGCGGCATAGCTCAGCAACTCCCGTTCGTAAGTCTCTATCTCGGCCGGATCGAACTGTTCCAGGTAACGGATCGCCTCGCCCAGCCCGATCGCCCCAACGAAATTGGCCGTGCCCGCTTCGAATTTCAGCGGAAGCGGCGCATAGGTCGTCCCCCCGAACGACACCCGATCCACCATATCGCCGCCGTAGAGGAACGGAGGCATCGCATCGAGCAGTTCGCGCCGCCCGTAGAGCACGCCGATACCGGTCGGGCCGTAGAGCTTGTGTCCCGAAAAGGCATAGAAGTCGCACCCCAGCGCCGCGACATCCGCGCCGCCGTGAACGATGCCCTGGCATCCGTCCACGCACACCAGTGCGCCCACGGCGTGCGCCGCCTCCACGATCGGACGCAGATCGGGCCGTGTGCCGAGCGTGTTGGATGCCTGCGTGACGGCTACCATGCGCGTGCGGCCGTCGATCAGTCCGTCGAGTCGTTCGGTCATCAACCGTCCCGCATCGTCGAAGGGCAGCATCCGCAATTCGGCCCCCTTGCGCAACGCGACCGCCTGCCACGGAACGAGGTTCGAGTGGTGCTCCATCTCGCTCACGACGATATTGTCGCCCGCCCGCAGGAACGTATCGCCCCATGCGTAGGCCACCGTGTTGAGCGATGCCGTCGCCCCCGCCGTGAAGATCACCTCCTCGCGGTGCGCGGCGCCGATAAAGGCGCGGATACGGTCGCGCGCCGCTTCGTAACGCTCCGTCGCCTCCTCGGCCAGACGATGTACGCCGCGGTGGATATTGGCGTTCAACTCCCGATGCAGGTAATCGACCGTATCGATCACGCAACGAGGCTTCTGCGCCGTAGCCCCGCTATCGAGGTAGACCAGCGGGCGGCCGTACACCTCGGTCGAGAGCAGCGGAAAATCCGCACGTATCTTTTCAACATCAAACATTCCTACATCCGTTCGAGTTTCGCCACGATCCTCCGATAAAGTTCCTCGCAAAGCGGTTCGACGGCACAATGCGCCGCGATCGCCGCGACGAATCCCTCCATCTGCAACCGCCGTGCCTGTTGTTCGCTCAGGCCGCGCTGCCGCATGTAGAGGATCGCCTCGTCGTCCATCTGCCCCACCGTGGCGCCGTGCGTACACTTCACGTCGTCGGCATAGATCTCCAACTGGGGCTTGGCGACGATGCGCGCGCCGGTCGAGAGTTCGACGTTGCGGCTCGTCTGCTGCGCGTCGGTACGCTGCGCGCCGGGCGCCACGTAGACCAAACCTTGAAAGGCGCCGGTCGCCTCGCCGCCCGCAACGCCCTTGACGAGCGAACGGCTGCTGCAATCGGGTACGTTGTGACTGACCCGCACGCCGACCTCGCAATGCTCCTTGTCCGCAGCCAGAAACAGACCGTCCAGTTCGCTGCGGGCGAACGCACCGTCGAGATCGATGCGGTAACTCACGTTGGCACTCGTCAGCTCGGCCATCGTCACCTCGCAGAGGCTTCCGCCTTGTTGACGGATCGAGCATTCGACGAAAGCCTCGTCAATAAACATCTCGACGATAGAAAGTTTTGCATTCTCACCTACATCGATGCTCAATGTCGCCAACTCAGGTTTCGTGTGGACGATGACCAACCGTGCCCGATCGCCCTCACCCACCGCGACGGCATATTCCGTCGGGTCGAGCAACGTATAGACCGGTCCGTCGACCAGCGCAGCGCGTTGGCCGCGCAACGCCTCGAACCCCTCGCCTTCGATCCAATCCAACCGCTCCATCACGCCTCCCTGTAATCGTTGATAAGCCAGTCGTAGCCCTCCTTTTCGAGTTTGAGCGCCAGCGACTTGTCGCCCGAATGGATGATGCGCCCCTTGTAGAGCACATGCACGTAGTCGGGAACGATATAGTCCAGCAGACGCTGGTAGTGCGTGATGACCACCGTAGCGTTTTCGGACGTGCGGAGCTTCGTCACACCCGTGGCGACGATGCGCAGTGCATCGATGTCCAGCCCCGAATCGGTCTCATCGAGAATGGCCAGCTTCGGCGCGAGCACCGCCATCTGGAAGATCTCGTTCTTCTTCTTCTCGCCGCCCGAAAAACCTTCGTTCACCGAGCGCGACATCAGCTTCGGATCGAGCTCCACGACGGCGCTCTTCTCCTTCATCAAGCGCAGGAATTGAGAGGCCGTAAGAGGCTCTTCACCACGATATTTACGTTGTCCCTGAACGGCCATCTTCATAAAATTGGCCATCGACACGCCGGGAATCTCGACCGGATACTGGAAGCCGAGGAACAACCCCAGCCGCGCCCGATCCTCGATCGACATCGCCAGCAGGTCGTGCCCCTGAAAAGTCGCCGATCCTGCCGTCACGGTGAACTTCTCGTTTCCGGCCAGTACCGACGCCAGCGTGCTCTTGCCCGAACCGTTGGGCCCCATGATCGCATGTACCTCGCCGGCCTTCACGTCGAGGTCGATGCCCCGCAGGATCTCCTTGTCGTCGACCGAAGCGTGTAAATTCTTTACGGAAAGCATATTTCGTCTGTTTAAATTCTACTTTAACCTACCGAACCTTCAAGGCTGATAGATAATAATTTCTGTGCCTCGACAGCGAATTCCATCGGCAGCTTGGCCATCACCTCTTTGGCGAATCCGTTCACGATCAGTCCCACGGCGTCCTCGGTCGACAGGCCGCGCTGGTTGCAATAGAAAAGCTGTTCGTCGGAGATCTTCGAAGTCGTGGCCTCGTGCTCGACGATCGCCGTGCGGTTGCTGCACGCAATCTCGGGAAAGGTATGCGCCCCGCATGCGGAGCCGATCAGCAGCGAGTCGCACTGCGAATAGTTGCGCGCCCCCTCCGCGCTGCGCGCCACCTTGACCAGCCCGCGGTAGGAGTTCTCGCTCCGGCCGGCCGAAATACCCTTCGAGACGATCCGGCTGCGGGTGTTGCGGCCGATATGGATCATCTTGGTACCGGTGTCGGCCTGCTGGAAATGGTTGGTCATCGCCACCGAATAGAACTCCCCCACCGAATTGTCGCCCAGCAGCACGCAGCTGGGATATTTCCACGTGATCGCCGAGCCGGTCTCGACCTGCGTCCACGACAGGCGGGCGTTCTGGCGGCACAGTCCGCGCTTGGTGACGAAGTTGTAGATGCCGCCGCGCCCCTCCTTGTCGCCCGGATACCAGTTCTGGACGGTCGAGTATTTCACCTCGGCGTCGCGCTCGACGACGATCTCCACCACGGCGGCGTGCAACTGGTTCTCGTCGCGCCGCGGGGCGGTACACCCTTCCAGATAACTCACGTAGGCCCCTTCGTCGGCGACGATGAGCGTGCGTTCGAACTGTCCCGTACCCTCGGCGTTGATGCGGAAGTAGGTCGACAGCTCCATCGGACAGCGCACCCCTTTGGGAATGTAGCAGAACGATCCGTCGGAGAAGACCGCCGCGTTGAGCGCCGCATAGTAGTTGTCGGTGCAGGGCACCACGCTGCCCAGGTATTTCTTGATGAGATCGGGATAGTCGCGGATCGCCTCCGAGATCGAACAGAAGATGATTCCCTTCTCGGAGAGCGTCTCCTTGAAAGTGGTCTTGACCGACACGGAGTCCATGACGGCATCGACGGCCACGCCCGCCAGCTGCATCTGCTCCTCCAAGGGGATGCCCAGCTTGTCGAACGTGCGTTTGAGTTCGGGGTCGACCTCGTCCATGGAGCCCAGTTTGGGACGCACCCTGGGCGCAGCGTAATAGATGATGTCCTGGAAATCGATCTCCGGAATACGGAGGTGCGCCCACGTCGGCGGCTCCATCTTGAGCCAGTGGCGGTAGGCCCGCAGGCGCGACTCGGTCATCCACTCCGGTTCGCCCTTCTTGGCCGAGATCAGGCGCACGACCTCCTCGCTCAGGCCGCGCGGAATCGTCTCGGTCTCGATGTCGGAGGTGAAACCGTACTTGTACACCCGGCCTTCTATCTCTTTTATGATGTTATCCTGTTCTGACATACCTGTGGAAATATCATGCAAATGTACAAAAAAAATGCAGAACGTACAACGCCGCGCCGCCGGACGGCAAAAATCGCAGCGGCGCGGCCAGAACGTCCCGCATGGCGCGAAAAACAGGCACCCGCACGCAAAATCGCACCGGAGGATGCGGCGGAACCGGAAAACTTGCGTATCTTCGCGTCTCGAAATCATCCCGAAACATTATGGATACCATCGAACGGATCGCCCGCCGCAACCGGTTGCGGGCGGAAGAGGTCATCCGCGACTCGCGGCTCGCGGAGATATGGCGGTCGGTCGGCGCCGAGGTGCGACAGGTCGGATCGCTGCGGTCGGGCCTGCTGATGAAGCACCGCGACATCGACTTCCACATCTATTCGTCGCCGCTGCGCCTGGAAGAGAGCTTCGCGGCAATGGCGCAGCTGGCAGCCGATCCGGCCGTGGGTCGCATCGAGTGCCGCAACCTGCTCGCAACCGACGAGGCGTGCGTCGAATGGCACGCGACGTACCGCGATCGCGACGGCGACGAGTGGCAGCTCGACATGATCCACATCGTGCGGGATTCGCGCTACGACGGTTATTTCGAACGTGTGGCCGACCGGATCGCCGCCGCGCTGACACCCGTGACGCGGCGCGCCATCCTGCAACTCAAATACGACACGCCCGACGACGTGAAGATCGCCGGCATCGAATACTACGTGGCCGTGCTGCGCGACGGCGTGCGCACCTACGACGCCTTCGCCGAGTGGCGGCGTACACACCCGCTCACGGGCATCGTCGAGTGGATGCCTTGACCGGCCCATACAGTCGCAGACCGGCGCAGGACGCCCCGTACCGGTCTGCACACGGTATCCTGTCGTCCTTTCTTCGGGCGGTTCGACCGCGAAACGGAATGCAAAAAAATCCCTCAGAAGAAAAAGAAACCGATTTTATTTGGTAATTCCGCATTTTTGACTTACTTTTGCTCCGCGTTTGCTGAAAGTCAGCGGCACGCATCCACAGAATCGGAGAGGTGGGTGAGTGGCTGAAACCACCGGTTTGCTAAACCGACGTGCTGGGCAACCGGCACCACGAGTTCGAATCTCGTCCTCTCCGCCAAGTTTGGTAATGTATCAGATTAGGGCATAAGATTGCAACTAACTGAAAATCATTACACGGACTTAAAGAAAAACATAAAAAGAAGACGACTTTCGGGTCGTCTTTTGTATTTTTGCGCCCACAAATCGGCTGAAAATCGGCCGAGGGTTCCAAATAAGAACCCTCCGGCGGATTACCTGACAGACTCATCCCGGCTGCGGTTCTCTCAGCCGGGATGGATTTTTACATGCCGGAGTACATCCGCTGATTGCATGATGCGACCGCACTGTCTATTGTCAGAAAGACAGCGTTTTCCCGATACCCGAGGTCGTAGCGCTCGATGCGCCGCCTTTCGGTGCGTCCCTTACAAGGGAAGGAACCTTGAACTCATGAATTGCAAATGCAAACCCGAACAAGCAATATGAGAAGTCGTTTTTTCATAGGACAGACCGTATTCCGGTCTGCAAAATCGAAAAAAAACGCCGGAAGAATCCGAAAACTCTCCCGGCGGCCCTCATCAACGAATCTAAAACGGATTTTTCATTCAGCGGTTGTACTCAGTGCGGAGTACATCCTACCGTCTTCGTCCATCGCAGCCCATGACCGACAACACCGCTGCCGAAGGCCGCTATCACGATGACTCGATTCGTGTATTCGATGCTCAATCGTCGATGTCTATAACGTTGAATTGATTGTCGAATTTGATCTCCAAACCGTTCGACAACTCCACCTCCCACGTGTAGGCGTTGCGGTCGATCTGACGGATGAACTGCCCGGGATAGTTGCTTCCGGAAACGAAGGTTTGGATAGGCTGCGGGACGATGGATGCAGGAACAGGGCTGTATTTGCGCCCGACGCTTTCCCACTGCCCGTCGCTGCGGAATTCGATCTCCGTACGGTCGGTGTAGACCACCTCGTACTCCTTGCCCGTGTATTTCTGCTCCTCGACGGCATATGCCACCGTGAGATCCTTGAAATGCGCGGAGAGGAACTCCTGCGCCGCCTGCGGGAGCTTGTCCACGCTCGTGGGCTTTTCGCGGCCGTCGGCATACGCCGTTCCAAACATCGTCGTCATAAGGAACAGGGTCAAAAATGTCTTTTTCATCGTTCTTTTTGTTTATTTAGTTAGACAATCTCTTGCTGCAAATATTGCCCCCCGATTTTGAAAGGAATTTGAAATACGACAATTTATATAACCGTCTGCAAAAAAAACAATCGGCCGAAGGTCAGAAGCGGCCCCCGAAACAGCGTTTCAGGGAGGGGGGGGGAGACGTCGGGAAGGCCCCCGCGGTATAGGCGGACAACGGAAATGCCTGCCGGGAAGACTTCTTCTCCGGCAGGCATTTTCGCTACGTGCGAGGCCGCATTACTTCTCGGAATGGCTGCGGAAATACACCTCTCAGGCGTCCTGACCTATGGTGCAGACCTCGATCCGCTGAATCGGCATATAGCTGCCCGGCACGCTGCTTTCGGTATACGTGCCTCCGTCTTCCAGACAGACGATCTCCATGTAGAGGAGGCCGATGTGCTCGCCGCCTGCCGTTCCGGAATGTTGACTGAAATCGTTCGGATTCACATAGCAGACTCCTTTGACATATCCCTCGTCGTCGTAGTCCGCACCCCAGACGACGTGCTGGTGTATTTTTCCTGCGGAGGCATGTCCAGTCCGATGGCCATATCTTCCTCGAAGGCTCTGGTGATGAACTCGGCGAGGCCTCGCGGGAAACGGCCTGGCGTCCGCCGGTGGATACCTTTGAACTTTTCGCTGGCGCCGCCGACGTTGTCGTCCACGATATGCCAGACATATTTGCAGCCAACGGCGGACATCGGCTCACTCGGCTGGCCGAAAATAAAACCGTTCTTTTAGCAATTTCAGACGTAACCTTTTATCGCGTCTTCAAAAATCGGGGTTTTCATAAAATCTAGGAATTATTTTACCATATCCAATTTTTTCGCCACATTTACGAAATACAGCGGTCCGAAGCGGCTGTACGGTTCTTATCGCTATCTGCCGTATTTTTTAAAGCCGAAATTGATGATTTTTTCAAATCTGCATTTTTCAGTCAAGAACAGTTCAACAAATAAGCGGGGCCGGAATTTAACTTCCGGCCCCCCTGTCTGAATTCGTCTATCCGATTCCTGTCCGTTACATGGAGATATCCCCGTCGACGGTTCCCTGATCTTCCCAGCCGCCGATCTGGGAGCCTTCCACGACGATACCGTCCTTGCCGAAAGTCAGGTTCAGCGTCAGGCACTTGCCGCCGTCGAGCGCGGCGGGAATCTCCTGCGTCGCATTCTTCAACACCTCGTTCAGTCCGGCGAGCGTGTGCTCTACGGTCTTGCCTCCGATCTCGATTTTGAGCGTCACCTCTTCCGAGGTCTGCGGCACGAGAAGGAAACGGACGGCCTTGCCCGCGGCTTCGAATGCAGCCGTCTTGTCGGCGGTCTTGCTTACCGTCGCGGCAGCCATGTTCACCTCGCAGGAGGACTTCGCCGTGCAGGTGGTCTTCACCGCTTCGAGCTGCTCCTGCGTATAGGTGCCGTCCGAAGCGTAGTTGATCGCCAGCTTGTGCATAGCGTGCTTGAACGCCAGATTCACCTTCGTGTCGGCGCTCTTGGAGACCTTCATAGCCGGAGCCAGCAACAGGTCCTTGTCCGCGGCGGTCGAGAGGTCGAAGGTGAATTCGGAGCCTTCGGCCGACTCGGGTGCCGGATAGCAGCCGGCGAAGGAAGCTTCGGTCGTACCCGAAGGCAGGCCCAGGTCTTCCCAGTAAAGCGCGGCCCCGCCGATCGTGTACTCTTTCCGCACGGTCTTGTCGCCGCCCGTGACCGTCAGGGCGATCTTGTCGCCGTCCTGGAAATAACCCGAACCGTCCTCGTTCAGGTGCGGCGCTCGTGTCAGGGCGTCGATACCCGCCGTAACGGTGATCTTCCCCTCGCCCGGCGCGGGCTTCGTCTGTTCTTTGTCGTCGTTGCAGCCTACCAAAACCAGCAGGACGGCTGCAGTGAAAAACGTCTTGTTCATAATCTCTCGTATTTATGAATCCAATCTATTGCTGTTTCCTTAAAATAATTCAATGCGGGTCAATCTTCGGGCTGGACGTCGGGGAACGCCTGCCGCCAGATGTCGCGGCGGAGATCCGCCACGCCCAAGGCTGAAATTCGGGTATTGGAGCCCATATACGCTTGATCCGGAAGATTCATGACGGCGTCTTTCCTGTAAGATATTTTCTGGCGGATACATGCAGCCCCCACAGGATCCTGATCGCCATAGTTATTGTCCGCGTAATAGATGTAATCGACATATCCCTCGTCGTCGAACTCCGCGCCCCAGATCGTCATGGCATGGTTGCCGTTGGTCGTGAATTCGAGTGCCTGGCGGTTTTTCAGAGCATGTTTGATAATCTGGTTAAAGCGCGATTTCGACATGGCCCGGTTATCCGTATAAACGACATCGGTTTTCTTAAACACCCTGCCGAAATAGCCCGGGCAGTCCAGCATGGTCGGATTGTCGATGCCAGACGTATTGGCATTGAGTCCGGTGATGAACCAGCTTACCCCCTCTCCGGCCCCGCGGTTCTGAAACGTGTCGATGAAGAGCCGAAATATCGCACTCTTCGATGCGGGAGAAAAGTCGGCCGAAGGACGCGGATACTTTTCGAACTCCGGCTCATTCCCGTATCTGGCATCGTAGGCTGCGACATACTCTTTGTTGCGGTCTATCCACCAGTGCAAAATATTGGAAGAAGCCCCCGCCCAACACATGTATCCGTCTTCGGCATCATCCTTCCAGTAGGTTTTGTTGACGTCGTACCAACCGCAGCCTTCGCCCCACGGCAGCTTCCAGGATTCTGTCGTCGTGCCGTCGCTCCAATGATACACATACTTGACCCATACGTTGGGTGTGTAGTTGTCAATAGGATTGCCCGGCGAAACCTCGATGACCGTTTCCGGGTCATACACGGGCGAATCGATGCCGTAGAGCCACAACTTCTTGTTGCGGAACTCCTCGTCCGGTTCAAGGCCCGGATCGGGCTCCGGACCGGGCTCCACATTCCCGTCCGTCAGGCGCAGGTCGAGCGTCGTAGTTTTGCCCGCTTCGAACGATTTCGAACCGCCGATTTCATTCGGAGCATCGAACGTTATCGTCTTTCCTCCGGCATGGATGCGCAGCCAGCCGTCGCCCGAAGTGTAGGGCGCGAGTTTCTGCGGAAAGAGAAGCGCCGTGAACTCCCCCGCCGTCTCTCCGGCGTGCGGCGTAATCCAGACCTCGTCCGTCTCGGGGTCTTGCGGAGTGCCCGTGAAAAGCGAGAACGAGCCTTCGTTGCGGTTGCGCACCTCGACCGAGAGGTCTTCGGGAAGTTCCCCGTCGGCACTCGTCAGACGGATTTTCAGACGGTGCATCCCGTGTGCAAACGGCAGTTCGATGCGATTCGACACCGTCGACAAGTCGATTTCCCGGTGCGCCCAAAGCATGTCCGACTCCGCGTAGCCCTCGCCGCTCTGGTCGGACGCGACCGCATGGATGTGCCGGTTCTCCTCCGGACGGACGTCCTCGCGGGCCGGATAGTAGGCCGAAATTTTGCCGTCGCCCAAGTCGCTCTTTTTCAATTTCGGCCTCCACGCGCCGTTCTCACGTGTAAGAACGAAATGCTGCGAGGGCGAGCCGAATACATAGAGACCGATCCGGTCGCCGTCTTCGAACTCCCTGCTTCCGTCCTCGCCGATCGCGGCCCGCGCGGCGGACAGATCGAACACGAATTCCACCTCTCCGTCGGGAGCGGCGCCGAGACCCTCGGTCGCAGGATCGCTCTCGCTGCATCCGACCATAAGAAGAGCCGCCCCCCAAAGGAGCAGGACGGTCTTTCGTAGGATGTCCTCAAACAATCTGCTCATGATATTATCCATAGAACTCTGCGACAAAGATAGTGTAAAATCCCTCTCCCTTCCAAACGGATTGCTTCCGCAGCGAAGGGTCGATCTACACCATTTTTCAGATGGATTGCGTCTTCGTACCCCTAAAAGCACGTAATATCGTCATGCAAAGCGCACTGCAATTTACCGAGGCTCTCGACGAGGAACCGGTTCAAAAACAGAACTGCGACCTGAAAGGAATCCATCCGTTCCGGAATATGCCCGACCGCAGGGAACGCACGGTATTTACCAACGTCGTTCCTAAATCAGACAGAACGACAGTAAAACGCTCTCGCACCGAGCCCATATAAGATTACAGCAAGTCCGAAACTTTATGCCGGGGCCGGAGTTTACCCTTTTATTTCCGTCCGGGATTTTCAATCAAAAAACACTTCCGAAGCTCGCATTACCAACTGAATAGCACGGAGAGTATCCACGTATTGCGCAAGGGGGATGAACTTCCGGCCAAGAGGTAAGCGGCGTCCGCCGCGACATATTTCCATCGAAGGCCGGCGCCGGCCGAGCCGTAGCGGTATTCTCCCGTACTGCGATCCCCCATGCGGTAACCTCCTCGCAGGGCGAGTATTCCGAAACAACGGTATTCGGCACCGAAACTTCCCGACCAGGCGCGGAGTTCCGAGGGCCGCAGGCGGTATTCGGTTTCGGCGGTCAGCGTCAGGCCGTGCGCTTCTGAAAATCCGAGTTCCGCGGCTGCGCCCGCCTTCAACACCCACGGCAGCTGACGGTTTCCTGCGCCGTAGTCGAGGGCGCCACCGACGTTGGCAGCCTGAAAACCGAACGTCACGCGGTGCGAAGCGGCCACTGCATGCCGGTAAAAGAGTCCGGCATCGACGGCGAACGTCTGTGCAACGTCGGCCGTTCCGGGCTCCGAACGGACGTAACGCGCCGTAAGGGCCACGGACAATCCTTCGGCAACCGTTCGGGAGTAGCCGATGTCGAAGGCCATGTCGTGCGGTTCCAACCGTCCGAGCACGTTGCCCTCTTCGTCGGTTCGTTCCGAACCGTATTGCGAGAAATAGCGGAAGGAGGCTGAAACGGCCTGTTTGCCGTCGGGTTTGAAATAGACCGCCGCCGTGTGCAGAGCCGTTCGGGGCGTCAAGTCGCGCATCCACGGCAGATAACTGTAACCGGCGCCGAAGCGCTCCTCCGAGAAAGGCAGCTGCGCCGCGTTGCGGAGGGCCGAAAAAACATCGGCGGAGAGTGCGACGCCCGCACCGCCCATCGCCGCGCTGCGGGCGTCCGGAACGACGGACAAGAAGGCGGCGGCGTTTTGAGCCGTACCGGCGAGCGGTACCGGAAGCAGGGCCGCTGCGATGAGGATGTTGCGAAAAAAGGACTGCATCTTTTCAGGGTTTAGAGTTTGACGATGGAGCGCGTGAGCAAACCGCCTTCGTATCGCAGTTCGATCGTATAGGTTCCGCCCCCGAGCGACGAGAGATCGACTACGGCGGGAGCGGTCGGAGCGATCCGTACTTCGGCGGCGAACGCCCTGCGTCCCGCAGCATCGTACAGTGTGACGCGCAACGCCCCTTCGACGTCGCGCCCCATGCGGATCGACAACCGGTCGCGGACGGGATTGGGATAAAGATCGACCTCGCGCGAATCGTCGCGGCACATCACGGCGAAGGTGTCGCGTCCCGCGAGACCGCCTTCGTCGGTCGCAACGACGGTCACCTCCGAACGGCCGTAACGCAGCGGCATGATCCGGTAGCCCGAAGCGACCGGTTGGAGATAGAGCATCTCCTCGTCGTATTCGAGCGCATAGGCAACCGTCCCGGGCACCTCGTCATCGAAACCCTGCGACGGCGTGAACTCCGCCGTCTCCTGCATCGAACCGAGATAGACCGGCCGGAATCCGCCGGTGGCCACCGGCGGCTGGTCGGGCAGCAGCGTGAAATCGAAATCGGCCGTATCGGAAGCGCCGAAACTGTCGCTCACCGAGACATGCGCCGTATAGTTCCCCGGGGTGCGTTTGTAATTGAAGATGTCGAGACAGAGGCGGTCGCCCTCCTTGCGGATCGCAACGGCGCCGGAAGGATCCTGCAACTCGCAGGTGAAACCGTGGCTGTCGGGATCCGAAACATGGTACCGCACCGTTTCGGTGCGGTTGTAACCGACCCGCACCTCCTCCGTGCTCTCGAGGATCAGCGCAGGCGGCGTGTTGGCCGGCGTGCCGAAGGAAATGACCGTCGTCTCAGAACGATTGCCCCAAGGATCGACGGCGACGATGGCCACCGTGTAGCGCGTCTGTTCGGCGATATCGGTCAGCACGTAGGTGATCTCGTCGCCCGCCTGCTTGTCGCGCACGGGGATGACGACCGATTCCGCCCCCTCGGGCAGATTGTCGGGATCGGGATTTTCCAATGTTCCCACGCGCCACATCAGAATGAACGAATCGGCGCGTCCGTCGTCGCCGTCGGCCGGAACGCTCCACGTCAGTTCGACCTCGCCCGCCGTATCGCTGTGCCGCAGATCGGCGACGGGATCGGGATCGATGCCTCTGTCCATCGACACGGCCAGATAAGCGTCCACGAGTCCCGAACCCAGCCGTCCTTCGTAGTCGGAATTGTAACTGTCCACCTCGTGCACGCCCCTTTCCAGATAGGAACGCAGCTTGTCGGGCGTGAACCCTGGACCGCCGTATTTCGCCACGGCCAGCGCCGCGATGCCCGAAACGTGGGGACAGGCCATCGACGTCCCCTGCATGTAGCCGTAGGCGTTGCCCGGAAGGGTGCTGTACACGGCGTATTCATCGCCGTAACAACCCTCGTACTTGTAGGAACCACCTGGAGCGGCCACGTCGATCCACTCCGAAAAGTTCGAGTAATAGCTCTTGCGATAGTCGGGCGCCAATGCCGACACGGAAAGCACCCGCTCGTAACAGGCGGGATAGCTGCGGTAGTCGCGCTCCTCGTTGCCGGCCGCGAAGATCACGATGCCGCCCTTCATCGGCCCGACCTGCACGCCGTTCTCGTCGAGACCGGCGTATTCGATGAAATAGTCGATGGCATCCTTGGTGATTTCGGGCATCTCGTAGACGTTGGTGTATCCCCAGCTGTTCTGACTGATGACGGCTCCCGCGTCGGCGCCGTATTTGAGCGCCACGATCTCGTCGCCGTTGTCGTTCCGGTTCTCGGTGAACATCTGGCAGCTGATTACCCGCACGCCGGAGTGCCCGCCGCGACCGCCGGCGACACCGCAAACGCCGATACCGTTGCCGTTCTCGGCAGCGATCGTTCCAGCGACGTGCGTGCCGTGTTCGACCGGCGTGATGCGGTTCGATCCCATCGGATAAGCAGAGGAATAGATGAAGTTCCAGCCGTAGATGTCGTCGACATAGCCGTTCCCGTCATCGTCCACGCCCTCTTCGCCGTAGAGCTCGGCCCAGTTGCCGACATTGCCGACGAGGTCTTCGTGCGCATAGTCGATGCCTCCGTCCACGACCGCCACGACCACGTCGTTCGATCCGGCGGTCACCTCCCACGCCCGAAACAGATTGATGTCGGCTCCGGCGACGGCATCGGGCATCGATCCGTCGTTGGAATAGTGCCATTGCTTCGCAAGCCCCGGATCGTCGAACGGCAGCGAGGCGGTTCTCGTCGCGGCAGGCAACGGAGCCGCGACGGCCCGCTCGGGCCCGATACTCCGGATCGCATAGACCGGCTCGACGCACTCGATCCCTTCGCGCCGCGACAGATCGAGCGTCGCC
>ENA-OUOW01000448-OUOW01000448.1-human-gut-metagenome-genome-assembly--contig:-NODE-448-length-38063-cov-31.684067_pt1 | contig 38063 bp, 37 predicted proteins | sample MGYA00237938_ERZ548769 | MGnify/ENA primary metagenome ERZ548769 (study PRJEB26490, sample SAMN05356870) | human gut metagenome | biome: terrestrial biome; feature: human-associated habitat; material... | reverse complement strand
AGGCGATGCACTTGGAGGACTTGCCGGTCTCGGGGTTGACGGTGGGCATGTGCCAGGGGCAGGCCTCCACGCAGGCACCGCAGCCGATGCACTTGTCGGTATCGACCACGCGGATGCCCTGCTCATTGGTGATAATGGCCTTCTGGGGGCATGCGTTGCCGCAGGCGGGATCCTCACACTGGCGGCAGGTATCCGGGAAGTAGACAAAGCAGTTGTCGGTGCCGGACAGCAGACCGTTGCCGTCGCCGTCCAGATTCAGGCGGCGCTGGATCTTGACACGGCTGATGTAGGAAGAGCACACGCCGTCGTTGGTCAGGGTGCAGTTGATCTCGCACCGCTGGCAGCCGGTGCACAGGTCAGCATTGACCACCAGCAGACCCTGGGGCAGTGCCCAGGTCGCCACAGCACCGGCATCCACCTGCTTCTGAGAGCAGCCAAAGAGGGACAGCATAGATGCGGAAAGGGTGAGTCCTGCAAGGCTCTTGCCCGAGATCTTCATAAATTGACGGCGGGTCATGTCAGCCGTCAGAAAATCAGTTTTTGCCATAGGTTTCCATTCCTCCGTGAGGTCACTCTGCGCAGAGCACCTCGGTTACATAGAAATAAGAATTGTTGACGATGTCCGTGACCGCCGTGGACGTAATGGTTGCACCGGAAAGCGCATCCACCTGGGTCATGTCAGCGCTGACCGTGTCGGCCGCACTGCCCTGGGTGGTCAGATCAGCGGCCTGCAGCTTGTACTCGGCCTGCTTTTCAGCGGACCAGTCTGCATAAGGCACTGCCTGTTCCTCGCCGTCCTGCGCGCTCTTGCTCAGACACGCCGCGTACAGCTTGCGCCGTGCCACAGCCTCAGCACTGTTGTCCATCGGGGGGATGAGCGCGTCGTCCATCGGCTGGCCGTTCAGGGCCGAGAGGGTCAGCCCGGCTTCATACATCTTCCGGGTAGCCTCGGCCTCCGGGGAGGTATCGCCCGCACGCCATGCGGCGGGGTCGAAGGCCTCAGCGGGGGCAGCGTCGGTCCCGGCGCTGCCTGCGGCAGTAAAAGCCGTGCCGGTGGCCGGGTCGGTCACAGTGTAGCTCTTGCCTGCCAGCGTGAAGGGAGCTGCGCCCTGGTACTGGGCCGTGAACTCCGGGTTCTCACACTGAGCACCCAGGCTGTCGGTCTCGGCCTGTGCCAGGATCTTCACATCCAGCACATTGCCGTCGCGGTCCAGCGTCACACCGGCCTGCACCTCGCTCTGGAAGCCCTGCCTGCTGCCCACCACATAATACGTGGTGTCATCCAGCTGGTACACCGCGCTCACACCATAGGTGGCAGCGTCGGCATCTGCCAGCGGCAGAGCCGTTCCGGCCACCGTGGTGCGGCTGTGCATCAGCCCGCCAAGGCCAAGCGCCATGGCAAGCGTTGCCGCACCCATGGCCGCATAGCCGGGCAGCCGCCTGCGCCACAAGGACTGCGGCGCATGATTTGCCTGCTTCAATTGTATCACCTGCCTGTTTGATTCAGCTGTGCCCGGAACTCCCGGGCACGAAAACAGCCGTTCCACCTGCTGCAACAGTGCGGAACGGTTTCTTCGTTATAAGAATAACATCTTTTCCACCGGTTAGTCAACGTATACGCACAAACAAAGCCCTACAATTTCTCTCAAGAGCTCTTGCCTCTTGGTGAAATCATTTCTTTTGCCGGATGAACAGTTTCAATCCATATTCCTCTGCCAGCTCCAGCGACTGTACCGTGGGCATACTCTTGCTCACCAGCGCGGGCACACCGGCCCGGATGGCCTTGCGCACCATATCCACCGGCACCCGGCCGCTGGTAAAGAGCACACACTCCGCCAGCGGCACACCCTCTGTCAGGGCGCAGCCCACGGCCTTGTCCAGCGCGTTGTGGCGGCCCAGATCCTCGCAGCGGTACAAGATTTTGCCCGCACGCAGCAGCAGGCAGCTGTGCACGGCATGGGTGGCACGGTAGAGCGGCAGGCCCTGCCCCATGGCATCGGCCAGCGCATCCACCCATGCGGCGGGAATCTCCCGCTGGGGCACCGGAGCCAGCGGCGGCAGCTGCACCGGGCTGGCCAGCGTCAGGTTATCGGTGCAGCAGCTGGGCACCTCCTGCCCGGCCTGTTCCGATGCCGCCAGCGGGTGGCGCAGCTGAACGCTTATCTTGAGGCCCTGTGCGCAGACGGCCACCCGCTCCACCTCGTCAGCAGAGGTGATCCAGCCCTCGGTCAGCAGGCGGCCCAACGCCAGCTGCGGCAGCAGCTCCGGCGTGCAGACCACCCGGAAGGCTGGCTGTTCGTTGACCAGAATGGCTGCGGCGTGCTCTGCCGCCAGTGTCCGCTCGGTGCCATCGGGCATCCGGACGCTCTCTGCCCCCGGTGCTGCACCGAATTGATCCATGATCTGCATTGGGTGTTCCTCCCCTGTCTGTTTTACTCTGCCCCTATTGTAACACGCTTTTGCTCCGCTGAAAAGCGCCTGTACCCTCTGGAACAAACTGTCGATCCGTGTCGTTTCCATTTTTCCCGGCTTTGTGATATACTACTGTAAAATGACAGAACCATATCCCAGTACCGAGGTGGAATCCAAATTGAAGCATCTCTTCCGCTCCCTCACGCGGGCACACCGGGCCTACAAGGACACCCGGAACCATGCCCTGACCCTGCTGCACCGGGCCTCCGCTGCCGTTCTGGCGGCCGTGCTGGTGTACAAAGTCCTGACCTATCTTTTGTTTCTGCCCGCCATGAATGGCATCTGGTCGCTGACACTGCGCTGTTCGCCGGTGAACTACCTGACCAACAACAACGCGCATCAGATCTTTACTTCACCGACCATTTTAGGCGGGATCGTGCTCATCGTCCTTCTGGCGGCGTTCTGGAACCTGTACGGCTTTTCCATCCTCCTGCACGGGTTTGCGCTGGCCCGCCGGGGTGAAACACTGCGTCCTGTTTTCCTGTTCGTCCGGTCGCTGGGGGATATCCGCCACGTCCTGCTCCCCAAGAACTGGCCCATCCTGCTTTACTGCGCCCTGCTCATCCCCTTTACAGATGTATTCGTGACTTACAACTATATCTCTCAGCTGGCTGTGCCGGAGTACATCCTTGGGCTTGTCCGGGCAAAGCCGCTCTATCTGGTGCTTTTTCTTCTCATTCTGGGTGCGGCGTTCCTGTTCACCCTGTTCTGGGTCCTGGTGCTCCCCCTCTTTACGCTGGAACGCAAAAACCTGTGGGAAGCCGTTCAGGAGAGCGCAGCCCATGTCAGGGCACAACTGCCCCGGCTGGCCGGTGTTCTGCTGCGGTGGAACCTCAGTGCGCTGGTCCGGTCTGTTCTGGTCTTTTTCGGAGCTTCCCTGCTGGTTTACAGCGTGGCGGCGCTGATCGGCCTGCGGAGCACCCGCGCCATGCTGCTGCTCGCCCGTGCGCTGTATCTGTTGGAGATCCCCTTCTTCGGCTTTTTGCTGGACTGCAAGGTCACCACGGCCCAGTGCACCATCATCGCATTCCTCTACGATCGCTGCCGTGACTGCCCGCCGGAAGCGCTGCCGGAGGGCAAACCGCACCGCTTTGGCGGCTGGCCCCTGCTCACCGCTGCGGTGGCCGGGGTCACGTTGGTCACCGGGCTGATAGCAGTCTACCTCTACGCTCTGCCTCAGGACGATGCCCTGCTCACCGCCGTGGGCGGCGTGACCCCACTGGTCACCTTCCACCGGGGCGACTGCACCGTGGCCCCGGAAAACACCCTTCCCGCCTTCCGGTCGGCCATCCTCAAGGGCGGCGACCGCATCGAGCTGGATGTGCAGATGACCAGCGACGGCGTGGTCGTGGTGACCCACGATTCAAACCTGAAACGCTGCACCGGCAAAAACGCAAAAGTCTATGATCTGACCTACGCCGAGGTGGCACAGCTGGACGCGGGCCGCTGGTTCAGCAGCCGCTTTGCCGACACCCGGATCCCCACCCTGGAACAGGTGCTGCAGCTCTGCCGGGGCCGCATCGGCCTGAACGTGGAGATCAAGCCCAGCGCCGCCACCCCTGCTCTGGAGGCTGAGACTGTACGCCTGCTGCGGGAATACGGCTTCGACAGCTCCAACTGCGTCATCACCTCCCAGAGCTACGAGACCCTGCACAAGGTCAAAGCGCTGGCCCCTGAGTACCCCACCGGCTACATTCTGGCTCTGGGCGTAGGCAACTACTACGACCTGCCCGATGCCGACTTTTTCAGCGTGGAGACCACCTTTATCACCTCCGGCATGGTCAACGCCGTCCATCTGCGGGGCAAGACCGTGTCTGCCTGGACCATCGACCGCGAAAAGGTCGCCACCCACATGCTGGAGCTGGGTGTGGACGACCTCATCACCGACAAGCCCGACATGGTGCAGGATCTGCTGGCCCGGAACCAGCAGGTGGATGACAGCCTGATCGACTTCCGTGACCTGCTCAACGCCCTGCTCCACCCGGAGCAGCCTGCCGACTTCTCCGATGACGCGGAGGAGACCATCACCGATGCCGTGGAAGACCCGGAGGAGTTCGTGGACGCGGCGTAACACAGCCCCTTTCTCTTGCGGCATCATTGATCCAACGGTCTGTAAAAGCAAAACATCCCCGCACGGCCTGCCGAAACAGGAAGTGCGGGGATGCCTTTTTGTTCAGAGGAATGGGTTATAGAACCTTCCAAAGCGGATGGTCACGGTCAGGCTGATGAGCAGCAGAACCGCGCCCACGCCCAGGGCAACGAAGTCCCGCCGGGCAAAGGGGCGCTGGGTATACCAGGTGCGCTTGCTGTTCTTGCCGAAGCCGCGCAGCTCCATCGCGTTAGAGATGGTGTCGATGCGGTTCAGGCTGGTCAGGATGAGCGGCAGCAGGATGTTGACAGAGTTCTTCATCCGCTTGAAGAAAGGCTCCTTTTTGCCCAGCTCCACACCGCGGGCCTGCTGGGCCTGGCTGATGCTGTGGTAGTCGCGCTGGATATCGGGGATGTAGCGCAGGGCAATGGCCACCGAATAGCCGACCTTATACGAGATGCCGATGCTGTTCAGGCTGGCAGCAAACTCGCTGGGGTCGGTGGCAGAGATAAAGAGGATGGCCACCGGCAGGGCCACAAAATATTTCAGGCTGATGTTGACCATGTAGAACAGCTGTTCCGCTGTCAGGTCATACCGCCAGAACAGGTGGCAGAGCACCGTGCGGGTGCCGTACAGGGTGGTACCCTGATTGGGATCGAACAGGAAGATGAACAGGTTGTTCAGCAGCAGGAACACCAGCATGAAGGTCATCATAAACCGGACTTCCCGGAATTTGATCCGGCTCAGCCTGAAGGCCAGCAGGCTGACCACCAACAGGCCCAGCAGCACCCAGGTGTTGTAGGTGATCATGCTGGCAAAGGTGAACAGCAGGAAGAACGCCAGCTTGGTGGTTCCGGTCATCTTGTGGACGACACTCTCCCGGGGGAGATAATTCAAAACAGTCTTAGCAGCCACCCTCTCTCACCTCCCGGTCCTGCTCAATAAAGCGTTCTACAAATTCCTGCGCGGGCGCAATGCCGCAGCGGTTGGCCAGCGTGTACAGGCTGGTCTCCTTCAGGGCCGCCTGTTCCACCAGCGCAGGGTCACACAGAACGGCGGCCGCGGTGCGGTCGGCAATGAGCCGTCCGTCGCAGAACACCAGTGCGCGGCGGGTGTATTCCAGCATCAGGTGCATGTCATGGGTGATCATCACCACCGTCACACCCCGGGCATTCAGGCCCCGCAGGAACTCCATGATGTCGGTATAGTGCCGGAAATCCTGCCCGGCAGTGGGCTCATCCAGAAGGATAAGTTCCGGGTCAAGCACCAGCACGCTGGCAATGGTCACCCGCTTTTTCTGGCCGAAGCTCAGTGCCGAGATTGGCCAGTTCCGGAAAGGATACAGGCCGCAGACCCTGAGGGTCGCCTCCACCTTTTCCCGGATCTGTTCCTCGGTCAGGCCGGAGCGCTGCAGACCCAGAGCCACCTCATCGTAGATCATGGTCTTGGAGATCATCTGGTTGGGGTTCTGCATCACATAGCCGATGTGCTGGGCGCGGCGGCGGATGTTCTCCTCAGCCAGCGGCTTGCCGTTCAGGAAGATTTCGCCCGCATCCGGGGTCTCGAAGCCGCAGATGAGCTTGGAGAGGGTGGATTTGCCCGCGCCGTTCCGGCCCACGATGCTCACCATCTCCCCCTTGCCGATCGAGAAGCTGACATCCCGCAGGGTCTGCTGGCCCTTCTGATAACCAAAGCTCAGGCCCTTTACCTCCAGCAGCGACTCCCGTTCCGGCTGCGCGGCGGGCCGGGGCCGGGCCGTGAACCAGTCCCGGAGCTTTTGGGTGTCGGTATCGTCCAGCACAAGGCTGTCCACATGGGCGGGGTGCTTGTCCGGAGTGATATCCACCCCGGCATAGCGCAGAGCCGTGACATACAGCGGCTCCCGGATGCCGTTTTCCGCCAGCAGGCTGCCCGAGAGCAGCTCGTCCGGGCGCAGGTCTGCCAGAATGGTGCCGCCGTTCACCAGCACGATGCGGTCCACGTTCCGCCAGAGCACATCCTCCAGCCGGTGCTCGATGATGAGCACTGTGGTGTCAGTCTTTTTCTGGATCTCGTCGATCAATTCAATGGCCTGCTTTCCGGTGGCGGGATCGAGGTTGGCCAGCGGCTCATCGAAGAGCAGGATCCTGACCTGATCCACCATCACGCCCGCCAGGCTCACCCGCTGCTTCTGCCCGCCCGAAAGCTCGTGCGGTGCATAGCCGAGATGGTTCTCGATGCCCACCAGCTCGGCGGCATGGCGGGTGATGGCGTGCATCTCATCCTGCGGGGTACAGCTGTTTTCCAGTGCAAAGGCAATGTCCTCGCCCACGGTCAGCCCGATGAACTGGCCGTCCGGGTCCTGCAGCACCGTGCCCACATGGGCCGAAAGCTCAAAGAGGCTGCTGTGAGGCGCATCCACACCGTCCACGGTCAGGGTGCCGGTGCACGCGCCGGGGTTGGAAAACGGGTTCAGCCCATTGATGCACCCCGCCAGCGTGCTCTTGCCGCTGCCGGAGGGGCCCGCAATGAGCACCCGTTCCCCCGGGTAGATCTCCAGATCGATATCGGTCAGGGTGGGGCGCTTCTGGGCGCGGTACTGGAAGGAAAAGTTGCGGAATGAGATGATGGGTTTACGTTCTGCCATGGGTATGGTACCTCAGCTGTTCATCAAAAAAGCCTTTCCAACGGGCCGGACGGCGCAGATGGAAAGGCCGGGTTTCATGCGGGGATCACTCCTGATCCAGAGAGCCCTTCTTGGCGATGGTTCTGGTGTAAGCCAGCACCAGCAGGCCGCCCACCACCACAGCGGTGATACTGTTGGACACTGCGGCAAATGCACCCTGTGCAAACACCTTCTTGACGGGCTCGGCGTAGATGGCAATATCCAGCACGGGGGCCACCAGGACCCAGGCCAGCAGATGGGCCACGATATTGGCCAGGGCAAAGAAAGCCACCTGCTTCTTGCCGAACTCGCCTTCCTGCAGGTTCAGCTTCTTGGAGAACAGGCCCACCACAACGCCCACAAAGGCGGAGGCGATGACCCAGCTCCACCAGGGGCTGCCGCCCCAGGACAGGTCGATGAGGGTGTGGCCGATGAAGCCGATCAGGCCGCCGGCCACGGGGCCGTACATGGCAGCCAGCAGGGCCAGAACGGCGTACTGCAGGCTGATGTTGGTGTTGGGCACCGGGCTGGGAATGGCCACAAAACGCCCCAGAACAAAGAACAATGCCGCGCCGATACCGACAGCGACAACGGTCTTGATGCTGCTGTTGTTATTTTTCATATTCTCTCTCCTCTTTTATTCCGCGGATGCGGGGTTTCTTGCAAGGCATCGTTAGTATACGACACCCTCTTGAGCCTTGTCAATGGACAATCCGCCCGCTTTGCAGAAAAACGGCTGCTTTCCTGCATTTGGGGGCGAATGCCTTCCCGCCCTGTGCAGCAAAAAAGAGCACCCGCGCCTGCCGGAGCGGATGCCCTGTGAATGCTGATTCGGTTTTGGCCCAAACCTTAGTTCTTAGCGGTCAGGCTGAAGGTGCTCAGGGTCTGGAAGGTGGTCACGATAACATTGATGTTGTTGACGATGGAGCTGCCTGCGGAGAACACGCGGGCGATGTAGTTGAACAGCTTGCCAACGTTCAGGAACACGTCCCAAGCGGTAGCCTCGGTGGTTGCGCCACCCTGCAGGTACACCATTTCGTTCTCATCGATCGCAGCAAAGTTAGCGGGCATTTTGATCTCATTGTTCATCATAACGGGGATTCCTCTCTTTCAAATCAATCTATACTTACCATCTGCACCAAACCAAGTGCACCGGCACCAGAACCAGACCGTGGTTCCTCCGACAGGAACGGGCAGGGGCACGAGTTCCGCATTCCCTCCGGAATTGTTCCCATATATAGGTTATACGATAAATATTCGGATTTGTCAATCGAATTTCCGGAATTTTTACCATTCTGAGCCAAAAGTGGATACCCACAACGCGGAACACCTGCCATTTCGACAGCTTTCCACAAAATATCCGCTGCCGCACGATCCCCGGGCACGAAAAGCTCCTTCGTCCGCACGGCAGCACACAGATCCGTTCCGCCCTGCGGCATTTCCCGGGCAAAAATTCGGCAAAAAATGCCCCCGCGCCCCCTACACAAACCGGAGCGGTTGTGCTATGATAAGGCTGAAAAATCGGTTTGGCAAAGCCAACCGCAAGGAGATGTCTTGGATGTCTGATCTGATGGAAACATTACGGCAGGAGGGCATCAGCCCCGACCTGCTGCGTGCTGTGGAAGAATACCGCGCCGCCCACGCTCTGCCCGAGGCCCTGCGCCCCCGCATCCCGGCTTCCGGCTTTACCTATTATGGCCGGGAGGTCTGGGAGCAGGCACTGGCGGCCCTGCTCTGCGGCGAAAACCTGCTGCTGGCCGGCGGCAAGGCCACCGGCAAAAATGTGCTGGCCGAGAATCTGGCCGCCGCTTTTGGCCGCCCCGCATGGGACATCTCGTTCCATGTGAACATGGATGCAGCCTCCCTCATCGGCATGGACACTTTTGTGGATGGGACGGTCACCTTCCGGCCCGGGCCGGTCTACCGCTGTGCCCAGTGCGGCGGCTTCGGCGTGCTGGACGAGATCAACATGGCCAAAAACGAGGCCCTGGCCGTCCTCCATGCCGTGCTGGACTTCCGCCGCGCCATTGATGTGCCCGGCTACGAGCGCATCCCGCTGGCCGAGGAGACCCGCTTCATCGCCACCATGAACTATGGCTACGCGGGCACCCGGGAGCTGAACGAGGCCCTGACTTCCCGCTTTGCAGTCATCCAGATGCCCACCATCACGGAGGAAAACCTTGAAAAGCTGCTGCGGGCCCAGTTTGCCGACCTGACGGACAAATATGTGCACCAGTTTGCTCTGCTCTTCCTCGACCTGCAAAAGAAATGCGACAGCGCGGAGATCTCCACCAAGGCGCTGGATCTGCGCGGAATGCTGGACGCTCTGCGCCTGATGCGACGGGGCGTGGCCGCGGGGCCTGCGCTGGACATGGGCATCACCAACAAGGCCTTTGATTCCTACGAGCAGGGACTGATCCGGGACGTGATCGCCGCCCGCATCCCGGCCAGCCTGACGGCTGAAAAGCTGTTCCGCTGATGGATGCCCGGAGTTATACTGCCGAGGAGCGGCGGGCCGCCAATCAGGTGTGGGCGGCGGCGGGAGCCTACGGCTTTGAGCCGCTTTTCCTGGCCCGCAACACCGACGGCACGATCGATTTTTATATGAACTGTGTCGTGGGGCTGGTGCACAAATACTATGGCGACGACCTGCTCCGCGACCTTTTTGCCACATGGGACGGCGATCTCCGGGAGAGCCAGCTGGACGATCTGACATGGCTCTACCTCGAAAGTGCGGTCTATCTGCTGGAGCTGCCCCGCCGCCCGGTCCTTTCCGAGCTGCGCCGGGCCCACGCGGACTATTTCTTCGGCATCCAGTACAAGCTTTCGCGGCAGGAGTGGATGGCAAAAAATCAGCTGGTCTACACCATGCAGGCTGACCGCTGGCGCACCGTACAGGGCAGGCATCACCCTGTGATGACCCCCTACGAGAGCCGGCTGGCAGAGGCACTTTCCCCCTCCCAACCGCCCCAGCCCGGCCAGCTCAAGGGTGAGCTGCTGGGCCTGTTTGCAAAGTTTGCCCTGTTTGACGGCAAGATCCGGCACAAAGTGGGGCTTCATCTGCATCTGGAGGGGCTGCTGGCCTCTCTCGCCACCAAAACGCTGCCCACCCAGATGATCAAGACCGACCGTCTGACCGTGGAGCACTCCGGTTCTGTTGAAGCGGGCGGCTCCGGCCCCACGGCAGACAAGCGGCTGGCCCACATCACCCTGCGGCAGAATGCCGCCGAGGACCGCGCCTATATTGAAAGCTGCTTTGGCCGTTCCCTCTATCCGCCCGAGCGTCTGTGCAAGGCCGAGCAGGCGCTCTGCACCGGGGCGCACCTCGGGTGCCGCCTCTGGTTTGCCTCCGGCGTGCCCAGCCCGGAACAGGCCCCCACACCGGAGGCAAAGCACCTGGCCGAGCAGGCTCAGCTGCAGGCCGACCGCAACCGCGCCTACTACGCCAAAAACCGGGCGCTTCACCGCAGCGTAGTGCTCCGGCTCACCGAGCAGATCCGCAACTGCATTCTGGTCCACCAGCAGCCCAATGCCCGGATCGCCCGCAGCGGCGCTCTGGCCCCGGAGCGGGTCTGGCGCGCTCCCCTTCTGAACGACAGCCGGGTGTTCCGCTGTGCCGAGGAGGAGAATCAGCCCTCCTTCACCGTGGACCTGCTGCTGGACGCTTCGGCTTCCCGGCTCCACTGTCAGGAGGTCATTGCGGCGCAGGGCACGATCCTGGCCCAGAGCCTTGCCGCCTGCGGCATCCCGGTGCGGGTCAGCAGCTTCTGCAGCCTGCGGGGCTATACGGTTCTGCGGGTGCTCAAGGGCTTTGCGGACAAAAGCCTGCAGGGGATCGACCAGTATTTTGCATCGGGCTGGAACCGTGACGGCCTTGCCCTGCGGGCGGCAGGCGATCTGGTCAGCTTTGACCCCGGCCCCGCGCCCCGGCATCTGCTCATCCTGCTGACGGATGCTTCCCCCAACGACAGCCGCCGCGTACCGCCCAGCCCGGAACAACCGCTGGGTTGTGATTACGGCGGCTCCTACGGTGTGGACGATGCCGCCGCTGAGGTACGCACCCTGCGGCGCAAGGGTCTGCGTGTTTCTGCCGTGTTCATGGGCGAGGACAGCTCCAGCCACGATGCAGAACGCATCTACGGCAAAAATCTCGCCCGCATCCGGGGCATGGATCAGCTGGCACGCGCCGCTGGGCGGCTCATCCAAAATGAGATTCGGGAGCTGGGCGATTGAATCCTGCCACCACAAAAGGCTTCTCCGACGGGAGAAGCCTTTTCCATTTACAACCAATCCGTTTGTCAGCATCCCCGAATTTCCAAAACATTTTGGTTTTTGTCAAACTTATAGTTGTATTTTGTTGTCGTATATGTTATAATGCAGGCAGAGAACAACCGATGGATGGTTTCCGACACATCATCCAAAACCAGAGAGGAGACCCGCTATGGATGCCAGCCGCTATTTTGAAGAGATGCACCGTGCCATGTCCGCACAGAAAAACAATTCTTCCCTGCTCCTGACCGTCAAGGTACAGGACCTGGGCGGCGCTGATGCCTATCTGGAGCTGCGGCAGTCTCCCAATGGCCGCGCCCGGGTGTTTTACTCCACCATGGGCCGCCGCAACCTGAACTTCCAGCTGTTCCGCAAGGGCTGGCAGCTCTGCCACAACGCATCCGGCGAGATGACAGGGCAATTCCCCACCCGGGCCGAAAACCTGCTGGACAGCGCGGACTTTTCCGCCTGCATCCGGGATGACACCCTGGACGCGGGCCGTACTGAGATCATTCTGCGGGAGCTGCGCCGCGCGGCAGGCACCTCCTGCTCCTGCCTGCCTCAATCTGCCCGGGAAGGTGCCATGATCACCGTGGAGAGCTTTGTGGGCCGGGGCGGCGAGTGGAACTACTGGTCCACCCGTGCCGCCGACTGCCTGCCCATTGCGGCCATTCTCTGCTGGCTGGGCGATTTTCTGGCCGGAACGGAGCGCCGCACCCTGCAATCCAGCCCTGAAGCCATGGCACTGGCCGCCCGCTGGCAGGCCGAACTCGTCTCCCCCTTTGCGCAGCCGGCTGACTGCGTCCAGCACCCTGCCCGCTCGGTTTCGCCTTCCGCGCCCCGCCGTGCCGCGCAGCAGGTGCAGAACCCCCGCTGGCAGAGCATCCTTGCCGTGCTTGCAACCGTATGAGAACAACAGGCGGTGCCGAAAATCTCCGGCACCGCCTGTTGTTTTCTGTTTTACTGTGCGGATGCGGCATCCACCACATGGCCCACCAACACAGAGGTGGTCACTGTGCCCACACCGCCGGGCACCGGGGTGACAGCCTCCACGATGGGTTCTGCCTCATCAAAGCGCACATCGCCGCAGAGCTTGCCCTCTTCATTGACGTGGATGCCCACATCCACCACGACCTGACCTTCCCGCAGGCAATCGGCCCCAATGGCACCCCGCCTGCCCATGGCGACCACCAGCACATCGGCCTGACGGCAGAGGGCGGGCAGGTCTCGGGTGCGGGAATTGCAGAGGGTCACGGTGGCGTTCTCCCGGTCCAGCATCATGGCAGCGGGCTTGCCCACCACCAGGCTGCGGCCCACGACCACGGCCCGTTTGCCGGACAGCGGCACGTTGTAGTATTTCAGGATCTCAAGGCAGGCCTGCGCCGTGCAGGGCGGATAGCCGATGGGCATGTTGGTAAACACACCGGCCATCGAGCCGTCCGTGATACCGTCCACGTCCTTTTCCGGGGCAAGCGCCTCCTGGACCCTGCGGTCATCGAACCGCTTTGGCAGGGGCCGGAAGATCAGGCACCCGTGAACCGATGCATCCCCATTGATCTGCCGGATCACATCCAACAGTTCCTCCTGCGTAACATCTTCCGCCAGATGGAACTGCCGCACCTCCACGCCAACCTTACCGCACCGGGTGACGATCCCTTTTTCATAAGAAATGTCATCCTCCCGCGCGCCGACCCGCACCACAGCCAGCGTGGGCACGATGCCCTTTTCCTTCAGCGCGGCACAGCGCGCGGCGTTTGCTTCGTTCATGGCGGCCACCACGGGCGCACCCTTCAAGATCTGAGCCATTTTCTTCTCCCCTCACTCATTTGATACAGTCTGATAGACCCTGTCAGCCTGCGGCACAAACTCGGCCAGCAGCTGTTCCGCTCTGGCCTCCAGCGCATCCGCACGGGCCTTGTCTGCCATCAGGCGGGTGTTGACCTTCACGTTCAGCCCCGCCGCCTGCATGGCTGCCTTGCAGAACAGCGCCGCGCATCCGGCATCGGAACGGGCCAGCACGCTGCCCTTTTCGGCGTACTCTGCGGCCAGTGCGATGCCCTCACCGCAGGCAGTCATCACCTCCAGCGGCACGGCGCAGGCTCTGTCCAGTGCCTTTTCCAGCACCGCGGCCTTGTGGGCCTGCTGTTCCGGGGTCTCTTTCGGCAGCTTGTAGGCCGCCGCCACGGGCAGAAAGGCCTCCGCGTCGGCCTGTACCAGCACTTCCAGCCGCTTGCGCAGGGCCTCGGCCCGGACATTCAGGGCAGCGATGTCCGCTTCTACGGCAGCATATTTCTTTTTGCCCACGGTCAGGCTGCCCACCATGCTGCCCAGCGCCACACCGGCCGCGCCCACCAGCGCCGAAGCGCCGCCGCCGCCCGGAGCCGCCGCCTTACTGGCCAGCTCCTCCAGAAAACCTTCACAGCTCAAATTCATCAGTTCCACGATATACTTTCCTCTCTGTTACAAATCCATCCAGCCGCCGGTCCTGTTCATCTGCAGCCGCTTCCGGCACCCGCTGGGCCTCAAAGGCCACGCCCAGCGTCACGGCGTTCCGGCACCTGGGCAGATAGCGGTCATAGTAGCCCTTGCCCATGCCCACCCGGCGGCAGGCCGCATCAAAGGCAGTGCAGGGCACCAGCACCAGACCAAGCGCCTCCGGCCGGATGAGCGCCGCCCGCTCCAGAACCGGCGTACGGATGCCGTAAGCCCCCATCTCCCAGCCGTCCGGCCCCGGCACGGCGGCGGTCAGGGTAAAGTTTTCCCCACAGACCGGATAGGCCACCGTTTTGCCCAGCCGGGCCGCCTGCTCTGCCAGCACAGCAAGATCCACCTCCCCGCCAAAAGCGGCGTAGAGCAGCAGATTCTCTGCCTTTTGGAAGCAGGGCATGGCCAGAAGGCGGGCACAGATGGCTGCATTGGCCGCCGCTCTTTCTGCCTGCGGCAGACCCCTGCGGGCCATGATGCCCGCCCGGCGCTGCGCTGCTTTCCGGTCCCGGATCTCCATTGACACTTCTCTCCCCTGAAATTTCATACCCACTCAATATATCTGAAATGCGGAAGAATTGCAAGAGCATGTCTGGAAAATAACTGCAAAATAGGCTATAATGGTGCAGAACAAACCAAAAAGGAGAACCATTATGCTCATTTATCTGCTGCGTCACGGCCAGACGGAGTACAACGCGCAAAAACGATATCAGGGCCAGCGGGACATCCCCCTTTCCGCCGCAGGCATCGCCCAGCTGCGGCAGGCAGATTTTTCACCGGAGGTGGTCTATGTCACCCCGCTGCAGCGCACCGCCCAGACGGCACGGGTGTTCTTTCCCGGGGCAAAGCTCATTCCGGTGGACGGGCTGAAGGAGATGAACTTCGGCCGGTTCGAGGGCCAGCCCTTCGTACAGGTGGAGCAGGACCCGGAGTATCTGGCATGGGTGCAGGAAAACGAGCACGCCGCCCACCCGGATGGGGAGCGCAGGAGCGATTTCTGCAACAGGGTGTGCAAAACGCTGGCTGACCTCATTGACAAGGCCCTTGCCGAAGGGCAGGAGCGGTTGGTCATCGTGGCCCATGGCGGCACCCAGATGGCCGCACTGGAGCGGTTTGGCGTGCCCCGCCGCAGCTTTCCCGACTGGTGCGGCCCCAACGCGGGCGGCTATGTGCTGGATGCCCGGGACTGGCCGGAGCAGCACATCCTGCACCTGGTGGAGACCGTGCAGTACACAAGGGAGAACAGATGATGGAACAGGGCCTGCTGCATCTCTACTGGGGCGACGGCAAGGGGAAGACCACCGCCGCCATGGGCCTTGCCCTCCGCGCACTGGGCAGCGGCAAACGGGTTGTCATCGTGCAGTTCCTCAAGGGCGGGCAGAGCGGCGAGATCTCTCTGCTGGCCCAGCTGGGGGCAAAAATTTTCCGGGGCAAGGGCGGGCAGAAGTTCGTGTTCCAGATGAACGAAGCGGAAAAGGCCGCTGCCCGGGCCGTGCAGAACGAAAACCTGACCGCCGCACTGGCCGAGCCTGCCGACCTGCTCATTTTAGATGAGGCCGGTTCGGCCTGGGAGCTGGACATGGTGGACAAAGACCTTCTCCGGCGGGCCGTTCTGGAGCGTCCCGCCGCGCAGGAATGCGTGTTGACTGCCCACAAGGCCCCGCAGTGGATGCTGGATGCCGCCAACTACTCCACTGAGATGAAATGCCGCCGCCACCCCTACCAGAAGGGCATCAAGGCGCGCAAAGGCATCGAATACTAAAAATGCCCGGAGAACCGCAGCTTTCAGCGGCCCTCCGGGCGTTTTTGTGTTTACTGTTTTGCAATGATATCGCGGCTGGCCGCCAGCAGGCCAAGGGCCAGCGCAGCGCTCAGGATGTCGGCCACAGCCTGAGCCATCAGCACGCCCTGATACTGGAACAGATGTACGCAGACCACCAGTGCCAACAGAAACACCACGCCCTGACGGCTGATGGAGAGCAGGAAGGACGGTATGATTTTACCAGTTGCCTGGAACAGCACCGTGAGCAGGAGCACCACGCCGCCAAAGGCTGCGGTGTAGACCTGCCAGCGGAGCATCTGCGCACCAGTGGCGATCATCCCGGCATCCTGCACGAAGAGCTGCATCAGCGCCCCGGAATTCAGGCAGAGGATGAAGGACAGCACCACGGCAATGGAAACGAGGAAGGTCAGACAGAAGTGGATGAGCTTGCGCATCACGTCCCGCTTTTTTGCGCCGTACAGGTAACCGAACAGTGGGATGCCGCCGAACGAGAAGCCAACCAGCACCAGCTGGGCGATCATGCTCACCTTGCTGGCAATGCCCATGGCGGCAATTTTATCGTTGCCGTAGGGCAACAGGAACTGGTTCATCACAATGACAGTCAGGCTCTGCATCAGGTTGCTCAGCGCGGCAGTAACACCCACGCCCAAAATCTGCTGCAGCTCCCTGCCCGTGACGTGGCACTGGGACAGCTTGACAGACAGGCAGCGGCTCTTTTTGTGGAGCAGCCACAGGAAGTACAGGTCGCTGCACAGGTAGCCCACAATGGTGGCAATGGCCGCGCCCCCTGCGCCCCAGCCCACTGTGGTGATGAGGATGGGATCGAGGATGATATTGATAACCGTGCCGCCGATGCTGCCGATCATGGACTGGGTGGCCATGCCCTCACAGCGGACGAGGTTGGAATGGATAAAGTTCAGCACCGTGGCCGGGGCACCAATGGCCAGCACGGTGTAATAGGCCTCTGCGTGCGGCATCGTCTCAGAAGTCGCACCCAGAATGCCCAGCAGCGGGACGCGGAACAGCATCATCAGGGCTGCCAACACCACGCCCGTGGTCAGGGCCACATAGAAGCAGAACGAGCTGACCCGGCCGGTGCCCTCACGGTCGTCCTGTCCCAGCAGGCGGGAAATGAGTGAGCTGCCGCCCTGGCCGTAGATGTTGCCAAAGGCCATGAGGGCTGTGAACACCGGCGCACAGAGCGAAACACCCGCAATCAGCGCCGTATCGTTGGACTGCGCAATGAAAAAGGTATCGGCAAGGTTATACACCACGCTCACCATCAGGCCGAACACCGAGGGCAGCGCCATCTTGAAATAGGTGCGGTACAGATGATCGAGATCAAAAATAGAATCCATTGGTTTTTCCTCCACTTTCGTCCCTATTATAAGGGTTTTGCTTGCATTTGTTTGTGACACATGGCACAATAAAACAAAAGAAATGAGGTGAACTCATGCAGGAAATTCGTGACCCAGCCTGTCTGGAAACGCTGTACCGGAAGCTGGAACTTTCCCCCCGGACCAAAACAGCAAAACGCCCGCGCAGGAGCTTTCCTGTGCGGGCGCTGCATTTCCTTTTGTGTTTTACCGCACCAACAGCAGCAACCAGGCGGATGCCACAGCCTGCAGGATGAGCCAGCGGGCCACGACCTGCTCATCACTCCAGCCCAGACGCTTGCGCACATGGTCGTGCAGCGGGGTCAGGGTGTTCTTGAGGATGGAGATGTGCAAAAACCGCTTGAAGCTGATCTTCAGGATGCCCAGGCTGCCGTCCACAATGAACACCAGCGCGGCCAGCAGAAAGGCGAAGGGATGGCCGCTCTTGAGGGCCAGGACGGCCAGGAAGAAGCCCATGGCGCGGCTGCCCGCGTCACCCATCAGCAGGGTGGAAGGCTTGGCGTTCTGCCACAGGTAGGCCAGCAGGGCACCAATGAACACGATGCCTGCGGTGGCGTAATCCCCCAGCTCCTCCCAGTAGGCCAGCAGGAAGGTGCCGATGCTGACCACGGCAAGGCCGGCGGAAAGGCCGTCCACGCCATCGGTGCAGTTGACCACGTTGATGCTGGCCCAGATCAGGACGATGATGAGGATGAGGTAGACGGCATAGGGCAGGCTGAAGCTCCAGCTCAGGAAGTTGACCTCCGTGCCGTTGAAGTTCAGGTAGGTCACGCCCGCCACAACGGCGATGACCAGATCGATCAGGCCCTTTTTGTACTCGTTCCAGGCGGTCTCGGCGGCATCGTCAAAATAGCCGGAGAGCATGGACGCAATGAGCAGGACGGTGTAGATGACGTACTCTGCCTTAAAAGGCACCACGGCCAGCGTGACCAGTGCAATGCAGAGCACAAAGATGAGGCCGGAACCCCGGGCCTTGCCCTTGGAGAGTTCGCCGTTCACGGCAAACGCGCGGCCATGGTCGTGGGGGAGCTTATCGTGGAACACCGAGTCCATCAGCGCGGTCAGCGCAAATGCAAGCAGAAAGCCCAGCGCATCCACGGTGCGCGGGTTGCCAGAAAGCAGTTGAAGCATAGTTTTTTTCCTCTTTCCCGGAGCGGCAGAGACCGTTCCTGTTCTTTCACTGCTGGATACAGATGAAGTGTATCACGCCCGGGCCAAAAAATCAATCTCTGGGGCAATGGCTACCCCATGGGCTGATGGGTTGACATTTTTCGCCCCCCTGTCTATAATGGATGGACAAACGCCCTTTCGAGGGTATTTTTTTGTCTCACAGGAAAATCGGAGAAAAAGGAGAAGACATGAAACTTTCACTTGAACAGCTTTCGGCCCGGATGCGGCAGGGTGAGACCATCCCCTCCCGCCAGACGGCCCAGGTGGCTCTGGCGCTGAGCATCCCCTCCATTCTGGAGCAGCTGGTGGTCACTGCCATGGGATACATCGACGCTGCCATGGTGGGCCACATCGGTGCAGAAGCTACCGCTTCCATCGGCATCGTCAGCTCCAGCACCTGGCTGCTCCACGGTGTTCTGGTGGGCCTGTACACTGCCCTCTCCATTCAGATCGCCCAGTATCTGGGGGCCGACCGGCAGGATGATGCCCGCAGCGTACTGCGGCAGGCCATGCTATTCAATGTGATCCTGGGCGTGGGTGCCGCTCTCTTCGGCCTGGGCATCAGCCCCTTTCTGCCGGGGTGGCTGGGAGCTGACCCCTCCCTGCGGGCAAACGCCACAGCCTACTTTGCCATCTGGTCAGCGGCTCTGCCCTTCACCATGGCCATGGGCATGTACACCTCCATCCTCCGGGCGGCAGGCTACGCCCTGACCGCCAGCCTCATCAGCGTGTTGGTCTGCGTGCTGGATGCCATCTTCAACTTCTTCCTCATCAACCCCACCCGGACGCTGTGGGGCATCACCATCTGGGGTGCCGGGCTGGGTGTGCCCGGCGCAGCCCTGGGCACCGCCCTGGCCACTGTGGTGGGCGGCCTGCTGGCTTTGGCCATCCTGCTGCTGCGGGAAGGCCCCCTCTGCATCCGGAAGCCTGCCCCTTGGAGGATCACCCGCTCCTGCCTGCGGAACCTGCTGTGGGTCGGCGGTCCTCTGGCGGGAGAACGTGCCGCCATCTCTCTGGCGCAGGTGGTGTTAGTGCGCATCGTTGCCGGCCTGGGTACCGTGGCCATTGCCGCCAACAGCCTGGCTGTCAACGCCGAGGGCCTGTGCTACATGGCGGGCTACGGCATCCAGAGCGCAGCTGTCACCCTCATCGGCCAGGCCGTGGGTGCCAACCGGAAGGATATGGCCAAGCGGTTTGCCTGGCTGTGCACCGGCCTTGGCATGGGGGTCATGGCCCTTTCCGGCGTTGGCCTGTGGATCTTTGCCCCCACCCTGATGAGCCTTTTCACCACCGATGCGGCTGTCATCGCTCTGGGTGCTCAGGTTTTGCGCATCGAAGCCTGGGCCGAACCCATGTTCGGCGCTTCCATCGTGGCCAGCGGTGCCATGCAGGGTGCGGGCGACAGCACCTCCTGTTTTGTGCTGAACATATTCAGCATGTGGTGCATCCGGCTGACGCTGGCGTTCCTGCTGGCTCCCCGGCTGGGCCTGATGGGCGTTTGGGGTGCCATGTGCTGCGAACTGAGCATCCGGGGCCTGCTGTTCCTCATCCGCCTTGCCCGGGGCAAGTGGCTGGAAAAGGGCGCGCTGTCTTAAATCGAATCGATAAAAGCAAAAAAGAAAGGACGCTCTCGCGTCCTTTCTTTTTTGCTCCGTCACTCACTTCCGGCCATGCAGGATGGGAGAGAGCGGCTTATAGATCAACATGCAGAGCAGGGCATCCAGCAGGCCCTTGACCAGAGTGAAGGGCATATTGAAGATGACCAGGCACTTGATGAGGCTGTTGGCAGAGGGCAGAATGGCCTGATACATGCCCAGGATGGCTTCCATCGGCATGTGGTAGAACTTGACGTAGGCCGGATAGGTGATAAAGTAGTTGGACGGCACACTGAACAGGGCCATGGCCACGGCACCGGCCACAGCACCGATGATGGCGTTTTTGCGGCTCTTGTTGTGCTTGTAGAGGTAACCGGCCAGAGCGGAGAACACCGCACCCAGCATGAAGTTGCACAGCTCACCCACCAGTGCGGTAGAGGTGCCCTTGATGACCACATGGAGCAGGTTCTTCATAAAGCTGATGATCACACCGTACACCGGGCCAAGGGCAAAGGCACCCAGCAGAGCGGGCAGGTCGGAGAAGTCCATCTTGACAAAGGATGGGATGAGCATCGGGAGCGGGAACTCGATGAACATCAGGATAAAGGCCACTGCGCTGAGCATGGCGGCAACGGTCAGGTTGTGGGTCGTGTTTTTCTTCATGGTAATATCCTCCCGGGGCGTTTTTGCCCCAAATCATAGATTGGAAAGCCCCTTTCGCATGGTTCGGAACCGGGAAGACAATCAAAAACGCGCCCTGCCGCAGCAAACACTGCAACAGGGCGCGTAGACAAATCGTATTGCCTGCCGTCTCTTGCATCCGGACTATACCGTTGGCCCCGGAGTCTCACCGGGTCAGCACCCTTGCGGGTGGTCGCGGGCTGTACCGCCAGTGGGGAATCTCACCCCGCCCTGAAACGAACTTTCTGGCCAAGAGTATAACGCGGCTGCTCCGCCTTGTCAACCCCTTTTTTATTTGCCCTGCACGGGCCGGATATGGTATACTGTGGGACAGGATGTTACAATTTCTGATACAAGGAGCTTTTTGCCATGATTTTTACCGTTCGTGACCTCGGGTTCGAGATCGGGCCTTTTTTGCTGGAGGGCTGGTGGGCACTGGCTGCCCGGGCTGTCTGCGCCGCTGTCATCGTTTTTGCGGGGCTTCTGGTCGGCTGGCTGCTGCGCCGGAAGATCTTTCCCGCTCTGCTGGCCCGCAGCTGGCACTTTGCCGCCACGCCCATCCTCCTGCGCAGCTTACAGGGCCCTTTGGAGCGGATGTCCTTTTACAGCGGCCTGTATCTGGCCCTGACCAGCCTGCCGTGGGCCATTCCGGGCCTGACAAAGTTTCTGTTCACGGCCTATAAGATCGCAGCGACTCTCCTGTTCTGTCAGGGCCTGTACAACGCTTCTGAGGTAGCCGACCTGCTGCTGGCCTCCTTCAGCCCGGAGATCCGGAGCAACAAGACCCTGCGCTCCCTGCTGGACACCACTTACAAGGTGCTGGTCATCATTCTGGGCGCTGCCACCTGCGCGCAGATCGTCGGCTTCCCCATCGGCAGCATCGTAGCCGGTGCCGGTCTTGTGGGCCTGACCATCTCGCTGGCCGCGCAGGAAAGCGCCAGCAACCTGTTCAGCGGCATCGTCATCCTGCTGGACAAACCCTTTTCCATCGGCGATTGGATCACCGTGGGCAATGTGGAGGGCGAGGTCATCGACATCAACTTCCGCTCCACCCGCATCCGCTCCATGGACCACAGCGTAGTCATTATCACCAACAGCCAGATCTGCTCCTCCACTGTCCAGAACGCGGCCCTGCGCACCATGCGGCCCTATAAGTTCACCCTTGGTGTCACCTACGGCACCACCCGTGCCCAGCTGGAAAAGCTGATGGCTGACCTGCAGGCCATGCTGGACAACAGCCCTTACACCAACAAGGGCACCAACATCGTCCGGCTGACCAGCTTTGGCGATTCCAGCATCAACATCCTCATCTCGGCCTACCTGACCACCAACGTCTATGCCACCTTCCTGCAGCAGCAGAACGACCTGAACCTGAACATCATGGATGTGATGCAGGCAGACGGCGTGGACTTTGCCTTCCCCTCCACCAGCGTCTACATCGAAAAGAACTGAGCATACCAGAACGCCCCCTGTGCGCCGCAGCAGGCACACAGGGGGCGTTTTTTTGTGTTATTCCCGGGTCCTGATCTCGATCGTTCTGCCGCCAAGATCCTCATAAACACGTTGGGAGACGGAGAGCACCGTGCGGCCCGCGGAGGCGCGGCGCAGAGCCTCCAGCACGCGGGCCTCCGTTTCGGCATCCAGATTGGCGGTGATCTCATCCAGCAGCAGCACGGCGGGGTCTGCGGCAGCGGCACGGGCAATGGACAGCAGCTGCCACTCTCCCTGCGAGAAGATGCCCTCGGTGCAGACAGTGTCATAGCCCTCTGGCAAAGCCCGGATGGCAGCATCGATCCCGGCCAGCGCGGCGGCATCCCTTGCCATTTCCCCGGTGATCTGCGGGTCTCCCAGCGTGATCTGTTCCAGCACGGTGCCCGGCACGCGGGAGAAATGCTGTTCCACACAGCCGATGCAGGTGCGGCGCTCCCGGTCGGTGATGTCCCCCACATTCACGCCGCCGATGGTCACCGTACCGGCCTCCGGCTGATACAGACCCAGCAGGAGCTTGAACACAGTGCTCTTGCCCGCACCGGTGCGGCCCACCAGCGTGACCTGCTCCCCCTGTTTCACGGTCATGGAAAAATCCTTCAGAACATGCCGTTCCCCATAGCCGAAGGTGACGTGCGCAAATTCCACATCGCCCCGGGCAGCCTCCCTGCGCGCGAGAGGGATCGTGCGCTCCGGCTGGTCGAGAAAGGCATCGATGCGCCTGACACCCGCCATGGCCGACTGGATGGTCTGGATCTCCATACCCAGGCTCTCAATGGGGGCGAAGATGCGGGAGATGTAGTTGATGACGGCCACCGAAGTGCCAACCGACATACCGAACAGGGTCAGGAGCTGTGCGTTCCCCGAAGCGGAGAGCAGCATCACGATGCCGACCACAACGGCATTCAACAGCAGCACCACCGGCGAATAGACGGCATCATAAAAATTGGTGCGCTCCATGGCGGCATAGCTGTCACCGATGCACCGGTCATACCGGCGCTCCATGTAATCCTCCAGCCCCAGCGCCCGGATGGTGCGGATGTTGTGCAGGGTCTCGGGCACCTGCCCGGAGACTGCGGCGACCGCGCGGCGGTTGTCCAGCTGCGCGGCCAGCATCCGCTTCTGGACATAACGGGTGAACACGGCAAACAGCGGCAGCACCAGCAGCAGGATCAGCGCAAGGCCGGTGTTTTTCACCGCAATGACCCCCATGATGGAGACGATGCGGCAGGCATCTGCTGCCATGCTGATGATGCCGGAAGTGAACAGGGCTTCCACCGTGTCCACATCGCCCGAAAAGCGGGCGGCCACCTCGCCGGGGTTCTGATCCACCAGTGTACCGGCGGGCAGGCGGCTCAGCTTCCGGGACATCTCCGAGCGCAGGGCATGGGTCATCCTCTGGCCAAAGAGCACCAGCAGGCTTTCCTGGGCCGAGGTGAGCACACCTTCCAGTGCAAGGCTGCCGAAGTAGAGCAGCACGGCCAGAAAGGACAGCGGGAGGCCCGCGGTCAGACGGTCGATGACCCGGGCCAGCAGCAGGGGCGGCAGCAGGGATGCCGCCACCGAAGCTGCCACGCACAGCACCGTGCCCACCGTGAGAAGGCGGTGCGAAGCCGCTGCCATCCGGACGGCAGCAAACACGCCGTGATCATTTTTCTTTTTCATGCGCCCTCTCCACCTTTCAGGCCAATCTGGCTTTCATACAGCTGGCGGTAGACCGGAACCGCTGCCATCAGCTCCTCGTGGGTGCCAACGGTGGTTCTGCCGCCCTCCATAAAAATGATCTGCTGCATCTGCGGAAAATGGTACAGCCGGTGGGAAATCAGGAACACCACCTTATCCCTGGCATACGCCTGCAGCTCGGCAAAGATCGCATCCTCGGTGCTGCGGTCCAGTGCCGAGAATGGGTCATCCAGCACCAGCACCGGGCGGGGATGGGCCAGCGTCCGGGCCAATGCCAGACGCTGTGCCTGCCCGCCGGAAAGGCGGGTGCCGCCGCTGCCGATGACCGTCTCCGTACCCTTTTCCATGGCCAGCACTTCCTCCTTCAGGGCAGCGGCTGCAAGTCACGGCATGGCATCCTGTTCGCTGCCGCAGAGGACATTATTCTGCACGGTGTCGGCACTCAGTTCCGGGTCATGGCCCAGATACCCGACCGTGGCGGCGATCTGGCGCGGGGTCAGGGTGGAAAGCTCTCTGCCGCCAAAGCAGACCGAGCCTTGATAGGGCGCTTCGCAGAGGAATACGCGGCCAAGGGTGGATTTTCCGCAGGCGACCGGGCCGGTGATGCCGATGATATCGCCGGGGTGGGCCGTCAGGCTCAGGCCGGAAAAGACAGGCTCTTCCCCATAGGAGAAGGCGAGTTCTTTCAGCGTCACATCCTGTGCCGCCGGGATCTGCAGGGCATCCAGCTGCTCGGGCGTTTTCATCAGGGGTCTGATGCGCTTCCAGGAGACCTCTGCCTTTTGCACCGCGTTGAAGAGCTTGGCCACCTTGGAGGATTTGACCACCAGCTTGGTGAAACAGGAGAGGAAGGTGGTGAAGGCGGCGATATCCCAGTGGTTCCAGCCGGTGCCCAGCACATTCTTTGCGCCGAACCACAGGATGAAGAGGGTCCCTGCCTCGGATGCCGCCAGATAAAGCGGCGGCAGCGCGGACTGCCACACGTTGTTCCGCACGGCAGTCTTTTCGTAAAGGCTCAGGGCCTCCTCGTATTTTTCCATCCGGGCCTCCTCGCAGCCGTAGATGCGGTAGGTCACGGCATTCCGGGCACGGTCCAGCGTGGCACTGCTCAGGGCACCGGCGGCCTTTTTATAAGCTGCACCGGCGCGCTGCACCGGCTTTTTCATCCCTGCCGCGCAGACGTAGGACACGGGAGTAAAAAGCAGGCCCAGGATCGCCAGCCGCCAGTCGTACACCAGCAGCATGACCGCATAGCCCGCCAGCGCCACACCGGTGTCAAACACCTCCGTGGTGAACTTGCGCATTCCCTCCACGCAGTCGTCCACATCGGCGATGGCTTTGGTCATCAGCTCACCGGCCCCCTCTTTTTCCAGCGCTGCCCGGCTCTGCCGCACCAGATTGGCGTACAGGATGCCCTTCATCCGGCGGTTGATGTTGTTGGCAAATCGGCGCACATAAAAACGTTTGATGAAGCGCGCCGCCTGCACCAGCAGTGTGACTGCAATGTAGGCCAGCACCAGCAGCGCCATTTGGGCAGCAGTCTCACTGCCGCCCAGGATATCCGCCAGGCACTGGGCCAACCGGCCCTCGAACCACGGCGCGGCCAGCAGACCGATGTTATAGACAAGGCCCGAAAGGGTCACAAGGAGCAGCGGGAACCACTCCACCCTGAAATAGGAAAGGACCCGGTCCGGGCGGAACGATTTATCTTTTTTCATGGGGCATTTTACCTCCTGCGGGTGTTCCATTCAGTATACCACGCTTTCGTTCCGCAGAAAAGCGCACACAAAATGCATCTTGACAGCTTTGTGCAGAAAAAAGCCATGACAGCAGGAACAAAATGCAAGATCATTGCAATGGTCACCGCTGTCATGGCGATCGGTTTTCTTTGTATGAAAAATACTCTCATCGGCAGGATCTGCATTGCAGTGGTGTGGGTCTGCCATCTTCTGTATTTTACCTTGCGGGTCAAGACGATCAAGCCCACAGAGCAGGCTCAGGAAAGTGCGGAATAAATTCCACCCGGGATACCATTCTGCTCTTATCGGTTCACGAAATTCAGCGCCAGCACAAGCAGCAGCATGTGTACCGGGTAAAAGGCGTAGCAGGCATACTGGAACGGTTTGCTGTGGCAGCCCTGCCGCCCGCGATACAGCCAGATGGGCACCAGCGCCAGCAGCGCAAGCCCCTGCTGACACAGCTCAAACTCCATGCCGAACAGCCGGATGGGGTACATCAACCCGCCCAGAAGCACCACGTTGATCCAGTACAGGGTCAGCACCTGTCCCAGCAGGCACCACCATTTCCGGCCCCGGAAAATGTAAAAAGCGAACACGGTCAGCACACCGGCACCGTAGTAATCTGTCATGCCCAGCGTTCCCAGCAGCGCCCCTGCTGCTGCCACTGCGGCGCACACCGGCAGCGAGACCCAGAGCTTTTGCTTTTTGCGCACCGTTTCCATCAGATGCACCCCCAGAAGCCCCAGCAGCAGCGTCCAGATGACGTTCTGGTGCACCGGGTAGAACCATGTCCCGCCATACATCAGATCAAAGGGCACTTCCGAAAGCAGTGCAAACAACAGCAGCCGCAGTGCATAACGCTTCAGATTCCGGGTATGAAAGTAGCCTTCCACTGTCATAAATGCAAAGATAGGGAACGCCAGCCGCCCGGCACAGGTCAGCCAGTCCTGCGCCGGCAGAAGGGTCGCCCACAGGTGATCCATCAGCATCAGCGCCATGGCAATGATATGAAGTGCTGCTGCACTCAGGTCAATGCAATTTGCGGCAGCGGGACGAATCGGTTTGGTTGACATGATCATACCTCGTCTTTGTCTAAATTCAGTTGCTTTGTCTGGAATACGAACGACTTCCTCCAAGAATTGCAGCCCCGGCGGTAAAAAACTGCCGGGGCTGCAATTCTTCATCGCTTATCCCTCCGGTTTTGCACCGGCCATTTTGGATACGGCAAGCATCCAGGGCAGCTTCTGCCATTTGCTCTGCCTGCAAAATGGGGGATGCAGTGCACCCGCCCCGCAGGCGGAAAAATGCTCCCGCAGCAGTCTGCGGGGCAAATTCAGAAAGGGGGGCTTGCCTGCCTGCCCATGGAGACGTAAGCACAAAAGCAGGAATGCGGGAAAGGGCAAAGGACGGTTTCGGCGGAAAAGCGTCTGGCGGTGGCGGAAAAGCCGAGCGCAAGATTTTTTTCATATTATGCTGGCTCGTAGGGTGAGCCGGACCGAAACTTCCTTGCGGAAATGTGCAGCGTTATCGTTCATCTGCACCTGAACCGGCAGCCGCGTCCCCGGCGCTTGCCGCACCCAAAATGGCCGGTTGGCGGCGTGTCACCCTTTGGCGTTTTCCAGATAGGTCTCAAATGCTTCGGCAAAGCTGGCGTTCACATCAAAGGGAACAGTGTAGTCCACCTTGGAGGTGACAAGGCAGAGGTCCAGCCGGTTGGAGGTCTCGTCTGCCTGCCGGTTCAGCTTGCTCAGAGCAGCGTGGATGACCTTGCGGTCATAGTTGATGGTGGTTACCCGCTTTACATCGCAGCAGTAGGAGATCTGGTTGCCCTCCGCATTGAAACGGTAGCCGGTGCCCCCGCCGGAAAGCAGCTGCTCGGAGCTGCGCAGGTCATTCATTCGCTTGAAAGTGCGCGCCACGCTCTGCCGCGCAGCGTTCAGACTGACCTCGCTGTCCATATCCATGTCCAGCGCATCCTTTGCCTTGCGGATGGCAGCGAACAGGCGGCCCTTCTCCTCCAGCAGATAGAGCATGAACCGGGCAATGTCGGTGATCTGCTGGGCATATTCAGTCTGGGGCAGGTCCAGGATCGTCTCGTCCTCAGCCTCTGCCATGACCTTGTGGCGCAGATAGGTGTTGGCCACATTCGTCACGTTGGAATCGCAGTCCAGAATACCCTGGGCCTCGTCCAAAAGGGCCTGCAGCTTGTTCTGATAGCGAAATGCTTCTTTCAGATTCATTGTATCCACCTCGTTTTTTCTTAGTCGCTGTGCGTTCCCGTCTGTTTTCCTCTATTGAACCATATTTTCCGGCAAAGCACAAGCCGCCCGCCAAAAGTACATCAAAATGCAAAGCGCCCCAACATGTTTCCTACTACACGTTGGAGCGCTATTTTTTGGAGCAGGATACGGGACTCGAACCCGCCGCCTACTGCTTGGGAAGCAGTCGCTCTACCGGATGAGCTAACCCTGCAGGACTGCTCCATTAGTGTAGCAAAGTGCAGCGGTTTTGTCAACAGTTTTTTCTGTCGGAACGCGGCAGGCGGAAAAAACTTGCTTTTTGCGCCAGTTGCTTTATAATGAAAGATAGATTATCACAATGGAAGGAATTCTACATGATCTTTGTGCCCATGCTGCACTATCTGCAGAACAAAAACTCATTCAGCGGCAACGAGGACGGGATGCGCTACCTCATCACCCCGGGCAAGCGCTCTGTCCCCGACCCGGACGGCGGCGAGGAGGCCAAAAAAGAAGAGGCCATCCTCACGGTGGATCTCTGGCCCGAGCCGTGGACGCTGGACAAGACCGATCCGGCCCTGCGGCGGCGGGAGATCTTCCCGATGACCGAGGAGGGCCGCACCGCAGTCGCCCAATATCTGAACGATGCCTACAACGCCGAACCGGAACGCTGGAGCGCCCACCCGTCCATCCTGGACTGCGAGCCCTGGACACCGCCCACACCGGAACCGGATGCCGAGACACAACACTGAGGTGCACCATGATCTATCGACTGAAAGAATTCAAGGGTGACACCATCCCGGTGCCGCAGCTGGTCTTTTCCAAGCTGGGCATTGCGGAGGAATATAACGTCCGGGTTGCTCTGTATGTGCTGGCCACCGGCATCACTGACCCGGAGAAGCTCTGCGCCGACTTAAAGCTCCGCAGTAAGATGACCGCCGAGAGTGCCCTGTCCTTTTGGGCCGGTGCAGGTCTGCTGGAACGGTACGAGGAGAACGCCGCCCCGGGCGAGGAGCCCACAGCCCCTGCCCCCATGACCTGGAGCGAGATCGCAGCGGCCAGCCGCACCGACCCCATGATCTCCTCCCTCATCGACTGCGCCCAGACCAGCTTTGCCCGCCCGCTGACCCACCCCGAAATGGAAAAGCTGGTAAACTTCTATGTGCAGGAGGCCTTTGCACCCGAGACCGTCATGCTCTGTGTGGCCTATGTGGCCAGCCGGGGCAAGCGGACGATGGGTGCCGTCAGCCACGAATTGAAGGTCTGGCGGGCCGAGGGTGTGGAGACCGGCGAGCAGGCCGACGCACACCTCCAGCTGCTGGCCCTGCGCGCCCAGCGGGAGCAGTACGTCAGCGGCCTGCTGGGCATTGCCGACACCGAGCTGACCCTTGGCGGGCGCAAGGCCATTGCCCGCTGGTACGAGGTCTACGGCTACGATGATGCCATGGTGCAGGAAGCCGCCGTGCAGGCCGGACCCAAGCGGGATCTTTGGTACTGGAACAGCATCCTCAAGACCTGGAATGCCAAGGGCCTGCGCACCGTCCACGATGTGCGGGGCCCGGTGGCCGGGATGGGTGCCAGCCGGAACCTCCGGGTGGACCGCGCCGAACCCAGCGGAAACGATTTTCTTAAGAACGCTGCCCGCCGCCGTCCGCTCCGCAAAAAAACGGACACGCCTGCAGAATAAGGAGCTTTTATGCGTACCAAACAGGAACTTTATCAAGCCGCCCTGCGCACGGTGGCTCTGCGGCGGCAGACCGCCCGCGCCAATGCCGAGGATGCCCGGCTGGAGGCGGAGGCCGCCATCCCGGCCCTGCGCCACGCTGAGGACGAGGTGCGGGTGCGGGGCATCCGCTGCGCGCTGGCAGGCGCTGCCGGAAAAGACCGCACCGAAGCCGCCGCCGCACTGAGCAAAGCCCGGCAGGAGCTCACCGCCCTGCTGGCCGCCAGCGGCCGCCCTGCGGATGCGCTGGAACCCAAATTCACCTGCAAGCTGTGCCAGGATACCGGCAGCGTGCAGGGCCGCACCTGCACCTGCGTTCACAAGCTGATGCAGGGTCTGCGACGGGAGGAGATTGAAGCGCTGTCCAGCCTGTCCATTTCCAGTTTTGACACCATGGAGCTGCGGTACTACCCCAACACCATGGATGAGAAGCTGGGTGAGCCTGTCCGCACCTACATGGGCGGCCTGCTGGAGGATCTGCGCAGCTACGCTGAGGAATTCGACCACAACAGCGAGAGCCTGATGCTTTTCGGCAACGCGGGGCTGGGCAAGACCCACGCCGCCCTCGCCATTGCGGGCATCGTGCTGCAAAAGGATTTTGACGTGATCTACGTTTCCAGTCCGGACTTCTTCGGCAAGCTGGAAAACGCCCGCTTCGACTCCTCCGAGGATGCCGAGACCCTGCTGCGCACCGCCTCAGCCGCCGACCTGCTGATCCTGGATGATCTGGGCACCGAGTTCGTCACCCCCTACTTCATCACCACTTTTTACAGCCTGCTGAACAACCGCCTGGGAGCTGGTCTGCCCACCATCGTCACCACCAACATTGCGGATGGCTCCCTGCTGGAAAAGCGATACACCGAAAAGATCTCCAGCCGTCTTTCCTCCTTTGTCCCCTGCCTGTTTGCGGGCGAGGACATCCGGGGCCTGAAAGCGGCGGAGTAAGACAAGGAGGTTTCCCCCATGAGCTTTGAGCGCACCACGCCCTGTGGCGTGATCTCCGGCACGGCTTGCCAGTGGCCGGGCATTGCCGCCTACAAGGGCATCCGCTACGCCACCGCCGGGCGGTGGGAGTTCCCCGTCCCCGTCACCCACTGGGACGGTGTCTACGATGCCACCCAATACGGTGCCTGCTGCTACCAGCCCCGCGCCTTCTATGACGAAGCCGCCGCACCCGGAAAAGCCTTCTACTACAACGAGTTCCGCAAGGGTGAGACTTACACTTACAGCGAGGACTGCCTGTTCCTGAACATCTGGGTCCCTGCTGATGCAGCTCCCGGGGACAAGCTGCCGGTCATCTTCTACATTCACGGCGGCGGCTTTACCGGAGGCTGCGGCCACGAGAAACACTTCGACGGCCCCGTCTGGCCCACCAAAGGCTGCGTGGCTGTGACCATCAACTACCGGCTCGGTCCCATGGGCTTTGTCTGCCTGCCCGAGCTGGCTGAGGAGGCCGGATCCACCGGCAACTACGCCCTTCTGGACCAGCTGGCGGCCCTGCAGTGGGTGCGCGCCAACATCGCTGCCTTTGGCGGTGATGCCAACAACATCACCATCATGGGCCAGAGCGCCGGTGCCATGAGCGTCCAGCAGCTCGTCCTCTCCCCCATCACCAGGGGGCTGTTCTCCAAGGCCGTGATGAGCAGCGGCGGCGGCGTGAGCCAGATGCTGACGGCCAAGCCCGCCGAAGCCCACTACCCGTTCTGGAAGCAGGTCATGGAGACCGCCGGGTGCAGCACGCTGGCCGAGTTCCGCGCCCTCGCCCCCGCCAGACTGTTTGCAGCCTGGGATGCCGTCCGCACCCAGCCCCAGTTCAAGGGTATGGGCTGTGAGCCCGTGGTGGATGGCCGTTTCCAGGTCAAGACCGGCCCCGAGACGCTGGCTGCCGACGAACAGCACCATATTCCTTACCTCATCGGCTTCAACAGTGAGGATATCGTTCCGCCCTACCTCTACCAGATGGCTCAGGACTGGTGCGCCCGGAACGCCGACAGCTACGGCTGGTTCTTCGACCGCCAGCTCCCCGGTGATGACCGTGGTGCCTGGCATTCCAGCGACCTGTGGTACTGGTTCGGCACGCTGGCTCACTGCTGGCGGCCCTTCACTGAGAAGGACACCGCCCTCAGCGCTCAGATGGTGGATTACCTGACCAACTTTGCCAGGACCGGCGACCCCAACGGCGCAGACCTGCCCCAGTGGCAGACTGTTACCACCCAGCAGACCGATTTCCTCCGTCTGGGTGAGGAGCCCACCCACATGGGCAGCGTGGATGTCCAGAAGCTCCTCTGGACGATGCAGAACATCCCCGCCGTGGGGGAATAAGCCCCATCCGGATCATCTCAAGCACCAATAGAAAAACATATCCCCCGCTGCAGACGTGCCAAAACACGCTTTGCAGCGGGGGATATTTCCTTATTTGAGTTATGCGCCGTGGGCGTTTACGCTCCGGGGCGGGTTGACACGCCGGAACTTCAATGCACGTTCCGGGGTCGTTTCCGGGCAATCCTCATCAAAAGTAATGGGCATTTTCTTGGCCTGTTCCAGCTCTGCCAGCTCTTCTTTTGTGAAAGCCAGCTCTTTCTGCATCTCTGCGGACAATTTATTCACATTTACCATAATAGAGCCCCCTCTCAAAATTCGTTGCCAGTCTTGCTGAGATCAGCCGTGTCACATCCGTTTTTTCTCCGTTTTCTTCTACACGGATGCGCTCTGTATACACCACAAACAAGATCTCGTTTACCTTGCCGATCAGTGTATTTCCCTCCGTACAGTAAACTTTACCTGCGGAAGTATCACCGATCGTATCATAACGCGGCTCCTCATCGCTGTGTGTGTCATCATAAAACTCAATGCGGTCATAGTCAAAGAACACACGAGCCGCACTTTTAAAGGAAAGACCGTGCTTGCGGATATTGATCTGGTTCTTTTGTTCGTCATACTCAAAGGCCATTCCACCCATCGTAAAACTCACCAGTCGGTTCTCCAATATCGTGCACACTCTCTTTCCATGGTGTTCTTTTCTTTATCTTACCATAGCTTCGTCATTTTTGCAAGCACTCTTCTTCAAATAATACCCAATGCCGATGGCATCTGCCAGTGCCCAGCCGATGGGCACACTGAGCCAGATGCCGGTAACCCCCACCGCCGCCAGCGCATCCGCGCCGAGGAAGCGGCCCACCACCCAGGTGTCGGCAATGTTGTACATCTGCTGCAGCAGGTTACCGAACATCAGCGGCAGGGCAAACAGCAGGATATTCTTTGTAATGGGTCCTTGGGTCAGACTGTGCTGCATGGGGATCATTTCCTCCTGTTTCTATCTCAGACATTTCAGCAGAATTTTGCGCGGTATTCCTTGGGTGTGCAGTGCTTGATCTCCCGGAAGGTCTTGATGAAGTAGCTGCCATCTGCAAAGCCGCACTCCATCCCGATCTCGCCCGTCTTGAGCCGGGTGGAGCGGAGCAGCTCGGCGGCCTTTTCCACCCGGAACTGCTTGACATACTGGATGGGCGTGATGCCCAGCATCTGCCGGAAACTGCGCAGGCAGGCGCTCTCGCTCAGGGCCACGCTGGCCGCGATGCGTTCCACGGTCAGCTCCTCGGCGTAGTGCTCCTCCACAAAGCGGAGCATCTGCTTCATCCGCTCGGCGGCGATCTGCTCCTGCTGGGAGACCTTGGTCCTGCCGCCCACGCACTGGGTGCTCAGCAGCCGCAGTGCCGCAGAGAGATAATAACGCACCCGGTTCTCATAGTCAAAGGACTCCACGGCAACCGCCTGCCAGGCTTCCCGCAGGCAGGCAAGCACCTGCGCCTGCCAGGGCACAGCCCCATCCAGCAGAAAAAACGCCGGTGCATCCGGCTGGAGCATGGGCCGGATGAGCTTCTGCCAGAAGATGGTGTCCATTCCACCCACCAGCCGGGGATGGAACACACCTGAGTGAAGCAGGGCCTCCCCTTTTTCCGCATGCTCCACCGCGTGGAGGATGCCGGAGTTCAGGAACACGCCCTGATTCGTCTGCAGGGTCACCCGGGTCTTGTTCACGTCCACCGTCAGGGGGCCTTTCATGGCCAGAATGTACTCAAACTCCTCGTGCCAGTGCCAGGCCACCGAATAGCTTTTCAGGTTCTCCGCGTAGCAGGCAATGGGGAACAGGGCGCTGCCATGCTGGACCATTTCCCGCCCCTCGGCATCGGCCACAACATCCTGCTGGCAGGTCAGCCCGGTAACGATATTGGCAGCAGAGACACAGCTTGTCTGAAACGCCATATTGAACAATTCCTTTCCGCAATACTTTGAATATTTTTTGTCAATGCCGATTTTGTTGTACAAATCGGGTGTTTTTATTCTATCTATCGTGCCGATTTCGTGGTATTATTTCATCAGAACCAGCAAGCACAGTATAACACCGCCGGGGGTGGAAAACAACCCCCGGCGCGGCTTGATCCGGTTCCCGAGAAGCGTTCCCCACGGGCAGCCTGGCCCGAGGGACTCTTCCAGAATAAAACATTTCTTTGTGGGAGGTATTTTTATGCTTCGCATCCAGTATCTTGATAAAGACCGTTTCATGCAGCAGGTAGCCGCCAGCCGCGGCAGTGTGCTCCTGCACCTGGCCAATGGCGAGACCTGTGACCTGAAAAAGGACAGCGCCGCCACCGAGCTATTCCAGATGATGGACGCTCCCTCCAAGGGCTTTGACATCTCTGTCACCGACCCTGCTGATGTCACCGGCTTCCTGCACTACATGCTTGAGGCCGGCCGCAGAGAGCGCACCGCCTGCTGACCCTTCGACATTCTCCTTTTTTCGCATATTACAGCAATGTAAAACGCCCGCTCCGGGGTCAGAAGCCGGAACGGGCGTTTTACGTTTTCTCTTTTTCTGTTACAGGATGCACCGGCTGATGGCCCGTGCCACCGCCAGCAGCTCATCCTGCCCGATGAAGCCGAACTTCGCCTCGTGCTCATCCGCAAAACAGACCGTCAGCTCCGAGGTCTGCAGCGGGTCACCGAAGCCTGCCGTCTTGATGCCGTAATGCAGGATCTTGCGGTAGGGCAGCACAAAGATCTCCTGCCGGGTACCGGTCATCCCCTGCATATCCACCATAAAAATGCGGTGGGTGGTGAACACGGCCTGATCGCGCACGGTCTTGTAAGCGCCCACGATCTGCTCACCGTCCAGCAGCAGCTCCTGCACATTTTTGCAGATCTCCTTTTCCTTGATGCGGATGAGGTTCTGCATCGGCTTGTCCCGAAATTCCATAACACACTCCCCTTTCGGCTTGTCCGGATGTTTGGTCAGCCCCATTGTAGCATCTCAGGCGGCGGTTGACAAGCCTTTGCGCTCCCTCTCGCCTTTTTGTTCCAGATGTGCTATACTGGGCAGGAACATCACAATCACCCGGGAAATGAGGTTTTGACCCATGGAGATCATCATCCATCAGGCAATTTTACACGTGCTGGACACCACGCTGGACGCGCCGGTGCTCAGCGGCGGCGGCATGGAGCTGACTGCCGAAAAGACCGCCTACTTACAGTATCATATCGAAAAGCTGCTGGCCAGCGATGAGATCCGCCAGTGCCGCCCCCTGCCGGATTCGGCTTTCCGGAACGAGCTGGAGCACAATCAGGATTTCATTGATCTGTCCTGCCGCATTGCGGGGGTGCTGTTCGATTACATGCACGCCCACACCACCATCCCCGGGGCGGACCTGGCCGTGGTGGATTTCACCCGGGACGGCGCGCCCTGGCTGGGCATCCTCAAGCTGAACTATAAAAACGGCTACACCCACTACACCGAGACCGTGGAAGGTGCCCCGGTCAACTCCATCATCCAGCAGCGGGCCTGCCTGCCCACCCAGAGCGGCAAGGTGGAGGAGGGTGCGCTCGTCAACCTGACAGACTACTCCATGCGCCTGCTGGAAAAGAAATACGACATTGACGGCCACAAGGAGTTCTACCTCTCCTCTGTTGTGTTCCAGTATACCCAGGCCGAGCCCGAGAAAAAGAAGCTGCAGGCCATTCAGGAGGCCGCCGCACAGGCTGTGAAGGATGCCTATGAGGATGAGCCCCATGCCGACGCGCAGGTGGCCATGCTCATTGCCAACCAGGCTGCCGACAACGACAATCAGGTATCGGTGGAACAGGTGCGCCAGCAGCTGGCCGAGGAATACCCACTGGCCGCTGTGCCCTTTGATGACTATGTGGAGAAGAGCGAGGTGCTGGAAGAGGCCGCTGCTCCTGTCACCGTGACCCCCGCCCGCATCCGCCGGATGGAGAGCCGGAGCATCCGCACCGCCAACGGCATCGAGGTCAAGATCCCCACCGAGCTGCTGAACTCCGATTCCGAGCTGGAGTTCCTCCACGATCCGGACGGCAGCGTTTCCCTGCTCATCAAAAATGTGATCCTGTAAGCCGCCGCAGATGGCGTTTTTCCTCTCTGCCCTTTCCGGGCAGAGATTTTTTTGTTTTCCTCTTGCAATGGCAGGATAATTATGTTATATCTTTGTTATATTCAAGCTGATATTTTTCATGCCGTGGTGGAGGAGTAATATTATGGAGCTTGCATGGATCTGTGCGCAGCAGGTGGCTGTGCTGTTTTTGCTGATCGGAGCCGGTGCGCTGGGGGTAAAGATGGGTTGGCTCAAGGCCGAAGGGCGGCAGATGCTCTCCTCGCTGCTGGTCAATCTGGTGGTGCCCGCCATGATCGTGAACTCCTACAGGATGGAGTTCAGCATGGAGATCCTGCGCAACCTGCTGGCGGCCTTTGGGCTCAGTGTGCTGGCCATCCTCATGGGCACCGTGCTCACCCTGCTTCTGACGGCCCGCCAGAAGGACAGCCGCACCCCCATCTTCCGGTTTGCCTGTGTCTTTTCCAACGCGGCGTACATGGGCTTCCCGCTCATCTCGGCCCTGTTTGGTGCCGAGGGCCTGCTCTACGCCAGCGCCTATGTCACGGTGTTCAATATCCTGCTCTGGACCATGGGTTACGGCATGGTCAGCGGCAGCAACAGCCCCAGGGCCATTGCCCGCAGCCTGCTGCACACACCGGTGCTCTATGCCATGGTGGTGGGCCTTTCCATCTATCTGCTGCAGATCCCGGTGCCCACCCTCATCGCCCAGCCGTTGGAGCTGCTGGGCGGCATGAACACCCCCCTGTCCATGCTCATCACCGGCATCCTGATCGCATCCGGCGACCTGGGCAGCATCCTGCGCGACAAGCACATCTGGAAGCTGGCCGGGGTGCGGATGCTGCTCATCCCCGCCGTCTGTCTGGCCGCCTTTGCTGTGCTGGGCCTGCTCCGGTTCGGGATGTCGGCCCAGGTGGTGCTCCTGCTGGAGTGCTGCCCCGCCGCTGCCATCACCTCGGTATTTGCGGTGCAGTTTGGCCACGATGAGCATTTTGCCGCCGGGTCTGTGGTGCTGACCACCCTGCTCAGCATCCTCATCCTGCCGCTCTGCGCGCTGGTGCTCACCGCCCTGATGTAACAGATTACCAAAACAGCCTCAGCCCTTGGAAATCGGGCTGAGGCTGTTATTTCATCCGTATTATCAGCGGTTTTTGCGCTTGTTCCGGTACATATCCCGGTCGGCAGCATGGTAGACTGCGGTATAATCAAAGGGGCCTTCTGTCACAGTGTGGTATCCAAAGGCAACATCCAGCTTGAGGCGGTCGTCGCTCTGGCGGGCCAGCTCCCCGTGCAGCCTCTCGATCAGCTGTTCGGCCTCTTCTGCAGAAAAATGGCTGCAGGCAATGAGGAATTCATCGCCGCCCATCCGCAGGGCCACGCTCTCCGGCGGCAGGTTTTCCCGGATCACCCGGCCCACCCGCTTGAGCAGCAGGTCGCCGTACTCGTGGCCGTAGGCATCATTCACACGCTTCAGGTAGTTACAGTCGCCCATGATGATCGTGATGGGCATGATGGCTCCCTTCAGCTGCTCTGCACCCTTTACCTTCAGGTAGTTGCGGTTATACAGACCGGTCAGGTCATCGTGGACGGCCCAGTTCTCGGCCTGTTTTTCCAGCCGCACCCGCTCCGTGATATCACCAATAAGCCCCACGATGCCGATGATCTTTCCCTCCAACACAACGGGGTTCTTTTTGATCTGATAGTATGCCGTCCCATCCTTCCGGGGCACCTCGGTGATAAAGCTGGTTCCCTTGCCGGTGGCAAGCACCTTCTGGTCCTGTTCATAATAAAAGCGGGCCTGTTCATCGCTGCTCCAGACCTCAAGGTCCGTCTTGCCCAGCACATCCTCTTCCTGCCCTTCTCCGTAGGGGAAGAAAGTCCTAACGTCCGAAATAAAAAGGTAACGGCATTCCGTATCCTTGAAAAAGAGGTTCGCCGGTGTACTGCGCAGAAAGGTCATCACTTCTTCGTAGCTGAGCGCATCGATCCCCTGCATCCTGTGGCCCCTCCTTTCCATTTCTCTTTTTTATTATTTTACCACATTCTATTATACGAGCGATTCACCTGTTTTGCAAGTGTTAATTGTGCTCCCTCGACGATCCGGAAGAGGACGACTCCACCCCGGTGCAGACAGAAAAGGCCGCCGACCCATCTTGAACTGCACCCCATTTGTTAGACAGTATGGTATACTGTTTAGGAAATGGGGTG
>ENA-OUOW01000441-OUOW01000441.1-human-gut-metagenome-genome-assembly--contig:-NODE-441-length-38396-cov-21.913043_pt1 | contig 38396 bp, 59 predicted proteins | sample MGYA00237938_ERZ548769 | MGnify/ENA primary metagenome ERZ548769 (study PRJEB26490, sample SAMN05356870) | human gut metagenome | biome: terrestrial biome; feature: human-associated habitat; material... | reverse complement strand
GGACGGCCTGCGCCGCCCGGGCCGGGGCCATGGATGACAACAGCGCCCGGATCTCCCGGTGTTCTTTTTCCATAGGTTTCCCAGACTTGCAGAGCGCGGATTAACCGCGTGGATGTTGTTGCCATCTTCTGGACCTCCTTTCGGTTTTATCCTTTCCAGTCAGCCTTGGCCTCTCTCACGTCGATATGACAAAAGCTGTCATAAACCCACACGCCGCCCCAATCGGGCATCAGCTGCCGTGCATAAGCCGCCACCTGCGCCGGGGTCTTGCCCCGCACCACAATGTCAGCCGCCGTGCCGTAGCAGTGCTGGCTGTCCGTCACGCCGCCCACTCTGGCGTTGTACTGGGGCGTCCGATACCCACTGTTGATGGTCACAGCCGCGCAAAAGTGACTGCGGAGGCTCTGCAAAACCATCACCAGCCGGGGCGCTACCAGCACGGCATCGGAGCCGTCCTTGCAGGCAAATTCTTTCACTGCAAAGTTTGTGGACAGTTTCTTGCCGCCGTCCTTCGCCTTGGAATAAGCGTTGATCTCTACCATGGGTTTTTCTCCTTCCGGTTCAAATGCGTCCCCGCTTTTCAGTTTCCAGACGAGGAAAAACGGGATCACCCGCCCGTCCCCGGTAAAACCATTGCCGTCCTTGTCCATGAAGCAGGTGCTTCCGCCGCCGTCCATCATAATGGCGTTGTCCCAGCCGGAGGATACCAGCAAATCACGGAGCTGTTCCGGCGACCGCCGGTCCTTGCTCACATAGTAGGCAAACCGCCCGTCCTTGGTGCCGATGGCCGTTCGGGGCGCACGGTAGCGCATATCCGCTCCGCAGGTGACGGGGCTGATCTTCTTCCCGCCGACGATTAGGTGGACACACTCCATGTAGTTCGCGTCCCCGTTGGGTACTGTTTTTACGCCGAAATCCTCCGGGGTGTTCCAGCTGATGGCCCATGCCCGATAGTCCGGGGCCTTGTAAACCTTTCCGTCTGCCTTCAGGTGGCAGGCGGGCTGCTGGTTCCGTAGGAAAATGGAGCCGTTACAGATCGCGTCTCCGCCTGTCTCCGCCAGCATCTTCTTGAGGTTGGCCTTGGTGGAGCGGAGACGTTTTCTGTTAAAATAAATCCGCACCCATTGGAGGTCCTGAAGCGGAACTGTCCCCGCTCTGGTCATTTTCTCAGATACTTGCGGCTGTAGCAGCAACCCAGACTATCATAAGACAGCTCCCAGCGACCCACGGTGATGACAGTATCGGCGCGGCTCTTGTCCCGATCCATCACGGGGATGGCAGTGCCGTAGACCCCACCGCCGGGCGCCATGTTGGAGTAGCGGACAGGCTTGCCATCGCTGGCGATCTTGTAGATGCCGTCCTTCCCGTCATCCGCAGCCGGGATGAATCCCTCTCTCATCTCCTGCTCCGTCCACCCGGCCACGCCGCCGTCGGGATTCAGGTGGAAGTTTGCTCCGGCATCCTTCAGCTCGGTGTTGATGGCCTCGATGGTCTTGCCATCCTTCTTGCCCTCGTTGATGATATTCTCGTAGATCTTTTCCATGGTATGTACCCCTTTCAAATTTTCGGCTAATTTTCAACCGGTTTCAACTGTTTTTGTCCTCGGCTACCCGCTGGGTGCCGAAGTAGAAGCCGATGACCACCGTGAAGATGGTCAGAAACTCGCTGCCGCTGATGCTCTCCCGCAGGGCCAGCACCGCGAACACCACCGTCAGGGTGATGGTCACGAGGCTTTTCACCGCCAGCAGATTGCCCAGCCGTTTCTTGATGTTTTCCATATTTTTTCTCCTTTCACTCTTTCCGAATCGGCAGCTCGCCGACCTCGGACATGATAATTTTCAAGTGTCCGTTGCCGCCAAGGGATTTGTACGCCTGGTGCATCTCGTCCAGCGTTTCCCTGTCCGACAAGCTGACGCTGCCGTCGGAGATGTACTTCTGGCCCAGATAGCGCACCCGGTCGATGAGCAGCACCTTGAGCGCGTCTACGATGGCGTCCCGCTTGTCATCCTTGGTCCACTTCCGCTGGAGGATCGCGAGGATGATGGCAGTCACACCGGAGCCGGTGGCGGCAGTTAATACAATTTGTAAAATTTCCATTTCACACCCCCTTAAAAAGTTGCAGTTTTTAGGGTAGTTCCGACTTGCTTTCGTGCAAGTCAAAAGTCCGACTTGGTTTCGTGCAGTTAAAATTCCGGCCATTGTCTCTCGCACAAAGGGCAAACCCACCGCCCCTCCGGCACAATGGCTCCGCATATCACGCAATAGTCCATGGTCAGTCGGTGGTCTTGGTGTATTTAAGCGTCGCATCAACACCATTTGTGTATTCTTTGATTCGAGCTAAGGCGTTAGAGCCAAGCTCAAATTTTATAACAGACGAATTTAACATATACTGAGCCGACCATGCAGTTGAATCAAAGTACGACCACGGGAGTATCCTGATCCAATCAGCTCTGCAATACACGCGTGCATCTACTAGGCGGTCCAGATGATCGATTCCATGGCTATACGATGGAAGCTGATTTTCAAAAGCGGATACTGGAATATTAAAGGTCTTTGTGTACACCGGCTTTCCGAGATACCGCTCCGTGGTGCGGTACTCAGTGCCAAGCGTCATGGGCGGGTTGATCCATTCGACGGGCTGCCAATTCCCGTTATCCTTCAGCATTCGCCACAATCCGTTGGTAGTGCCTCTCGGGTCGGGCGAAAGGCCGATCAGTGATGCGCTCGTCCCCAATATTTTTGATAGAACGGCAACGATATTCCCGGCCCCAGAATATTGGCCCGTTGAAACTGGGCCACGTGTATAAATAAGTTGCGATGTTCCGTCGGGCATATCGGCAAGCAACATATCAAGCTTGCCACAGTATGTTTCATAGGTATCTTTGGCCTCGGATGCAAGCACATCTTTCATCGCTTCACCCCACCCAAACCCGCCGGGGACGGAGTTGATATTTTTCCGCGCCTGCGCCTTCTGTGCATCGCTGAGCGTCTGCGGCGTGTAGAGCACCGCACCCTGTACGGTGTCCGCGCCGATGTTCGTCCGGGCCTGCGCCTTCTGCTCGTCTGTGAGGTTCTGGGGCGCGTCGTAGCGGACGAAGTTGCTGGAGCCGCCCACAGGGCCTTCCGGGCCTTGCTTCCCCTCCGGCCCCTGCTTTCCTTCGGGGCCTTGGATGCCCTGCTTGCCCTGCGGGCCTTGCAGGTTGCCGTTGGGTACCCACTTGCCGTGGACGGAATCCCAGATGTAGATGTTGTACGGAGGCGCAGTGCCCACGCCATACACGTCACCGGCCTTGGGATTGGGGACGGCTGCCTTGAGGGCGTCCAGCGTATCAAAGTAACCCAAAATGACGAAGCTGGAACCGGCCTCGCCGGGATCGCCCTTGTCGCCCTTTTTACCGGGAGGGCCGATGGGGCCTTTAATGGACGTCAGCGTGGTCAACGTAAAGGCATACACCCAGTTGGCCGTGCCCTTGAGGTACACCTTGCCATAGTCCGCAGAGGCCGTGCTGTCCGGCAGAATCAAAACGAACTGGCCGCGCTGGACGTCCGCACCGGTGAAGTCCTGGTTCATCTCGGTTACGCTCTTGTACTCCTTGGTGATGCCGATAGGCACACCGGCGGAGGCCAGCCGCGCGTCGATCTCCTCGCCGGAGTAGGCGGATGTGTAATAGTCTTGCAGCTTGGCGAAGATCTCCTCCAAAACTGCGATTCTCTGTTCAAGCGTCATTGGAATCACCTCACACGATGAAAAGTTTGTTCAGACGGTCGAAAAACAATCCGCCGCCACGCTGGACCAACGGCCCGGCTTTTGCTTGCCCGAATTTGCGGTAGTACAAAATAACACAGCCGTCCGCGCTTGGGCCGCCTGGGCCGCCTAAACCGCCGGACCCGGGTGTGCCGGGGGTAATGGTGCCGTTTCCGTTCTTCACGGCAATGCCGCCGGATCCGGCGCCGCCGCCTCCGTAGCCGCCACGTCCGCCCCTGCCGTACCGCTTCGGCTTGGAGGGGATAAGCGTGGCCGTCATGCCGTCCGCACCGGGGCCGCCGGTCACATCAACGGTTGTCTCGCCCGGCAGGCCGCGTCCGGAGGATCCGGCTTTTCCGTTGGCTCCCGCCGCCGGGCCGCCGCCCAGACCGGAGCTGTACCAGCCGAAACTGCGCGGGGTGCTTGTTGATGCGATTCTGGTCATGCTGACTTTTCCCTCGCTGCCAGCCACAGGGCCGGGGGTAAAAGCGTTCCCGTCCTCGTCATAAGCAATCGTGCCATTGACATATTGCTGGACGCTATCATCTGTGTACTCACTCACAGACGGATCACGTCCGGCGCCGTCGCCGCCGGGGAGGCCGTCCTCACCGACGCCGCCGAACTGCTCCCCGGTGATGGGATCCGTGAAGCCCCAATCGGGGGCAGACGCGCCCGCCGTAGTCATGCCGTGGAACACCGTATCCGTGCCGTCCGTGCCGGGGAGATCGTCCGGGCTAAATTCGGCGCCCTTGCCGCTTTTTCCGCAATCATAGGCAAGGCTTTTCAGCTGGGACACGTCGAGATCGCCCTCGACAATTCTGCCGCCCATGCCGCCCTTGCCGCCGGGACCGCCCTTGCCACCCAGCGCCAACGCGTAGCCGTCTACCCGATCCTCAAAAACCGGGTTTGTCCACGAGAACTTAGGCCCCGATTGGGTATCTTCGCCCTTTTCGCCGCAGTGTCCGCCCTGTCCGGCGGAGATCATCACATAGTGGATCGTTGTGGTGCCTTCCGGGATCTGGAACTTGCCGGAGCCGGTGAGGACTACCCGCTCGTCCAGATACTCCGCCGCCTCCGGCTGCGCCGGGGTGAAGCCCACCAGCGCGCTGGTCTGACTGTTCAGGATGCCGGAGATCACCGTCTCCCGGCTCTCCACGCAGGCCTGGACCATCTTCTTGTCCCAGGGGTGGAAGATCTGCACCACTCTGCCCGCCCGCTCCGTGCCGGGCTCCACGTCCACCCGGATGATCTCCCGGTGGCGGTAGTAGTCCGCCATGCGCTTGGCCACGTCCACGCTGTTGGTGAGGGACACCAGCGTGGCGCCGCTCACCGTCACCACGTTTTCCTCAGCCCCTTCCGTCACCGTCCGGCGGACGATGCGGGTCAGGTGGTTGTAGCTCTTGCCGGTGAGGGTGCCGGTCCCGGCGGACAGGATGGCGTAGTTGTCTCCGCTTTCCCGGACGGTGACGCCGCTGCCGACCAGATTATAGGCCGGTTCGGAGAATGTGACCAGAGCGCCTTCTTCGGCGGTTCCGTCGAATAGAGAGACATTCTTGCCGCTCTTGACCCACTGGTGCTCCGTGATCTCCACGGCGCTCACCGGGGTCTCGTACACGGTGGAGCAGCTGTCCTCGTTGATCTGGTCCGCCGTGATCGTGGCAGAGACGCCGTCCCACAGCTTCTCCACCCGCATGACGCCGTTTTCATCGGTTCCCAGAGACGCCCCGATGGCAAACAAGACCTGAGAGAGGTTATCCCGGGCGCTGCGGCCGTTGCCTTTTTCTTTGTCCGGGTTGCTGTATGGCAGATAGCCGTACAGTTGGCGGCTGGCGTATACGCTCTCGATCATCACCGCCACCGGGCCGCAGATCTGGGGGACTACCTCCGCCACCGTCTGGCCGGTGTAGATGCCGCCCACGTGGCGCATGGTGATGAGCCGTCCCAGTGCGGAGAGGGCGGAGAGCGTATAGGCGTCGCTGCCGACCCGCTCCACCGTCTGGAGATAGTACACGCCAACCCGGCGGCCATCCCGGAAATACTCCACCTTGTCATTTTTCGCGAAGCCCATGATGGCCTTATCATTGGAAAACACTGTGACGGTGAGGCTGTTGGCCTCCAGGCTGTCGGAGCGGAGGGCCTTGACCTCGTACAGGATCCCGGAGGGGACCTTGATATCATCGTCCGTGGCGTAGCTGACGCCCTTGTAGCGGATCTCGTTAACTGCCATCGTCACTTCTCCTCCATGGTGATCCGGAAGCCCTTACCCCATCGGACGGAGCCGGGCACCGGCGGGATGCTGACCTCCTCCACCGTGGGCATGAAGGTGGCCGACCGGACGGCGTTGTCTTTTGGCTCAAAGTAGGTGAGCTGCACGTAGTTCTTCAGCACCGCCGTCAGCAGCGCCGCCAGCTGCGGCCCCTGCTGGTCATTGACCGTCACGGAGACCCGAGACTTGATGGCCAGCAGGTCCCGGGGCTGCAAGCCGCTGAGCCGCAGGGCCGCGTTAGAACCCTCCCGGTACACATAGCCCACGGAGTACTGCCAGCGGTTGACGTAGTCCGTGAAATCCACGCCGTCTACGATATAGGGTGGCCGTGTCATCGGCTGCCTCCTCTCCCCGCCAGAGAGACGCCCCGGCGGTTGTCCTCTGCGATGCGGTACTTGTATTCCTTCCGTGCGAAGGTGGCGCCGTCAATGGTCAGCTCCACCGGGATCGTCAAATCGTAGACCTTAGGTGTGCCGCCGCTGCCGCCGGTGTCCGAATCGGACACGGACCGGCTGCTCCGTCGGCTGCCGCCCAGCGTCCGCCCCGCTGCCATGGCGCTGCGGAGGAAGCTGGCCTCGCCGGAGGTCAGCACCGCCTCGCCCTGGTGCAGCTCCGCCACGTAGCCGTCAAAGGGGACGTAATCCAGCCCGTCGGCGTGGGAGCCGTTGATAGGGCTGAGCTTCCAGCCCCGCTTGAGGGCGTCGCTCCGTGAGACGCCGGAGGCCCGCTTGAATGTCCCGGCGTCCTGCATCCGCTTGGCGGCTGCATAGTCGATGACACCGCCGGCATTGACCAGACCGTTGGCCTGGTAGTCCGCCAGACTGTACTGACTGTCGATGGCCTCAAAGCTGGCCTGCGTGGCCTTTTGCTGCGCGTTGAAAAGATTGTCGAACCACTCCACCAGACTTGACAGAGCGTTGACGCCCATCGTTGCCACGTCCACCAGAGCAGATCCATACTCCAGCAGGAAGCTGGCCGCAGGCTGTAGCGCCTCGCCCAGCTGGGCCATGGATTCGTTCATGGTCTCCTGGGCGGTGTTGGCGGCGATGATGTCCTGGTTGTTCTCCACCCACGCCTGCCCGGTGGCCTGTAGGCCCTGCTCTGATAGCTGCGTCAGAACCAGATTGGCCCGCTCGGTGGTATCGGCGCAGGCCGCCAAACGCTCGTTAAACTCGTCCTCGCTGGTTCCCGCCCAGTTGAGGGCGTCCGCAAAGACGCCGGTGACCTTGCCCACCTGCACCGTCTCGTTGATGCTCTCGGACAGGCTGTCAATGGGGATAGAATCGCCATAGGTGGCCCAGGCGCCGATGGCCTGCTCCATGATGGTCCGCAGGTTTTCCTGGCTCAGCCCCAACGCCTGAAGGTTGGCGGTAGCCGTGGCGGCCTTCTGCGTGTCGCCCAGTACTGCCTGAAACTTTTTGTAGATCTCCGTGGTCTGCTCCTGGGTGTAACCGGCCTGCTTGCTGGAAACCTCAAGCGTCCCTAAAATGGTCCGGTACTCCTTCGTGGACTCCGTGATGTTGACGATGCCGTCCGCCAGAGCCTTGGCTCCGGCCACAGCCGCACCGCCCACCAGTACGCCCTTCATGGAGCCCAGAGCCGCCACAACGCCGTTGATGTCGCCGCTCTTGGCCGCATCGCCCAGCTGGCTGAAAGCCTCCTTGAGCTGGCCCATGCCGTCGGAGCCCTCATCCCCGGCGTCCTTGACAGCCTTGCCGAATTCGTCAATGCTGGACGCCGTACCGTCTGCGGACTGGGCGGCCTCGTCCAGATACTTGTCGGTGTTCTTCAGCTCCCGGTCGAACTTGATCAGCTCCACCGTGGCCGTGTTCAGCTGCCGCTGGTAGCTCAGAACCACATCGCTGTTTTCATCGTAGGCGCTTTTGGCGCTCTCCAGCATCCGGGCCAGCGCCTGGACCTTCTCCTTCTGCTGATCATATTGCTGCTGTAAAATGGCCTGCTTCTTCCGAAGTGCATCGGCGCTGTTTGCTTGGCCGTCAAACTCGGCGGAGACCTTGGCCATCTCGGACTTCATACCGGAAAGGCTGTTGTTCACAGCCTTCATCTGCTTCCGGAATTCCGCCTCGTTTTTAATCGAGATCTCAGTTGTAATCTGCCGGACCGCCATAGTCTCCCTCCTCTCCGCCGCTCAAAAGCGTCACCATGTCCAGATACTCGCCCGGCGTCAGCAGCAGGGCGTCTGCCGGGGCCAGATGCAGCCGGGCGGCACAAACGGCCAGAAAACCGACCCGCAGCCGCTCCGGATCCTCCGCCCGCTCATCCTCCCGGGCCGCCAGAACTAAGTTGACCTCCCCGGCGTCCTCTCCGGAGGGCACTGCCCGGTAAAAGCCCCGCGCAATGGCCTGCCGCACGGCGGTGCGGACCGCTGCCCGGTCCTGAGAGCGTAACGGCCAGCCCGTGGCCCGCTTGCGGTCGGAATAGCCCTGCCGCTTGCGCCACAGCGCCGCCTGCTGCATCAGCAGCTCCGCCAGCTCACAGCAGGCCATCCAGCCCTGGGGGGTGTCCTCCATGGCCCCGGTGGCCCGCAGAATATTGTCATGGACGCCGATTCGGTCATAAATATCAAAAAGCGCCCCCATCGTCAGCATGAGCGGCAGAGGGCTGCCGTTGAAATCCAAGGTAACGTATCGCATGGCATAAACCTCCTGCAAGGGCGGCCCATTGCGGGCCGTCCTTGCGGTAAAGATCAGGTGCTCCAGACGGCCACGATCTCGTGAGCCGCCGCGATGGAGCTGACGGTGTACTTGTGCGCGGCCAGATTGCTGGTCACATTGGTGGCGTTGTCATACAGCGCCGTGGGGTCCTTGGTGCCGAAGTCGATGGCCAGGCTCTGCCCGGCGGTCACATAGGTGGTGCCCTCGCCGGGATCGCTGGTGCCGGTGCCGATATGGGTGATGGTCACGGCGTAGGCCGCCGTGCCGCCCGCCAGAGAGTCGATGAACGCCTCCGCCTCGGACTGGGTAGGGAACTCCTGCCGCTCACGCCATGCGTCCGCGTTGTCCTTCATCACCCGCAGGCTCACCGCGTTCATCTTGGGATTGAAGTCGCTCTTGCGGGTGTCCGCCTCCTGCTTCTCCGCGCTCAGCATGGCCGTGACCTTGTAGAAGAACGAGGCCCGGTAGACCAGGGTCTTGTCCTTCTTCAGGATCGGCTCGATGAAGGCGTAAGCGCCGTTGGGGGCGCTGTCCTCGCCCTTGGCGGTCTCGCGGCCCGCCTTGTAGCTGTGGCCGTAGATCTTGGCGTTGACCTCCAGATCGCTCAGCGTGGTCTCCACGTCCACCTGGCCGGAAACAAACTGCTCAAAATACAGCAGCATGGCGTCATCGCCGGTGATATCGCCGGAGGCCGTGGTCAGACTTAAATAGCCCTTGACGGCTGCGCCCATGTCCACCTTCTCGCCGTAGATCGGATGGGTGCCCACCGGCTCGCTGGCAAAGGGGAAAAAGTAACTGGACACCATACCAAGAGGTGTTTTAACTGCTTTGTTGCCCATGGTTTCCTCCTTACAATTTTTTGGATTTCAGCCACCTGTCATAAACCTCGAACTCTGCCCGCGTGGTGGCTTCCGCACTGGCTTCGTTGGCGTCATGCACGGCAGGCCGGGCGCTTTGGCCCTTCTTGCCGAACTCGTTGACAAATAAGATCTCCGCGTTGCGGGTCTCTGTGTTGCCCCGCTTCCGCTTGCCCGTGGGGCTGACATAGATAACTCTCTCGCCCTTTTTCAGTTTCACCTTGCCCGGCTTGATGGAATCCGCCACATGCTGGGTGCTCTCCCGGTCATAAATGCCGTAGGCCATCACCTTGTCTCGCTGGGCTTTGGCCACAACTGCGGCTCCGGCCTCCAGCATGTCATCCTGCACGGCGTTCGGCAGCTCCGCCAGCTCCTGAAGGGATAGGGAGAACTCGTCAAGCCCTCTGACTGTAAAGCCCATCAGCCCACCTCCAGATCCAGCGCCTGACATTCCAGAACGTAGTGCTGGCCCTCCAGATCGCTGGCGTTGGTATAATCCCCAACCGCAAGCCCGGCGTCCAGCATGGCCCGCCGAAGCTGCCGTTTCAGGCGGAGCGGCGTCTGCCCAAGCGGCAGATACAGGTGCAGCTGGATCAGATACCGAATGGCCTGCGGCTCATTGTCACCGAACACATCCGGAGACTCCGTGTAGTTAAACACGCAGTAGACCTCTGCCGGAGTCTCCCCGGCGTCCGGCCGGTACACATCCGGAACGCATACCGGCACGATGGGCGTCACCGCTTGAATGATGGTCTCGTTGATGCTCATACTCAGCCTCCCGCCGTCAGCAGCTTGGCGATCAGCTCCGTATACTCGCCGCTGTCGCCGTAGCCATTGACGTACTCGATCTCGTAGTCCGCGCCGTTGTACCGAACCAAGTCTTTTCGGCTGATGGCCGTATGACCGGAGCGGATCAAGAACCGTACCTTGACGTCGCTCATGTCCGCGCCTTGCCGCAGTGCCTCGGAGCCGCTGACCCGGGAGAACTGCGCCCATGGGCGCCGGATCACCGTCTCCGTGGGGTCTGCGTAGCCGTCAGCGTCAGGGGAGGTGGAGATCCGCACGATCTCCACCCGCTTATTCAGCTTTCCAGCATTCACATCCATGGCTTAGCCCTCCGTGTCCGAATCGGACCGCACCGGCTCCGTCAGCTTCAGCTGGTTCAGCCGCCTCCGGAAGGCCGGATTGTCTGCAAACGCCTTGTCGGCAGTCTGAGTGCCCCGATTGTCCCAGGCATCCAGCACCATCGCCAGAATGCAGGTGTTGTACTGGGGCAGGCGGGCGGAACCGGCCTCCGGCTCCGCCACGCCCGCGCCCTCCATGTAGCTGACGGCGTCCGCATGGAAACCCTCCAGCAGGCTCAGGTCCTCCGGCGTGGGATCGTCGATCCGGCAGTAGCTCAGGATGCTGGCCTGCCGATCACTAAACGCCGTCATCCTTCACCCCTCCGATCAGCCGCCGGACTTGGGCAGGTTGGCGATGACGAAGCCCTTGTCCACGATCAGGTTGCCGCCCACCATGGCGTCGCCCAGGATGGTGACCATGCGCTCCACAGCCTTCACGCTGTCATCCACCCGCACAGTGTAGTCGCCGAACAGGCCCAGCTCGTAGTTGGCGGGATCGCCGTACAGCATGGTCTGGATGGCAGCGCTGCCAGCGGTGGAGGCAGACAGGGCGGTCAGATCGCTGACGATGGTGTAAGGCACGATGTTGCCGCCGTCCTCGATGGTACCGATGTTGGGGTTGCCCGTGGCGGGGTTGACCTTGAACACCCGCTGCTTGTCGCTGTTGCGCAGCTTGCCGATGGCCTTCAGGTCCGCCTTGTTCAGCAGCAGCCGGGCGTTCTGGCCGATGGCCTCGTCGCTGCCGTAAGAGAAGAACAGGTCATCCAGCAGGTTCTCATCAATGGCGGAGATGTCCACATTGGCGGCAATGGCAACGCCCGCCACGTTCTTGGCGTTCTTGATGCCGAACATGTCGGGGGAAGCCTGGCCGTCGCCGTTGACGATCAAAGCCGCCAGCTTGCGCCGCATGGCCCGCATGGCCATGTTGTAGATCTTGGTGTAGTAGTCGGCGGGACTCAGGCGGGAGATATTGCGGTCAACAAACTGGGTCACGTTCAGCTCGTAGGGGCTGATCTTGGCCACGCCGAGGGTGGGGTCGGCGCTGGTGGTGCGGGCCTTGCCGGCGTTGGTGGTAACCTTGCCGCCCTTGGCGTCGATCTCGGAGATCACATAGGGCTCCAAGAAGCTGCCCATGCCGGTCAGGTTCTGGACGTACACCTGATCCACGATGGAGGAGACCACGTTGCCCAGAGGGTCCCGGATGTTGCTGCCGGCGCCGGTGGGCTCCACCAGAGTACCGGTGGCCAGAGTGATGGAGTTCATCACGGCCCGGCGGGTCTCGTCGGCAGTGAAGGTTACGGCCTTGCCGGTCATGAGGGCATGGCCGCGCTCCTCGGCCATGTCGTGAGCCTCTGCGCCGGCGGGAGCGGGAGCGGCCATGATCTGGCGGTCCTGCTCGGTGATGAGGTCCTGAATGTTCTGGATGCGGCCGTTGAAATCACGGACATCCGCCATGGCGGAATCGTAGTCCGCCTGGTTGCCCGCATCCAGAGCCGCCTGCGCGGCTTCCAGACGGGCGGTGCGCTGGGTGGTCAGATCCACCAGATCGCGTCTGAGATTGTTCATGTTTTGCTACCTCCGTTTAAAATCTGATTTTTTCCAGATCCAGGCGGGCCTGTGCTTGCCAGTCTCCGGTATCTGCATCGGGCTCACCGCCCGTTGATGCTGTGGGTGCCGGGTTCGTCTCCGGCGTGGGGTGCTGCTCTGCCATGTATCTGGCCCGCAGCTCCGTGATGTCCGGCATCCCGGCGCATCCCAGTGCCCGGATGCCGCTGCCGATGGCATTCATTACATTCTGCGGGGCGATTCCGGCCGTCTCACCGATGATGCCGTCCGCCAGACCGCAGTCCACGGCCTCCTGAGCCGTCAGCCACGTCTCGTTGCTCATCATCCGCCGGAACTCCGCCCGGTCGGCCTTGCCGCCCGCTTTCAGCTCGTAGGCGTTGAGGATGGCCTCCCGGGTGCTGTCCAGCATCTGCACGCTCCGCAGATGATCTCCACGGTCCCCTCTGGTGCTGGTGGACGGCAGATGGATCATCATCTGCGCCACCGGGGAGATCTGAACCTCGTCACAGGCGAGGCACATGTAGCTGGCCGCGCTGGCAGCGAGGCTCTGGACCTCTGCCACCGTGTGGATGCCGGAAGATCTCAAAACGCTGTAAATCTCGGATCCGGCAAACACGCTGCCGCCGCCGCTGTTGATCTCCAGCACCAGCTCCTCGCCCTCCGGAGTGGCCGCTACCGCGTCCCGCACCGCCTTGGGCGAAAAGGCCGCGAAGCCAAACCACTGGTAGATTTCCACATCGTCATCGGCTGCGACGATGCCGTTAAGTGTTACCCGCATTTGCGTTTCCTCCGTTTCTCTGTTCACTGAGCCGTGCCCAGTCCTTCAAGGGGACAAAGTTCAAACTCTCCCGGCGCTCATCGCCGCCCTCTACATCCGGCAGGTCCTCCAGTGCCCGGATATCGTTGACGGAAAACACGCCGTTGTTCCTCTGGTTGGTGTACCAGGCGCCACGGCTGGCCGTGTCGCCTTTGAGCTCTGCCATCATGTTGATCCGGATCTCCAAGCCCTGCCGCAGCTCCGTGTTTGTCAGCAGCTTCCACGTCTGCTCCTCCGCGTACTGGTTGACAATGGGATGGAGGGTGCTCACCACGTACTCAATGGCGTTCTGCTCGTTGCTGCCATAGGCCTGCTTGCCCTCCTGCAGCTTGTAGAGGGGAACCCCAAAATACCGGGCGATGTCCCGAATGGAGACCTCTTTGTTCTCCACAAACTGAGCATCCTTGTTCGTGGCGGCGATGGGGGTGTACTTGAGCCCCAAGTCCAGAATGGCCAGCCGGTGGCTGTTGTTGGGTCCGGCGTGGACCTTCTCCCACTCATGCCGCAATATGTCCTTGCGGGTCAGATAGCTGCCGTCCGCCGCCTGGATGTGCTTGCCGTTGACGTCCTCCGCCCAGCCGCCCAGATCACTGTCGGTCTCCAGCACGCCGCTGGGCTGGCCGCCGTTGGCGTAAAACGCCAGATCATACGCCTGCGCCGCATGTGCCGCTGCCAGCACCTCGCTGGCCCGCCGCAGGGGCGAGATGCACGTCAGGCCGTCCCGTGTGGTGGCCTTGTAGTGGCAGATGTCCTCGTTGGGCAGCACCATGGGCGTGCCGGTCACCGGATGGGTCACGGTGTACCACACCCGCCCGGCCTCATCCCGCCATAGCTGCACCAGCCACCAGGGCACCGGGATCAGCTCCCGGATGAGCCCCGTCCGGGGGTCCCGGATGATCCAGTCATAGCCGCTGCCTCCCTCATTTCGGCAATTCTCCAGCACCTTCCGCCGGATGCTGGGCGTCATGGCCTCATTGGGCCGGACATTCAGCAGCCGCAGGAGGTAATGGTCCACGTGCTCCCGCGTCCGGCTGTCCATCACGAAGTTGGGCAGCTTGCTGATGGAGTTGCTCAGGATCTCCATGCATCCGTCCACCGCGCTCAGCTTCCGTGCGGTGGTCTCGGTCAGGTCACCCACGGCCAGCCCGCCGGACGCCGCCAGCGTCTTGACAGTCACGTCATTCCGTACCTGCTGCGGGCGGCTGACGGCCATCCGCAGCCTGTTTGTCATGCTCACTGCTCATCACCTCCCGGACCGCTCAGCAGGGAGAAGGCGATCAGCGCCCCGCCGGCCACAATCACGCCCAGCGGCAGCCAGATCATCCCAAAGCCCACGGCCACGGTGCCCACGCCGCAGACCAGCAGCACGTCCGGGCCGAACCGGGCCAGAGCGCTCTTTACTTTTTTCATGCGGTCTCCTTTCCGGTCCGAATCGGACCGCGTTATAAGCTAAAACCGGGGCGGCTCATAGCCGCCGCCAGATCAGGCTTTTGGTTGCGCTTTACAATCCACGCTGCCACAGCGATGATCCACGCCACCGTGATATCGATACGCCCGATACTCCGGTTTTTCATCGGTTTCTGGTTCTCGTTGCCGTCCACCGCGCACCGGACGTTGCCAAAACACCACCGGGCGCAGGTGTTGTGGACGTGGAGCATCTTGTGCTCCCGGATCAGGCCCTCCAGCTCCTTCATGGCGGGGCTCATGCCTGCCATGGTCTGGGGGATGGCGATGATCTCCACGCCCTCGTCCTGTAAAAGCGGCGTCATGGTGGCCGTCAGGTACTGGTCAATGCCCAGCGCCCGCAGGTCATAGCGCTCCTTGGCGTCCAGAATGGCCGCGATCACGTCCCGGTTGTCGATCATGTCGCCCTGGCAAAGGGTGAGGAACCCGGCCCGCTCCCAGTCCCGGTATGGGACATGGTCCCGCTGCTCCGCCTCCGTCACGCCCTCAAGGGGCCGCCACGCCCGGAACAGGGCCACGCCCTGATCCAGTCCCGGCTGAGGAGGGAATACCAGCACCAGAGCGCTGAGGTCCGTCCGCAGGGACATATCCAGCCCGCCGTAGCAGGTTTTCCCCGTCAGGTGCTCCTCCACCCATACCTCCCGCTCCGCCTTGGCGGAGGGGCCGATCTGGGTCTTGTCGTAGAGGGTCAAAGGCAACCACCCCACGTCCTTGGTGCTGATCCACTGGTTAAGCCGCAGCCACCGGAAATTGCGCTCCGCTGCCTCGCTGGCCTTGGCCGCCCGGGCGTCGTCCCGGAACTGCCGGGGCTGGATCGTCACGCCATAGCTGGGGTTACAGGTTTTCCACAGTGCTTCGTCATAGATGTCCAGCTCCGCGATTTTGTCCGGATCGTCCTGCGTCAAAGTGGAGATGCCGTACATGATGGGAAGCCACTGCGGGTCGTCCTCATCCATGGGGCGCTCCGGCTCACCCCGCCGCCATGCCAGCAGCCTGCGGCACTTCTCATGGACCTCCCAGCCGATAGACTTGCGGTCTGGGTCATCGCCCGCCGTGGTCAGCACGATCACCGCCTGCTGGAGCCGGGCCGCGTTGGAACCTACCGTCAGGACGTCCCACAGCCGCCGGTTGGGCTGGGCGTGCAGCTCGTCGATGATAATGGCCGAAAAGCTGAAACCGTGCTTGGTGTCCGCGTCGCTGCTGTAGACCTTCATCATGCCGCCGAAGCGGGTGCGGATCTCTCGGACGCTGTCCCGGCACCATGCCAGCGGCCGGTGGGCCGGCTGGCCCAGAGCCGTGTGCTCCACCATGTACTTGGCGCACTGGTAGATGATATCGGCGTTGGTCTTATCGGCGGCGAAAATGCCCACTTGAGGGCGGCTCTCGCCGTCATTTACCAGCAGATTCAGCCCAAGCCCTGCCGCAAACTCGCTCTTGCCGTTTTTCTTGGCGATCTCGTCATACAGAAACCGGCGGTATCGCACCCACTGGCCGCGATCGTTGCGGATCTGGATGCCGAAGAACTCCCGGATGGCCCGCAGCTCCCACTCCAGAAGGTGGAAGGGCTGGCCGGCCCACTGGTTCTGGCCGAACACCAGCATGGAGAAGAATTTCTCCACACGGTCCACCGCGGTCTGGTTGTACCGGAGTTCCGCACCGTCATCCGGCGTCGGTACCTCGATGCCCGGTGCCAGCGTCAGAATTTCAGGCATACCGATCCATGCCTCCCCGGATCAGCTCCAGCATGGGGTTGTTGTCCTCCGTCGCCTGCTTGCCGGTATCTGGCACCACCAGGCGGCAGCGGCTGGTGACGGTCAGGCCCATATCGTTGGCACAGTTCCGGGCTTGCTTGAAGTATCGCTCCTGGATCTTGCCCCAGCCGTCGGCGTTCTCCTGATCCCGCTGGGCCAGTGCCTTTTCTGCCTCGCCGGTGGCAATGAGCCACTGGTGCTGAGCCACCAGATAGCGGCCAAGAGTATCGGCGTCCAGCTCCGTGTAAAGCCCGGAGGCGATCAGCCGCTTACCGATAGCCAGGAAATCCTTTTTCAGCGTTTCCGGCAACCACTTGGGCGGCTTGGCCGTCTTGGCGGGGGAGACCTTCACCTCACCGGCTCGCCGTTCCGCCTCCTCGGTTTTGCTCAGGTGCTTGCGCCCGTTGGCGATCACCACATCCGTGGGTTGTCTTTTCCCGGCCATTCCGGCCCTCCTTTCTCCGCTGGTTTCTGATAAACCGCTGCATGTCCCGTTTCAGGTACGGGCTGTTGGTCCGCGCGATGATCCGCTCAGCTTCTTGCACCGTCATACGGCACCGCCGTGTTTCCCAAGGCTTTTTACAAGTGCCTTTTCGCGGTCGGACAATTCCCAGACAAACTGGGCACGCTTTTCCGCCGCTGCCTTCTCCGCCGCTGCCTTCTTTGCCGCTGCCTTCTCCGACAGGAGGAAACAAGCTCCGTAAACAGTTTTTTTCTGTTCAGCCTGCGCATCCAGAGCGCGGGCAAAGCTGGCGTCCTCCGGCGGCACCTGCAAGGCCATGTATCTTGCCGTCGGTGCGATCCGGATGGGAGTCATCACGCAGTCCGGGTAGGTGTAGCCGGGCAGCTCAACCGCATCCTCGCGAGTGTTTTGAGTGTTCAGATCATCTACACGGTGCCATAGATCCGGGACCGTTTCGATCTTCCAGCCGCCCAGGTTTGTCACAAAGCTCGTGCGCACATCCGCACCGTTTTCGTAGGTGATGCGACAGGACATCGGCAAATAATTGCACGCGCCAGACGCAATGGAAAACAGTGTCAGCGCCGGGGCAAACAGAAAGAACCGAATACCGCGCTCCATGTAAAACTTGCAGATCTGGGAGAGAATGGAAAACGGCGGGTTGTCGATCACCACGCAGCCATCCGGGTAGTCCTCGTGTTCATAATCGCCGCCGGGGAAAAAGGGCCGCAGGATCTGAGCGTTGCCCAGCCCGTAGTGCTCCACCGCCCAGTCCCGGATCGCTTCGTAAATGTTCTGCGGTGTGTAGCAGTCGTCTGTGGTCAGTTTCCGCTTGAACTTATCGGTAAAAGCTTCGTATTCCTCGGAGCTTTCGCCCTTCTCGTCGCCCCAGAAATGCTTACCTTCCGGCTCCGCAGCTTTTCCGGGAGCAGCCCGGGTGTAGGCGTTTACCTCGATGGCTTTCAGGCTCTCAGCGTCAAAACCAGCGATCCCGGTGTCGAAATTCAAAGCCTCCAGGCCCTCCAGCTCGATTTTTAGCAGCTCCGTGTCCCATGCTGCCGTCTCGCTCAGCCGGTTGTCCGCCAGGATGTATGCCTTGCGCTGAGCCTCCGTCAGGTTGGTCACCAGCACGCAGGGCACCTCGCTCATGCCCTCCGCCCTGGCGGCCTCCACCCGGCCGTGGCCTGCGATGATGTTGTTGTCAAAATCGATGAGTACGGGAGTTACAAAGCCAAACTCCCGCAGGCTGGCCCGGATCTGGTTGATCTGCTTAACGCCGTGCTTCTTGGCGTTGTTCGCGTAGGGGATGAGATCGTCAATGGGCACCATGGTCAGTTGCTCCGCTGCGATCCGCACCGTCTGATCGTCTCTCGTCGGCGCCGGATTGACGCCGCCTTTTCCGGCAGTCCCGCCGGGTGTCTTTTTCTTTGCCATGCTGATCCTCCTGTAATACCCGGCGCACACGGCGACCCTCGCATGGCAACCAGGGCCGCCGCAGGAGGATCAAGCCCGCTGCGGCGCGAACGCCGCCGTGTGCGTCGGGGGAATGTGTCCGAATCGGACCGTGTGCTCCGGCTCATGACCCGGCCTCCGTGGTAGGGCACGGAGACCGGAAGGGAAGGGAAGAAAGGATGAATACCGGCACAGGGGCCGGGTCACAAGCCGGAGAAAACAAAAAGGGCAAGGGCCGACGCGCACCGATTCGATGCGTGCTGACTCTTGCCTTTCAGGCTTTTGGTCTATGCCATGTGATTCAATTCTCGCTGCGCCTTCGCACCGTTTTGTGTCTTTTCGCTGCGCTCCCGCAGCGCCCTGGTTCTCGCCTTGACTGCCGCCGGACCGTCTCGCCGAATCTCCCGTGGGGAAAGAATCCCGCATGGAGGGAGGCCCGCGGTATTCCCGGCCGCGGCGAAAACTTCAACTGCCCGGGGGGAGGGCTGCAAGGAACCCCGCAGGCGCGGGCCTGGGCCTTCGTGCGCCCAAGCGTCCGCCGATTTCCGCCGCGATCAGCGCCGCCAAAGCGGCCTGTTTTTGCTCATTTCCGCCGCAGTCTTGCGGGAGTGGCAACTGTGGCACAGGCTCTGGAGGTTGCCGGGATCCGTGAACACAGCCCAGTCGCCCTTGTGGTCCCGGATGTGGTCCACGTCCGTGGCCCTTGTCCGGATGCCATGCTGAGCACACTCACGGCACCACGGCTCCCGAAGGAGCTGTTCACTGCGCAGCGTCTTCCAGTCCTGCGTCCCGTACATCCAGCGCCAGGCCTGCGCCTCCTGGCTCCGCTCCTTGGGCTTCGGCTGGTGCTCTGCGCAGTACCCGCCGGGCACCAGCCGATAGCAGCCCGGGTATAAACACGGTCTCAGCGGCTTTGTTGCCACGGGCTATCACCTCCGGGTAAAAACAAAAACGCCAGACCCAACAACGCCCCCTCCGGGGAGTCATTGGCTCTGGCGTTTAACGCTCTGGCCTTCGTCAATATCCAGGATCACCTCGCTGTGGCACGTCCGGCAGTAGACCGGCAGGCCTCTCGCCCTGGTGGCGTCTGTGATCCTCAGCAGCCGGTGGTTGCGCTTGCAGATCGGGCAAGTTAACCATCCGTCCTTTGTGCTTATTTTATCACCGTTTCTGGCTGGAATCAAGGCTTTTCCCTCACTTTCTTGCGGTTGTCCGTAGATATTCCGTAGGTTTCAAGAGGATACGCTATCTTAAGGAGTATATACTAAACTTTGTTATTAAAATAAAAGCGCTATTTTTCCGGGAGCAGATACCGGCTATACCCATAGAGCCCCCACCTGCCCAGCTGAGGACGGTCCCGGCCCTGCATGGGCAGCGGTGTGGAACCCTTGGGCAGCCGCACCATGCCGCTCTTGCAAGTGGTCACCTCCGGAAACGGTAGGTACTTGCTCAGCGCCCGGGAGCAGCCCCACGGGTGGCGCCCCACCTCCGGGATCTCTTTGGTAAAATAGATCGCCAGCCCACGGTAGCCGCCCTCTGACAGCACCCGCGCCCGGTCCCAGCGCACATCGTAGGCGCTGCCCCACGCCCGCCAGAGGTACTGCACCACGGCCGGAGGAAAGTCCTGATCCCGCAGAAACACGTGGATGTGGAGCCGGTGGTCACCGTGTAGGCCTTCCACCCGGTAAACGTAGTAGTCCACCGGCCCGCGCTTCCACCGCCTGAGACGCTTTGCGAATGCGTCCCAGATCCGATCCACCCCAGCCCGATCCGGCGGAAGGTGGTCATCGTCAAAAGTCAGCGTGTAAAAAATACCGTCATAGCCAAAGAGCGCCAGCCGGAGTTCCAGCTTGTCAACGGTGGTGCGGCTGAGGGCCGGCCCGCATTGGCCCCGCACCGCCCCCGGCCCGTAGCGACGAAGATATCCGTAGTTGTCCGTCACCAGCGCCTTGACCAACGGCCCCGCCCGTTGCCGGACGCATACATATGGATCACTCATCGTTTTTTGTTACTTTATAGCCGATTTTCTCAAGTTGATTGATTCTGGTAGCAAGCCCATAAATCGCGCCTATAGCAAAAAACGATACGGCATCAATAATCAGTGCTACCAGAACTAAAAAAAACGCCAGTGCGCTCATAATTTACTCCCCTCCATTGTTTATCAGCCATCGGCAGGAGGCTCCGCACGGCTCAGGCCCAGCGGCTTACTGTCGCCCTCCCCGCAGATGATCCCATCTCGAAGTCTTTCCATCAAACGCTGCTTGAGTTTGAGGCAAAGATTCAGTTTTGCGCATTCCTCATGCGTATGAACTGCCACACAGCCAGAATTACCATACAACCGATGCTCAATGACCGTTGAGCGTTTTCCCGGGCAGTCCTTGCAATCTGGCAAGCCCATATACGGTACACGGTCAATTTCCATTGGTTCATAACTCATTTTTCCAGTTTCCATGCCTTACCTCCCGTATTTGATCTTTTTCGCGTTTGGATACCGATCCGGAAAACGGATCAGCTCCGCCTCCCGCCGCTGCAAATAAGCGGATTGTTTAGCTATCCCCGCCGTCCTTTCTCTCGCCGTCCATCTTGGCCCCGCATACAGGACAGTAATTCCAGTTGTTCAGGTGATACTCGCTCACCGTCAGTGCGCAGCCGCACTCGGTACACCTGACAGCAGTCCCGCCGCCCGGAAATGTATACCGCCCAGAATCATCCCACCGCCCATGCACCACCGGGGCCACGTTGGCGGCCGTCTGTGCGTCTACCTCGCATATCACATCTTCCAGCAAGCCGCAACCGTGTACGTCATCAACGTCAGCATGAGCATCGCGCCAGCCATCTAAAATCTCGCGCAGCGCCTCCCGCTCAATGTATTCAGCCATCCTCATCCCCTCCAAATTCCGCCTCGTACTGTTCCGGCGTGATAATCTCAATATCCTTTGCGGAGTAGCCCAAGGTGTCGAGGCATATCAGCTTCGCCAGTTTGTCTTTGTCAAGGGCCGCCGCAGCGTCCTCATAAGATACGCCGGGTTTTGCCTCAAATCTGATTTGAGCACCAAACGCCCCAGCCACGCTAAAGCAGATTTTATATTCAGCCATTGTCAGCCCTCCTAAAACAGTTGAATGTGCTTTAGACCCTTCTCAAGGTCATGGCTCTCGTCGAACCGTTTCGCATCGTCCGCCGTGTGAACGTTCGCCAAGTCCTCACGCGCTTTTGCGATGCGATCACTTAAGGTTTGGATCTCTGCATCCAATTCTGCGAGAATCGCAAGCAGTTCATCTCTTTTCTTTTCAACATCCATCCTTCATCGCCTCCACATAGCACCAGCTTTGGGGCGGGCGCTTAATATACAAGCTCTCTTTTCCACAAGTGCCGTTGTTTTCCCAACAGCCTTACTCATCCTTTATCGCCTCCATTCTGAGCCTCGCTCACGGTGTTCCCGCCCATGAAGTTTCAAGCCATTTTTCAATTTCTTCCAGAGTTCCCGGCAAATCCGAAACACCGGCAAAACGGTTCAGTGCCTCATCGTTTCGGAATTTGAGCAGGACACCCGCCAGTTCCGCGTCTGTCATACTCCGGATTCGATCTGCAATGGTAACAGGCCATGTGCAAAACGGGCACTTTTCGATTGCGGCGCAGTTTTCAAAGTCATAGCCCATCTGCATGGGGCAGTTTTCACCAGTGCATTTTTTCATCACATTCCCTCCGTCCTTTCAAATCTGATCTTCATTTGTGCGGGGCACAAATCAACCTCCGGTCTGCGCTTGCCTGTCCATCGGAGACCGCCAGCTTGCCCGATGCACTTCCACCCGGCAGCCCGTAGGCTGGCCCCGTTTTCTGTGTCCAGAATATAAGTCACAAGCCGTTTATAGCCCATAGCCCGTGCCGCCCTCCACGCCGCCGCATACAGCATAGAGCAGGCGTTGTGGGTGCCGTCTGTGCAAAGCCGGTTGACCTCCAACGTCCAGCCATCGTCCAGATGACGGGCCACCGGGCGCCCCACAATGGCAACGCCTACGATTTTCTCTCCATCGGACAGCCCAATGGAAAACTTATGCCCCACAACAGGCCCGTGGTGTCGGTGGTATTGCTCAACGTAGGCATTGGCTTCTCGCAGCGTCATGGGGCAGATTTCAAGCATTGCTTTTCGCCTCCAATGCACGCTCCGCCTGCTCGTGTGTTAAGAAAATCGTTTTCCCTATGGAACTTTCTACGTATGAGCAGAACGGGGTTGTATCAATATCCCACCGTCCCTGTATTGCGAGGTATCTCATGTTTCTGACTTTGTGCTCTAAGATTTCTCCGGCGAACACTCTGAATAACGTGTCCCCCACCTTGCACGGACGCACCACCACGCGTCCGTCTCTGTCGGCCTTGGCCAGATCGCGGATGCGATTGAGCAATGCAAGCTGCTCCGTCAGCGTTTTCGATTCTTCCAGCGCGTAATCAAACAGTTTTCCCAAAGCGGTTACTTCTTCCGGCGTCCGCCCCGTGTCCAAATATTCCCGCAGCATCGGGCAGTGTGCAGCCGCAACCGCTGTGCAGGACCCGCCGACCGCAGTACAGTTCCCGTTATCCTCATACCTAAAGTGGCAACGCAGGCAATTAACATTAGCCATCCTTCATCGCCTCCAATGCTTTCTCCGTCTCCTCGCTTGTCGCAGTAATTCTCCCATGTTTCACCAAATCACAGAATACATTGTAATCCATGTGAAACACAATTCCGCAACTGCTGCAATAGCGAATTGCAAGCTCTACTCCCTTCATAAGTCGCGGACTGTCGATGTTTTCCTTGCATAGCAAAGTGCGCCCACTGGTAAATGGCAGCACCACCAACCGACCGTCCTTGTCGGCCTCGGCCAGTTTCTCCAACCGGTCAAGATCGCAGTCTCGGCACAGTTGGCGAAGCTGCTCTGCGGCTTCGTGATCCATGTCGATTTCCTCCGGTGTCAGCTCCGTGTCCTCGTATTGCATGAGCCTGCCACGCAGTTCTGCGTATGACCATGCTGCGGTATATAGCAGGGCAAGCAATCCTGTTGGCTCATCAGGGCCGTCCAGCAAAAGCTCACCCATCGCATAGTCTACGCCATCATCATCCACTGGAAAGTCCAAGTCCGGCAGTAAAATCTTTGCGGCTTTGCGGATAAAATCGTAGAGCCGGATGTCTGGGTAATCCGGGCCATCACCTCCGCCCCGTACCCACGTCTCGAAGTCTTTGATGTAAAACAAATTCAGGGCGGCATCAAGGTTGTTATCCGGGCAATTAGTTGTCAATCTTTTCATTTACCTTTCCTCCTCCGGCGGTTCCGGTCTTTTTAGCTCAAACTGACCATATGGCATAACACACGGCATCTTGGAATCGCAGTCAGCCATGCCGCTTACGATGCCCTTGCAATGAGCGCAATACTGGCACATCCACGTCTTTCCGGCTTTTCTGACATCCGCAATTATCGAAATAACATAGTTGCGTTCAAGCATCAGTTGTCTATTCTGCGCCCGCAGCTTCTCGATTTCCTGCTGGAGCGCCGCGATGTGGGTGTTCTGGTTGGCGATCCGGTCGGCTGCCTGCTCAATCACTGCCCATATCCCGGATTTGCCCGGGTAAAGTCCTATTTTCCGCGTTACCTCCAAATGTGTCCGCAGCTTATTTACGAGTTCTTGATCTCTCAAAATGGCAGCTCTCCTTCCTCATCCTCCGAAATCTCCCGGAAGTCCCCGGACGCAGACGGTGCGGACGCTGTGTCCGATTCGGACCGCTTGCTGTCCCCGAAATACACATGCTCCGCCACCACCTCGGCGGAGCGCCGGTTGTTTCCGTCCTTGTCCTTCCAGTCCCGGAGCTGCAACCGGCCCTCTACCACGGCCATGCGGCCCTTAGTGAAAAACTTGCTCACGAAGTCCGCCGTGGAGCGCCACGCCACGATGTCCACGAAGTCCGTCTCCTTCTCGCTGGACTGGCCCTTGTAGTCCCGGTCAACCGCCAGAGAGAAGGACGCCACGGCCAGCCCGCTGCCGGTATGCCGCAGCTCCGGGTCACGGGTCAGACGGCCCATCAGTACGATATGATTCAGCATGATTTGTCTCCTTTTTTCCAGCGGCCCGGCATATAGCGTCGCCGCCGGTCATGAATGTATTCCACCATGTCCACCCACTCCTTACGGGACGGCATGGCTGCCAGCTCTGCCCTATGGATCTCATCATAGGCCGCCCACCGGGGGCAGACCGCCGGATCGTGACATCCGATCCGGCGATCCGGGCAGTTTAGGCACGGAGGCGCGGTCATAGGGCCATGCCCTTGGCCGCTACCGTCAGAAAGATCACGGCAGCCACGGCGGCCACCAGAGTCAGCACCGGGAAGACCCGGCTTCTGCGCTTCCCGCGCCCTGTGTATCGGATCATGAGCCACCGCCTTTCTTCGACTTGTCGATCAGCACAAACAGATCATTCTTCGCTTTTCGATCACACTCCGTCCATACAGGAGATTTGGGATCAATCATGTGAGTAATCAGCTCCATCCGCACAGCCTTCGCGAGATCCGGGCGATTCTGCAAAAGGCTGGAGTAAACCAGATTGATCTGGCGAAGCATCAGGGCCAAGACCTCATCCAGATCTAAACCGACCACGTTGAAACGTTCAGGGCCTTTCTCAAGATCGCACTCAAAAAGAAATTTTTTCATTTATCCGCTCCTTTCCCTGCCGCTGGGACAGGCGGCAGCCGCATCCACCAGGCCACGTCGGTGGCCTGTGCCTCGATTCCGCCCGGCCTCATCCAGCGTTGGCCATCCCAGTCAAAAAACCGCTTCCAAAGTTTCCCGCCGCCCAAGTCCACACAGACTGCAAACTCTCCCGGCTCCGCCGGAGTAGTGCTGCCGGGCATCCATCCGGAGATCATCAACTGGCTTTCCGGCAGCGTCGGCGGTGTCAACTCATCCGTCAGGCCGTAGAGGTAGTCCGTGCTGACGCCGAAGCACAGCGCCAGCTTGGCGATCTTCTCAGATCCGCACATAGAGGCATTCTCGCACGCGCTGTACGTCCCTGGGAACTCGTCAATGCTCTGGGCAAATTCCTTCCGGCTCATGCCGGTCTGCTCCCGCAGCGCCCGCACCCGCTGGCAGAAGGTGGGAACCATCACCTTGTAGTCCAGCCGGGGATCCTTCACCGCCGGATTCACAGCCGGGGCTTCCGGCTGCTCCACCGGCTTTTTCTCCACATACTTGCAGGCCGCCGGGCAGGTGTCCCGGTCCAGGCAGCTCAGGCAGCAGTTGGAACCGTGCCACTCGCCGTACCGGTAGTCATGATCGTACATCCGCTCCGCGTTCTCGCACATCCGGCCGGTGTGCTCACACTTCCGGCGCGTCACTGTGTAGCAGGTGGAAAACTTCCGCACCTCGTTGATGGTGAGGCTCCGTCTCTTGTCGATGATCCAGTCCAGCAGCCGGTACTGCGCATCAATGTCCATCCGGGCGATCTGCAAGGCCGCTGCCTCTGGGATCTCGTCCCGCTTCCATCGATCCACCAGTCCCGGCACCTTGAGGCCGTTCTTGATGGCCGACAGGTTGGCCACCTTCGTGGCGTTTATCTTCAAAGCCTCTGCCACATGGTCCCGGATGCGCCCCGGAAGCTGTTCACCGGCCTCCCGGCGCTTGATGTAAGCCGCCGTCAGTTTTTCCGCCTCATCCGCCAGCAGGGCGTTGGACTTAACCCGCTGCCGGTTGGCCTCGATCACCGCCGCCTGCTCCTGCCCCTCCGACATGGGAGGCAGCACCCGGCAAAGCACGGTTGCCCACCGATCCGGGGTTTCCGTCTCCCGCAGGGCCTTAATGGCAGCCATGCGGCTGTGGCCGGAGATCAGGCGATAGGTCTGCCCGTCCCCACTGGGGACCACCGTAGGCGGCTCCAAAAGGCCGTTGGCCCGGATGGAGTCCATCAAGGCCCGCAGCGCTTGAGAGTCAGGCGTCGGGTAAAAGTTCCGGGGGTTGTCCCGAATATCGTCAACCGGGATCTCCATCATGGTGTCCGCCACGCCGGCCAGCTGCTCACCCAGCACGTCCATCACGTTAAATTTCCGCTTTTCCATCCTCAGCACCTCCCGGAGATCTCTTTCACCAGCTCGGCGTAGTCCTTGCTGGCCGCGCAATAGGGACGGGCAACCGGCAGCGGGACCTTTTGGAAGGTCGCGCTGGGCACGGCCTTGGAGAAGCGGATCACCGTCTCAAACACCGGCAGCGCCCCGCCCCGGATGGCCGCGAGGGCCTCCTTCTCGTCCGCCATGTGGGTGAACTGCGTCACCAGCACGCCCAGCACCGACAGCCGGGGGTTGATGGCCCGCATGTGCTGGAGCTGCTCCGCCAGATTGGCCATGCCGCCGGTGGAGTAGTAGTCCAGCCGAATGGGGATAATCACCTCATCCGCAGCGGCCAGCGCCGCCGTGCAGGCCGCCGACAGAGCCGGAGGGCAGTCGATCAGGATGAGATCGTAGGCGTTGTCCTGATCCGCATCCTCCTCGATGGCGTCCCGGAGATCCGCGATGGCCCGCTGCATCCGGCCTACGCCGCTCTGGGCCATGTGCCGGTCTGCCACCAGCAGGTTGATGTCGGATGGGATCAGGTCGATCCCGTCAAAAATGGTGGGCGTCACAAACTCCGGATAGTACCCGGCGCCCTCGGTTAGGAGAGCCAGCGTGTCCGCGCCCTCCTCCGCGTCAATGCCGAAGGACATGCTCAGGTTGCCCTGACTGTCTCCGTCGATCAGCAGGATCCGCTTGCCCTGCTTCGCCAGCAGATACGCCAGCGTGGCGGTGGTAACGGTTTTCCCCACGCCGCCCTTAAAATTCAATACCGCGATTGTTTTCATATTCACCTTTCCCCCTTGGTTTGATCCTCAGACCGCATCGCTGCGGCCTTGAAAAGCGGCTGGCCCCGCCAGTTCTTCGGCTGCGGTTCCAGTTTCGGCCAGAAGGCCTCCCGCCAGTTGTAGCCGGTAATGGGACTGCGGAACTCCACCGTGTAGTACCGCCCCGCCGGGTGGATGTAGATCACCCGCGCCGGGATCGGCCCTACAGTGCCAAGCCCGCTGGTCGCCTCCAGTGTCGGCTCGATGTTCAAGATATCTCCGATTTTCATGGTTTCTTTTCCTCCGGGAAAACCTCGTCAATGTCACCGCGATCCTCCACAAGCTCCATCTGGACGCCGCGTCCCTCCCAGCCGTAAGCCCGCTTAGGGTCCCCGGTCTGATCCTGAAAGAAACGACGGGACTTCTTGTCGAAGTCAAGCCACTGGTGTCTGTGGGAGCCGTAGTCCCGGTTCTTCAGGATCTGCAGCAGAGGCTTTTCCTTGCCGTCCGTCTGATGGGTGGTGAGAAAAAACACATTGTCTGCCCGGTTAGTGATGTCTCCGGAACCGCTGACATCGTCTGAGGTGATTTTAGCGTTATTATCGCTGGTAGATTTCCGAGGGTGCACCACCAGATGAGTGTGGACACCCCGGCGCTTGGAGAAGGTCACCAGCATTTGCGTGAATTTCGACTGCACACGGTTGAAGTCCCGCTCTGTGGAGTTGTAAAAGTCCACGGACATGATGTTATCGACCAGAAATACATCTGCGTTGTAGCGCATGTGGGCGTACTCAAACTGCCGCAGAATGGTCTCCGGATCGTGCCGGGTGTTGCGCTCCAAGTCAAAGAGCCAGAATCGCTCGTTGAGCCACTCGGAGATCTGCTTGTCCGCCAGAGCGTCCGCGAATGCCAGTTTTTTCCCGGTTGCCTGATCCGTGATGTACCGGATGTGCTCGGGACCCGCCGCTTGCAGATATGTCCACTCCCGGAACTGCTCCTTCGGCAGCTCACCGGAATACGCGCAGACGGTGTGTCCCTGATCCAAAGCCTCTAAAAGCATCTGGCTCAGCAGCGTGCTCTTGCCGATGCCTCGCTTGCCGGTCCAAACGGACAACTCCCCGGAGTAAAACCCGCCGATGCTGCTGTCAAGCACGGAAAACCGGGAGAGGGTCCGGGGAATCTTGCTCATGTCCCGCCGGGGGACTTCCGCCAGATTCAGCAAGCCATAGGCGGGCAGCTCCTCCGCTCCGGATAGGATATCCGGGAGGTGGGCCGCTCCGTACAGGGCCACATAGTCCTCAACGGTCTTACAGTTCCGCCAGCCGGCATCGGTAACGACGTATATACAGCTGGCCGGGAGCCGGGGGCGCAGTTCCGCCACCATCCGCTCTCTGGCGATGGCGTTGGCGGTGACGATCACCAAATAAGGGAACGCCTCTAAAAACGGACGGCAGCGCACAACATCATCCCAGCTGCACCCCAGTCCAAGGCACACAGCATTCTCCCGAATAGCCGCTGCCTCCACAACGGTATCGCAGATCCAGAGACCTTGCGGTTTTTCCGGATCAATAAAAGCCGGTGAGAAGGTCAGAAATTTGCTGGCCTGCTCCATAGCTGCTTTAAATTCCATCCGTGTCACCTGCCTCCCAGCTCTCACTCCGGTCCGAATCGGACCGCCCCGGCAGCTCGTCCTCCCACCGGCGGCCGTTGAGCCATGTGGCGGGATAGGGGATGTACGCCCCGCCGTCCCGCGTCCACTGCTCACAGACGGCCTGAGCCTTCACCGCCCGGAGGATGATCTCCACCAGCGCTCCGTCCGGCTTCAGCTTCGCCCAGGACCGGCGGGCCTTCTGTTTATCCACATGCCGTGGGTAAGCAGCCCAGAAGGCGTCGAACGCCGGGTCCTCTGGTGGGACTATAGGGGGGTTATATTTAATCTTTACTGGGTTATAATCTTTATTGGGTTGTGTCGGGAAAGCCGTCAACGGCTTTTCCCGTTGTCGGGTTTCACCGTTGTCGGTGTTTTCCGACAACGGTGGCGCAAAGTCCTGTAAAACGTAGACGTTGCCGCCAAAAGTGCCGTTTTCCTTGTGCCCCTGTTCTCGCAGCAGATATCCCACCTGCTCCAGTTGCGCCAAAATGCGCCGGATCTTATCCTTGCCCGTCTTGGTGCTGACCGCCAGACCGGAAACCGTAAATTTCCAGTCCGGCGGGCGGGACATGATATAGGCAAACAGACCCTTTGCTTCCAGCGGCAGACGGTCATCCTTGACCATTGAGTTATACAGGACCGTGAAGCCGTCTCCACGGCCAGACCTGATCTCATGCTCTGCCATATTGCCCCCTCATCTTTCGCTTTTCGATACAGTCCACGATCCGCAGCGGGATTGCCGCCACCGTCGCCACGCCGACGACCATGAAAAACATCGCCCAATCACTCACAGGAAGGCACCTCCCTCCCGGCAAAATTAGGTCTTGCATGCGGCGTGGATCTTGTGCTATAATTGATACGTCCAACAGTGGTTGATCCAATACCACACACTTTTCCCCTTGAACGCTCTGAGGTTGCCGCCTCGGGGCGTTCTCTTTTTGCGCCTGAATAGATCACCTGATAGATGGCCGCCATGGTATCCCTCAGCTCCACCACGATGGAATCGAACTCCGGCCGCTCAGCCTCGTCGATCACGCCGTCCTCCGCGATCCGGAGCAGGGCGTCCAGCCGGCCCGTCGCGTCTTGCAGACGGTTCCGCAGGGCGATGCTTGCCATGGGCAGCGGCCTTGGCGTCACCTCCGGCATTACGCCCAGCGTGTCCGTGGCCTGCGCGTGCTCCAGCGCCAGCCATGGCAGATGATACACCTCCACCATCTTGGCCACCGTCTCGTCCTTGGGCACCGTCTTGCCGCCCTCGTACTGTTTCAAACTTTCCGGCGACAGTCCAAGCAGCTCCGCTGCCCGTTCTTGGCTCATTCCGGTACTCAGCCTTGCCCTTTGATACAGATTTGGGTATTTCCGCTCCATTGTCTTTTCCTCCTTTCCGTGTTACCGTGATTATAGGCCCCGCATGACCCGGAGGAACGCCTCCTTGGGGATCTTCACCCGGCTTCCCAGGCACACGGCAGGGAAGGGGAGCAGATCCGGCCGAAGCCGCGCCTGCATCCGGATGGTCTGCGGGTCGGAGCCTAAGATCGGCGCCACCTGCGCCGCCGTCAGGTACTCCTTGGGGATCCTGGCGATATCATCCAATGTCATAGTTGTCGCTCCCTTCTCACGCGCTCTCCGTCCGCTGGACGATCTCCTCGATGGGGACGCCAAAGATCAGCGTCATGCGGAAAACTCTCTCCAGCTCCGGAGTCCGCTGGCCCAATTCCCACTTGCTCACCGTGGGCACGGTGACGCCCAGCTGATCCGCCAGCGCCTTCTGGGTCATGCCGGCAGCCGTCCGCAGCTCCTTGACTCTGTTAACGATCATGATTGCTCCTTTCCCGCCTTGACGGCGTTGCCCCGGTGTGGTATATTGCCCTTGGGGCTATGTCCTCTGTGGATATAATTTATCACAAGTTCTTGTGAGTGTAAAGTGTTTTTCACAAGTTCTTTTGATTTTGTGTGCGATTACAAAATTATGAGGATTTTTTATGAATAATTCACAAGAAGTTGCGAATCTCATAAAGGCATTGGCAAAGTCTAAAAAGATCGCCATCGGGAAAATGCTTTCAGACTGTTCGCTAAGCGTTAATACGCTGTCTTCCATGCAAGCTGGCGGGTATTATCCAAGGCTGGAAGCACTTACCAAAATCGCTGATTATCTGGACTGCTCCGTGGACTACCTTCTGGGCCGCACAGATGACCCGCAGAGCCACCGGAAGGAGCACGGATGAAACGCTACGAAAAAGACTTGAAGCGTCTGCAAGCCCTGACCAAAAACGGAAGCGAACCTGCAGATCTGAACGAGGCGAGGCTGGATGAACCAAGCGCCTATTTGCTCAAGTCTTTAGGGCTGGCCGAGCTGATCCCAGCCGGGGATAATGAATTCTGAATCACGCTGACTGACGATGGCGTTACCTACTTTATCGACAAGGCCAACGCACGGGCTGACTTTGTAAAAAATCACCTTGCCAACTTCGTAGTGGGCTTTCTTTCCGGCGTCCTTGCTACAGTAGCTGCAGCCTTGATAAGACAAGCAGTGCTGCGATAATTCCGCAGATATAGCCAAGGACGTAAGTCCCTTTCATTCCTCGCGCCTCCTCTCTTGATGTTTTGGCCCCGGTGTGTTATATTGTCCTTGGGGCTATGTCCTTTGTGGCTATATCATAAATTACAATTTCTTAAATTGCAAGTGCAATATCTGAAATTATATATTTTTGTAGCTTTGCACAATTTACGGAATTGTAATTATGCACTTTATAGGGGGTGATTCCAATGGACGCCATAGACCGTCTTTTTGCTTTGGTGGATAAAAAATACCGGGAGCAGAAGGACTTTGCCGCCGAAATTGGAGTTGCTCCGTCCAAAGTCAGCCAATGGAAAAAACGGACGTCTAAGTCCTACACCAAGTACCTGCCTCAGATCGCGGCAGCGCTGGGAACTACAACGGAGCACATTTTGACCGGGAAAGAAGAAAAAAGCCCGGCTCCCGAAGGAGCCGGACTGACGCAGGAATTTGCCCGGATTTTTGACCAGCTATCTCCGCAGGCTCAGAATGAGATCATTGCGGAGATGCTAAAGCGGAAACGGCAAGAGCCATGATCTCCGCTTGATCTGCGGGGGGCAGAGATGCAAACAGGTCCAATGCGTAAGTAGTGTCCGAATCGGACACGGTGCGGGTGGTCTGAGTGCTCATAAGTACCTCCAATCGTAGTTACCCAAAGGCCAAAGGTATGGCCTAATCATACAAAAGGGGCTGTCATTATGGTAATTTATATTTCCGGAGGGCTGGTTGCTCTCCTGCTATGTAGCTTGCTTTGCTATATCATAACGCGGGCCAAAGGATGGGCGTCTTCTACATGTTGGGCTCATGCGATTGGAGGCTTCCTTCTGGGGCTGTTTTGGCTGCCTGTATGTATCAGCAAGCCCAGATATACTCCGGGATGCGAAAAGGTTTGCAGGATGGGTGCGCCCGCCTTTGGCGTATGGTTGGCGATTGGCACAGCGTTGAGCGTTATTGGTGACGCTTTGCTTCTGAGTTATTCAATCTTCCACTGGCAATATGGGGCACTTGGGATTTTTATCGTGCCGATTGGTCTTTGGGTTTTGCTTATTTTGGATCAACGCTGTTAGTATAAACAAAAACGTTGTGGAGGCACTGGACGGAACTGAATAAAAAGTGCCCCCGTCGCCTCTGCAACAAGCGGCGGGGGCACTTTGCGTTTCCGGCAGAGGGGGAGTCTGCCTGTCCGCATGGCTACCGTAACAAAAAAGACTGTAAACCCGCAAGGCCCACATTGTGACTTTGCGCAGAAACAAACAGGAAAATCTATGTGCTTTTGGGGGCTGAATCGTGACTTTACAAGAAATATGCGCGGAACGGCGGAAAAAGTTGGGCATCACCTATCAGCAAATTGCCGACCAGAGTAATCTACCGTTGTCTACCGTAAAAAAATTTTTTTCAGCAAAATCAAAAACCCCGGCCATCACAACGGCTGGGCCAATCTGCAAGGTGATGGGCGTGTCCATTGACGAGTTTTGTGGGATCACCGACAAACTCACCATGTCGGAGGAGGTCCTCAGCGCTAAAAATGATACACTTCGCGCCCACAAAAAGGAGCTGGAAAAGCATCTGGTCGATAACAATAAAACCATGAAGATCATGATGGATGGCGTCCGTACCCGTAACCGGATCATCGCCGCTCTGCTGGTGCTCCTGTGCTTGGTATCCATGTACGCACTGTATCTGGACTTCCACTGCGTCCAGATCGGCTTCTGGCGGGGATAGCTGCCGATGATCTGCAAAAAGTGCAAGCAGGAAGTCCCGGACGGACCGTACTGTCTCCGCTGCGGGGCAAAGCAGGCCGCAGCCGCCAGAAACACCAAAAGCAGGGGCAACGGGCAGGGGAGTGTCTACCGATTGCCAAATGGGAAATATAAGGCAATCCGCGTCCAGATGTATCTGGACGAGACCGGAAAAAGGCGGCGGCGCACGGTGTCCCGGACCTTTGCCAGGAAAAAAGACGCCGTGGATGCGCTCCCGCTACTGGATCCCAGCCAGCGGTCTGCGGCCAAAGTGGAGAAAAAGCAGAGGACAACGTGGAAGGCGCTGTATGATCTTTGGCTTCCCACCCACCGGGCCGGGCCGGACACGCTGGGCAACTACAAAGCCGCTATGAAATACTTTGCGCCCCTCTACTTTGAGCGCTGCGGCGATATTGACGTGGACGATTTGCAGGACTGCCTTGATGAGTGCCCCCGGGGGAAGGCCACCCGGCGGAACATGAAAACCACGGCGGGCCTGATCTATAAATACGGCATACCCCGTGGATATTTCCCAGAGAAGCTCAACCTGTCGGAATACCTCACCGTTACCGGTGACGAGGGAGCCGGAGGCGTCGGCCTGCCTATGGACTATCTGGAAACTATCCGGGAAGCCGTCGGCAGCGTCCCCGGCGCGGACTATGTGCTGGCGCAGTGCTACCTCGGGTTCCGCCCCTCGGAGTTTCTGGCGCTGGATGTGTCCGATTATGACCGCACGCAGCGCTGCTTTACCGGCGGCGCGAAAACGGATGCGGGCAAGGGCCGCACCGTCACCGTCTCGCCCAAGATCCAGAGCATCATCGATCAGCGGATAGGGGAGAGGGCCACCGGGCAGGTGTTCTGTGCCGCCGACGGCAAGGCGCTGGATCTCAAGGCCTACCGCCAGATGTTTTACGATCTGCTGGGAGCACTGCAACTGTCAAATCCCACCTTTGACGTCAACGGCCACCAGAAACACACTTATACGCCCCACAGCTGCCGCCACACCTTTGCCACGCTGATGAAGCGCGTCGCCGGATCCGACAAGGACAAGCTGTCCCTGATCGGCCACGCCAGCGAGGAGCAGCTCCGCTATTATCAGGACGTCAATCTGGACGATCTGCGCCAAATTACCGATAAAATTTGAATGAGCCATATTACAACTCTATTACAACTCAAAACCGCCAATCCGCTGGAAATACACGCTTTTTAAATGACTGGGGGTCAAGGGGTCGTGAGTTCAAGTCTCGCCACTCGGACCAAGAAAGCCTGTAACCGTAACGGTTACAGGCTTTTCTTATTTTTTGAAAAGTGGCGGAAAAACGAGAAAAAATGAAGCCTATTACAACTCTATTACAACTCGTTTTTCTTCCCCGCATTGACGATTCCGTGGTAGTAGGCCGCCAGCTTTTCCTTGGGGCCGGGGCCGTCCTTGTCAAATAGGAACGCCTGGGCCAGCTCCGCGAAGAACTCCGCCGTGCTGACGCCGTAGTGGATGGCTACGCTGCCGTAGTCGGAGTACATCATGTTCATCGTGATCCACCAGCACCACGGGGTGATATGGTCCCACGACAGGCCCATGCTCTCCGCCAGGGCCGTGGTCTGCTCCATGGGCCAGTGCGGGCCGGTGGTGCCGTCCTCGTTGACCATGTGAGCCGCCCACGCCTCCGCGTCGGCCTTAGTCATCTCCCGGCCCGTGCAGATCGCCCCCTCTGCGCCCTTGAGCATGTTGAGGCATTCCACCATCGCCATGATCCCCTGCGCCGCGTTAGGGGTGGCAGGGTTCCGCATATACTCCCGGATGCTGTATTCCAGCTTGGGAATATACGCCTTGATTTGCTCATGCAGATTCTCCATGGTTGTCCTCCTCTCCGGCCGTCGGGGCCTTCATGGCCTCCTTGACCTTATCAATGGCAGCGTTGCCGATCTGGTTGCCGATGCTGCGGCCGGTGGGGGTGGCAGCCATGACGCCCAGCAGCATCCCGATTAACATCTGCACCATGCCGCGCCTCCGTCAGATCCGCTGGACCCGCAGGGCCACGTTGTCAACGGTGGCCTCCACGCCGGACAACACCAGAGTCAAAGCCGCACCGGCAGCGCAGCAGGGCTGACGCACCAGCGCCGTGAGATCGAGGTTGACCGTGCCGCTGGCCGCGCCGGTCTCGGTGGCGGTGGCGCCGGGGACGGCCACGCCGTCCTTGTAAAGTGTGACGGTGACAGCTCCGGCCGCCGTGAGGGTAGCGGTGATGGAGGCGTCCACGTCATAGTACCCGGTCCCGGCAAGGTTGATTGCGTTGCCGTTGAGGGCAATGTCGCATCCGTACCGCCGGATCAGGCCGCCCAGAGGGATGACGCCGCCAACAGCCACCGCCGTGGGGGTCTGCATAGCAGCGTATAAAGCAGACTTACAACTCATAATTTTTCTCCTTTCAAAATTGAAGGGCGGGGCACCGGCCCCGCCCATTACCCGGCCGAAGGGGCCTGAACTGTTTCCTCTGTGGAAAAAGTTGCTCAGATGTTGCCGCTGCCGTTGCAGCCGCAGGATGCGGGGATGATCTGGCCGCCGCAGGTGGACGCCACGCCGTACAGATTCGGCTTGGTCAGCATCCGGCCCTCGATGGCATCCAGGCGCCGGTTGAAGCCACAGCAGCAGTCGGAGATCTTCGCCGCCAGAGCGTCGGTCTGCTCCTTGGTGAAGATGCCGTTCTTGAGGTTCTGGTTCTCCATCTTGAGATCAAAGATGGTCTCCTGGAGACGCTGCTCATAGATCCGGCTGGCCTGAGAGGTGATGGCATCCGTGCTGGCGTTGATGGCCATACGGGTGGCATTGCTCTGCTGCTCGATAAGGTACTGGGTCCGGGCGGTGTCGGCGATCTCCTGCCGCTCGACCTCGCAGTTGCTCACCCGGTTGCAGCCCTCCTGCGGGGGATAGGGATTGTTGCCGCGATTCCAGCCCCAGCCGCCGCCGAAATTCCCGCCGAAGATGGCAAAAATGACGATAATGACAAAGAGGACTGCAATCCAGCTCATACCAGTGCTACGATCTTCCATGTGTTCGTGCTCCTTTCGTGTTATTATTCCAACCGGCTATTTCAGCCGGGGGAATTTGGTGGAACCGCCTGCTTTCCCCTTCTGAGGGGGCTGGGAGCCGTTCTGTGCGCCGCCAAGGATCTTGTTGGCATCGGAGCGCAAGGCCTCCGGTGTGGTCCCCAGAAGGCCGCACAGGGCCTTTGCCTGCATGGTCTTCCCGTAGCGGGCATACAGGCTGTTTGCGATATTGGGGTCAATGCCCAGCCGTCTGGCTGTGCTCTGGACGCCCTCCAGCGTGTCAGCCGTCCCGCTGATCGCCTGCTCCGCCTTCTGCACCGCGTTTTGCAGGTCGGCGCTGGGGAACATCTTCGACGCGGCCGCTATGATCTGTTTGAGATCCATTCTCCTTCAGCTCCTTTACCTGGGCCGATAGGCCCTTAATGATCTCGGCCATGTCGCTCATGGCCGACTGCATCTCACCCATCAGCTCCTCCTGCGTCTTGGGCGGGGTGATGACGCCCAACTCCACCAGCTTGTCATAGTACTGCTGGGTAGTGCCCTCCAGTTCCGTGTAGGCCGCTGCGGTCTTGCCGATGAGCTGCTGACGGTTGCCAAAATAGTCCACCTGCCAGATGTCCGCGCCGTCGATGGCGCACATCAGGCAGCTGGATCCCGTATATCCTGCGATTGCAAATTGCTGATCCATAGCGCACCTCCTTTTTCCTACCCTCATGATACAAAAAATCCGGGCGGCCAAACTGCCCGGAAACTGCCTGTATTCTGCCCTTAAACTGCCCTGAAAATATTTTGAGAAATTCGGTTTAACCTATTGACAATAGGTTAAACCTATGCTATACTTTAGGTACAGTAAAGGAAAGGGGATCACAAATATGAAACGAATTTTGATGGATACCTACGAAATCTTCGGAGAGAACGCAGAGGCCGCTGCCGATTACATCAACGAACAGGAATCCCGGATGATCTCCGCTGGTGCGGCAAATGAGTATTTCAGCGAGGACTACCACGAAAATATGAAGCGCTTCAAAGCCGAAGCCGCCAAGAAGTTCGGGGTAACCTTCAAGAGCCTGTTTTAAGCCATGCCGGACAGCGAAGCGAAGCGGGCGTGGGCCGCACAAAACACCACCTTCATCGGGCTGAAGCTGAACAACAACACCGATACCGATATCCTCGCCGCGCTGGAAGGCAAAGCCCGCCAGACGGAGATTAAACGGCTAATACGCTTGGGATTGGAAAAGGAAGGACGAAGATCATGAGCAGAGTGAAAATGGTTTTGAAGTGCGAGCACTGCGGGAAAACTTTTGAACATATCCACATGTGCCGCAATTCCACCGAGGCTGGAACTTATGAAGCATGGGCGCGAGAGAATATCACCACTTGCCCGGATTGCTACGCGGCGCAGAAGCGTGCGCACCAGCTGGACGCCGTTTCCGGTTACATTTCCAGCTTCAGCGAACAGCACCCCCTTCCCCAGATCACCGGCGTTTCTGAAAAGCAGATCGCTTACGCTTCCAGCCTGCGGGAAAAATTCATCCGCGATGATCTATTGAAAATCCAGCTTGATGTAAACCGTTTCTTTGAAATCGCGGACAAGATCAAGCCGGAAAACTGCGACGAAGCCGGGCGGGATCTCATGCGCAAGGCCGCAGCCGATGCCGGGAAGCCCTTTGAAATCTGGTTTGAAGCGTTCCGGGCGGACCGTCTCCGGCGTTATTTCAGCCTGATTTATGCGGCCGACGCTGCCAAAATTGAAACCATTTTCGCGGAATCCAACGCTTCCAAGATCATCGACGCGTTGAAATAAAAAACAGGAGGAAAAGCACATGATCGCACATCTTTACAAGATCCCTTCCACCTTCCGGAATGTTCCAGACGCGGCGAAGGTTTGCGCGGTTCCCTTTGAAAATTTCCCCGGCACCTGGCTGCACGCAACGCTTAATTTGCCCGACGGTCTCCGCGTGGCCGACTCAAAATACGGAGAAGGGACCTTTATCACGGACTCCGGCGAGGTCATTAGCGAGGCATACGCGGACCCCGAACAGATCAGCGGAAACGATCTGAAAGGCCGCGTTACCGTGCGGGACTCCGCCGGGAAATACCTAATTGATACCGTTGTCATCTGGAATTAAGCCTGCAAATCTAAAGAAAGAGCCGTGTCCGAATCGGACACGGCTTTCCATTTACCCCTGCATATCATCCGCGATCTTGGCGTAGGCCCTTCGCCGGATCTTGGCGAGGCCATCCACGCTGACGTGGAGCAGCGCCGCCGCCTGTAGGCAGCTTTGGCCGTGGACGTCCACCGCCAGCACCGCCGTTTCCTCGTCAGGCGGCAGGCCTACCAACCGGACGGCCTGCGCCGCCCGGGCCGGGGCCATGGATGACAACAGCGCCCGGATC
>ENA-OUOW01000440-OUOW01000440.1-human-gut-metagenome-genome-assembly--contig:-NODE-440-length-38435-cov-5.234002_pt1 | contig 38435 bp, 31 predicted proteins | sample MGYA00237938_ERZ548769 | MGnify/ENA primary metagenome ERZ548769 (study PRJEB26490, sample SAMN05356870) | human gut metagenome | biome: terrestrial biome; feature: human-associated habitat; material... | reverse complement strand
CCCTTCTCCGGCCCAAAACATGAACCAAATTTCGTTTATATCCTCATTTTGGCAGTCACGCCGCGCCCAGAGGCGCGGTCCCGCCAAAAGCGCATAAGCATACAAAAAACGGGCAGGAAGCGCACAGCGCTCCCTGCCCGCAAGGGTCAGGCTTCAGAAGTTGAACACCACGCCCACCACGGCGGAGGCCAGGATGAACACGATGGGGTGCAGACCCTTGGTGGGCTTGACCCATCGGGTCAGCACCAGGATCACCGCCGCCAGGGCCAGGGCCTTCCAGTTGACGATGGCCAGGCCCGCTGCCCCGGTGTTCAGCAAGGTGAGGGCCACCACCGACAGGCCCGCCGCCGCCACCATGGCGGTGGAAGCCGGGCGCAGGCCGTAGAACACGTTGTTCACCAGTCGGCTCTCCCGGAAGCGCTTGAGGAAGGCCGCCACAATGAGGATCACGATCACCGAGGGCGCTACCAGTCCCATGGTCGCCGCCACGGCGCCGGGGATCCCGGCGGTGAGGTAGCCCACATAGGTGGCCATGTTGACGCCCAATGGCCCCGGTGTGGATTCCGACACCGCCAGCATATCCGCCAGCTGGGACACGGTGAACCACTCCGGGTGGCGAGCGGCCATGTCATAGAGGAAGGGCAAGGTGGCAAGACCGCCGCCCACGGCGAACAGGCCCGTCTTGAAGAACTCGTAAAACAGCAGCAGACAGGTCATTTCTTCGCCCCCTTCAGATTCTGGATCAGCACGCCGGCCACACCGGCGGCCAGCACATACCACACCGGGGAGAGGCTGGTCAGCAGGGACGCCGCCAGTACTGCCAGAAAGATCAGCAGGCCCCATACATCCTTCACGGCGCTTTTCCACAGCTTCAGCACCGCATTGAAGATCAGCACGCACACGCATACCCGGATCCCGGCGAAGGCGTGCTGCACCCATGTCAGGTGGGAAAAGCTGGTGATGACTCCCGCCAGCGCCACGATGATGAGCAGGGATGGGAACACCACCCCCAGCGTGGCCACGATGCCGCCGGCGATGCCGGCCCTCTTCTGGCCGATGAAGGTGGCGGTGTTCACGGCGATGACGCCGGGGGTACACTGGCCGATGGCGAAATAGTCCGTCAGCTCCTCATCGGTGGCCCAGCCCTTGTTCTCCACCACCTCACGCTGCAAAATGGGCAGCATGGCATAGCCGCCGCCGAAGGTCATGACCCCCACCTTGGCGAAGGTCAGAAACAGGCTCCAAAGCGCCTTCATACACTCACTCCTTATCCGTATATCCGTACAGGCCCCGCACCGATACCTCGCCGCTGCGGAGGACCTCCTCCGTGCCGTCGTCATAGCGCACCGCAAGGCCGTAGTCCGGTGTTAGGGACACCGCCAGCGCCTCCCGCTCTCCGCCGGGGCGCAGCACCCGGACCCGGTGGCCCAAATTCAGGCAGGCGGCTCCGTACTCCTGCCGCCGCTCCGCCGTCTCCTGAGGCAGTTCCCGGCGCAGGGCCTCCAGTTCCTCCAGAAAGGCCGTCTCCAGCGTCGCCCGGTCTATCTCCGCCCCGGCGATCATGGACAGCGATGCCGCCGTCTCCCGCAGCTCCGGCAGGAAATCCTCCCGCCGCTGGCAGACGTTGATGCCGATGCCCACGACGACCCACAGGCTGCCCTCCGGCCCCGGCAGGGCCTCCGCCAGAATGCCGCAGACCTTCCGGCCCGACAGCACCAGATCGTTGGGCCATTTGATGCCGCAGGACAGACCGCAGCTGCGGCGGATGGCACGGCGCACCGCCGTGGCCGCCAGCGCCGGAATGCGAGGGGCGTCCTCCGGGCTGCTCCGCAGCAGCGCCGACCCGTACAGCCCCAGCCCCGCCGGGGACTGGAAGCTGCGGCCCATGCGGCCCCGTCCCGCCGTCTGCTGCCCGGCCAGCACCACGGTACCCTCCGCCGCTCCCTGCCGGGCCAGCGCCATCAGCTCCGTATTGGTGGAACCCACCGTCTCATAGCGATACACACGCCGCTCCATGGCCGCACCTCACTTTCCGCAATACTTTACCACGCCCGTGGGGATTTGTAAACCTCCCCTCTTGCATCCGCCGCCGGATTCCTGTATAATGCCGTTATCTTTATTTGAACACCGGGAGCATCGCCATGACCACTCGACAGCTTGTCCGCACCGCCCTGTTTGCCGCCCTGACGGCGGTGGGTGCATTTCTGAAAATTCCCTTGGGTCCCTCCGCTATCACCCTGCAATTCTTCTTCACCGCCATGGCGGGCTGTCTGCTGGGCAGCGGCTGCGGGGCGCTCTCGCAGCTGATCTATGTGGCGCTGGGACTGCTGGGGCTGCCTGTTTTCACCGCAGGCGGCGGCTTTTCCTATGTGCTGCACCCCACCTTCGGCTTTCTGCTGGGACTGATCCCCGCCGCATGGGTCATCGGGCGTCTGGCCCGCAGCACCCGCTCCTTCTGGCGCATTGCGCTGGCGGCGCTGGCGGGACTGGCGGTGCTGTATGCCGTGGGGCTGCCGTACATGGCGATGATCCTCAACGGCTATATGGGCAAGGGCATGGACCTCTCCGCCATTTTGTGGGCGGGGATGCTGCCCTTCCTCCCCGGCGATGCCCTGAAAATTCTGGTGACGGCTCTGCTGACGCCGCCCATCCGCCGGGCTTTGGATAACTCCGCCAAATAGGAGGCCGGCGGGGCGGCATTTCTTGGAACAACAGTGCATTGCAATTCCCGCCGGAGGCCCGTATAATAAGCAGGACAATTCGAAGGGAGTGATGAAAATGAAGGTCTGCACGCTGCTCACCAAATTTTCCGCTCCCTCTGTTTCTGTTTTTCCTTTTTGACCGGTATTTTTACCGGTCATTTTTTTTGCGCTTTCTGCGCCTGAGCCGGTCAGCAATTATTTTTTCATAGAACCCACAAATGAAAGAGAGGAACTATCACATGAACAAAAAACTCGGACACGACGCCATCTACGACGCCCGTGAGCTGGGCGTCCCCCGGATGCTCCTGCTGGGCCTGCAGCACCTGTTTGCCATGTTCGGCGCTACGGTGCTGGTCCCCATTCTGGTGCAGGGCTACGGTCTGCCCCTGTCCATCCAGACCACGCTGCTGTTTGCCGGTCTCGGCACGCTGCTGTTCCACGTCTGCACCAAGCTGAAGGTCCCCGCCTTCCTGGGCTCGTCCTTTGCGTATCTGGGCGGCTTCCAGGCCATGGCGGCCCTCAACGCCGGGAAGTACGCCACCATGTCCGACAGCGACAAGCTGGCCTACGCCATGGGCGGTATCGTGGTGGCGGGCCTGCTGTATCTGGTGCTGGCGCTGCTGTTCAAGCTGGTGGGCGCACAGAAGGTCATGCGGTTCTTCCCTCCCATCGTCACCGGCCCCATGATCATCCTGATCGGTCTGAATCTGTCGGGAACCGCCGTCAGCAATGCCAGCACCTGCTGGTGGCTGGCGCTGGTAGCCATCGCCATCATCATCGTGGCCAACATCTGGGGCAAGGGCATGGTGAAGATCATCCCCATCCTGCTGGGTGTGGTGGGCAGCTATCTGGTGGCGCTGGTGGCTACCCTCTGCGGCGCCCAGCTGCCGGATGCCAACGGTGTCATGCAGCCCCTCATCAACTTCTCCGCCGTGAAGAGCGCCAGCGTCGTCGGCCTGCAGCAGTTTGTACTGGCGAAGTTTGACCTCACCGCCATTCTGGTGATGGCCCCCATCGCCATCGCCGCCATGATGGAGCACATCGGGGACATCTCCGCCATCTCCTCCACCACCGGCCGCAACTTCATCGCCGACCCCGGTCTGCACCGGACGCTGCTGGGCGACGGTCTGGCCACCGCTCTGGCCGGTGCCTTCGGCGGCCCCGCCAACACCACCTACGGCGAGAACACCGGCGTGCTGGCCCTGTCCAAGGTCTACGATCCCCGTGTCGTGCGGCTGGCAGCCGTCTACGCCATCATCCTCTCCTTCTCCCCCAAGTTCGATGCGCTGGTCAACTCCATCCCCACCGCCATCGTAGGCGGCGTCAGCTTCATCCTGTACGGCATGATCTCCGCCGTGGGCGTGCGGAACGTGGTGGAGAATCGGGTGGATCTCACCAAATCCCGTAACCTCATCATCGCCGCCGTCATCTTCGTCTGCGGACTGGGCTTCAGCGCCACCGGCGGCATCACCTTCACCGTGGGCAGCGCCAGCATCACCCTGACGGGTCTGGCCATCGCCGCTCTGGTGGGTGTGATCCTCAACGCCGTTCTCCCCGGCAACGACTATCAGTTCGGCACCGATCCCGTGGGCGACAAGTCCGCCGACCTGGGCTCCTATTGATCCCCATCTTTTTCCATACACGGTACAGGGCCGGAGCGGTATCCCGCTCCGGCCCTGTACCGTGTATTTTTCTTATTGCAGCGTTTCCTTGGGCAGCCAGCGCTTGCCGGCCAGACGGATCAGGAAGCAGATACCGCACACACCCAGCTGCAGGGCCATGGCCACCCAAACACCCACAAGGCCCCACTTGGCCGCCAGAATGGCCGACAGCGGCACACGGATGCCCCACATGGTGCCGAAATTCAGCAGCATGGGCACCAGCGTACTGCCGGTCCCCTGAAACACGCCGCTGGCCACGATGGAGGCCCCGAACAACGGCTCCACGAATGCCTCGATCCGCAGCACCCGCACGCCCAGTTCAATGACGGCCTCGTCCACCGCCATCATGCCGATCATGGCCGGGGCCAGCACATACAGCAGCGTCCCCGTGATCACCATCAAGCCCATGCCCAGCGCAGCCGTCAGCCAGCCCAGCCGATAGGTCAGATCCTTCCGCCCGGCGCCTACGCTCTGGCCCACCAGCGTGGAGGCCGCCGCCTGCACGCCGAAGGCGGACATATAGCAGAGACTCTCCGCCGTTATGGCGAAGGAGTTGGCCGCCGTGGCGATGATGCCCAGCGGGGCCACGATGGCGGTAGTCACCATCCGGGCGGTGGAAAGAATGGTGCGCTCGCCCATGACGGGAGCCGAGATAGACAGGCAGCGCTTCAGCTGTGCCGCCGTAAACCGTGCCTTTTCGCCCCGCCGCAGGTGCAGCTCCGGCGACCGCACCAGCAGGATATAGGTCAGCACCACCGCAATGACCACCTGCGACAGCGCCGTTCCCATGGAGGCACCCAGAACCCCCAGACCGAAGCCCGGCAGCGTCACCCCCAGCACCCGCAGCGTTCCGCTGGGGAAGATGAGGAAGGCGTTGAACACCACGTCCAGCAGGCACATCACCACCATGCAGATGCCGGGGGTTTTCATGTTGCCCGCCGAACGCAACAGTCCGCCGCAGAGGTTATTCAGCTGCATGAAGGGCAGCGACAGAACAAATACCAGAAAGTAGGCGCTGGCATCCTGCCAGATGGCGGGGTCTGCCCGCAGCCAGCGAGGCAGATTCCCGGTGATGCCCAGCGCTATGGCCATCATCACAAGGCTGAAGGCCATGCACACCAGAAAGGCCAGTTTCATGATGCCGCGGGCTTTCTCCGACTGTCTGGCTCCCAGTGCCTGCGCCACCGCCACGTTAAAGCCGATGGTCAGCGCAATGCACAGATCGCCGAAGAGCCACGAGGTGGTCGCCACCACACCGATAGCGGCGGAGGCATTGGAGCCCAGCTGGCCCACCATGGCCGTGTCAATATACTGCATCACCACGGAGGAGATCTGGGCCAGAATGGCCGGCCAACTCAGCTGAGCGATCAGCAGCAGCTGCTCCCGTGTGGAGATGGGCTGTCCGCTCTGTAATTTTTTCAATCCTTCACCTTGCATTCTGCGCCCTCCTTCATGGTTGTAAGCCCCATTCTAACGCAGGGATGCAGCAGTTGCAACCCCCTATTTTACGGTTTTTCCTGCTTTTTTGCGAAAAAGCATCCCGTGTGCCGCAGCACACGGGATGGAAAGTCAGCAAAAAGCTTCTGACCGCTCCGGAAAGGCCATGCAGACCGTTGGCCTATCAAAAGCCTCGCAGAGTTTTTCGCCGCCTGCAGGCGGCGAAAAACTCTGATCCATTTTGGCTGACGACCGGTGCATCAGTCAAAATACCTCTCAGACCGCAAGTGGGGAATTTCTGCAGTCTGACGCAGAAATGATGCACGCAGCGGGCTGGGGTCTTTGGTGCAAGATCCAATGGATCTTGCACCAGATTTTTAGAACGACACCGTCAACAGCATCTTGAACCGCTCCTGCCCGTACACCGCATGGGGGATATCCTTGGGCATGATCAGCGTCTCGCCCTGAGACACCAGAAAGACCTCGCCGCCCACGGTGAAGCGGCCGGTACCCTCCAACACCGTCACCATGGCGTCGCCGCCGGCGGCATGGGTGCTGATCTCCTCGTCCTTTTCAAAGGCAAAGAGGGTCATGCTGAGCTTGCTGTTCTGCACCAGTGTGCGGCTGATGATCTGGCCGTCCTGATAGTCCACCTGCTCCGCCATGTGCAGAACCTTCTGCTTTTCAATATTCTTATACATAATGGTGTTCCTCCCACAAAATAATAATGAAAGTAGTGTGGCCCGGTGCGTCGTTAAAAATCCAGCTTTGTCCGGACGCAGATCTCACGGATCTTGGCCTGCAGGCGCTTGAGATCCTCGAAGGTCTCCGGCTTCTTGCCGGGGTCCCGCAGCAGGGCCGCCGGGTGGTACATGGCCATTTTCTCTATGCCGTCCTGCCGGAAAAACAGGCCGTGCTCCTGCGTGATGCGGAAATCGGCCTTGATGAGCTCCATGGCGCTGATGCGCCCCAGACACACCAGAATTTTCGGCTGCATCAGCTCCATTTGCCGCCGCAGATAGCCGCTGCACGCCTCCTTCTCGGTGTTCAGCGGGTCCCGGTTCTGAGGCGGGCGGCACTTGACGCTGTTGGTGATATAGATGCGCTCACGGGACAGGCCGATCATTTGCAGCATATCGTCCAGCAGCTTCCCGGCCCGGCCCACAAAGGGCTCCCCCTGCTTGTCCTCGTTGGCGCCGGGGGCCTCCCCCACCAGCAGCACCTCCGCCGCCGGATCGCCCACGCCGAACACCACCTGGGTCCGCTCCTGTGCCAGACTGCACGCCCGGCAGGCCAGACACCGCTGCCGCAGCTGTTCCCACTGCTGGTCCATGGCCGCTCCTCCTCTCTCACATTCGATAGTACCATCGATATCAGGCGCATTGACCCCTGCTTATCGACGGTATCAGCATAGCAGAAAAAAATGGCTTTGGCAAGTGGGGATACCCACTCTCCTCCGGGACACACTGTCTCCAGAAAGGAGACGCTGCCCATGTACCTCTGGAGCTTTCTGACCTACGGCTTTCTGGGCTATCTGCTGGAGAAGGTCTATGCCCTTGTCACCCGTTCCCGCCACACCGTCCGCAAGGGGTATCTGCTGCTGCCGGTGTGTCCGGTGTACGGCCTTGCCATGCTGGCGGTGCTGGCTCTGCCGCAGGACATGACGGACACCTTCTGGCGCTTGGCCCTCTATGGCGGACTCACCGCCACGGCGGTGGAATACGCTGTCCATTTCTGCTGCGATAGACTGCTGGGGGTCATGTTCTGGGACTACTCCTCCACCAAAATGGACCTGAACCGCCGGGTGTGCCTGCCCTTTGCCCTGATCTGGGGGCCGCTGGCAGCCATGACCGCCCGCTATATCCATCCGCTGCTGCGGCCGTGGCTTACCGCCGTGCCGCCGTGGCTGACGCTGGCGGTATGGCTGCTGCTGACCGCCGACAGCTTCTTCACCGTCCGTCTGCTGCTTCAATATCACGACATCGATCTGCTGGGCTGGAAAAACCTCCTGCGCCGCCGCTCCGCCGCCTGACCTCTCCGTTCACAAATCGTTTACACGGTGCCGCTCCATTTGTTCTTGACGGTGCTTCCATTCCGTGGTAATATTTAGCACGCTAACATTTAGCCAGCTAATGATTCAGAGAGGAGGGATCTGCCTTGAGCAGTACCTGTCAGAGCGATCATCTGGGACGGCTGCTGGGCCAGTGCCAGCACCGGATGCGGATGGTCATGGACCGCTCGCTGCGGCAGTACGGCGTCACTCCGGTCCAGTGCCGGGCGCTGATGTACCTGCACCGCCAGCCGGAGCCGGTCACCCAGCGGCAGCTGGAGCAGTATATGGCCGTGAAGCCTTCCACCATCAACGGCATCGTGGGCCGTCTGGAAGAGAAGGGCCTTCTCACCAGAGATGCCTGCCAGCAGGACGCCCGGTGCCGTGTCCTCCGGCTGACGGAGGAGGGCCTCCGCTTCCGCAGTGACTTCATCCGCATCGCACAGGACACCAACCGGCAGATGGAACAGGGCTTCTCCCCGGAGGAGCTGGCCGCCCTACACCGCTATCTGGAACGGGTGGCGCAAAATCTCACAGCGCAAACGGAGGAAACAGAACTATGATACGCAAGCTTGCCCCGTATACCAAGGGGTACCGGGTCTACATCCTGCTGGGCATCCTCTGCTCGGCAGGCGAAGCGGTGCTGGAGCTGATGCTGCCCAAGGCCATGAGCAACATCGTGGACTACGGCATCGGCGGCAACGGCGGTGCCGGCGACCGCACCTACATCCTTACCATGGGCCTAAAGATGGTGCTGATGGCCCTGATCTGCCTGGCGTTGGGCGTGGGCGCAGCGGCGCTGGCCGCCAAGGCCGGCATGGGCTTCGGCGCCAACGTCCGTGAAGCGGAGTACCGGCAGGTACAGCGCTTCTCCTTTTCCAACATCGAGCACTTTTCCACCGCCTCCCTCATCACCCGGCTCACCAACGACGTCTCGTCGGTGCAGATGACCCTGATGATGGGGATGCGGATGCTGGTGCGGGCCCCGGTGATGCTCATCACCGCTCTGGTGATGGCCCTTCGCATCAGCCTGCAGCTGAGCCAGATCTTTCTGGTGATCCTGCCGCTGCTGGCGCTGATGGTGTTCATCGTGCTGCGGTATGTGGGGCCCTTCTTCACCTCCCTGCAAAAGGCCACTGACGGTCTAAATCTGGTGGTGCAGGAGGATCTGAACGCCATCCGGGTGGTGAAATCCTTCGTCCGGGAGGACCGGGAGAAGGGGAAGTTCTTCCAGCGCAGCGAAACCCTCCGCCAGACGGCGGAGCGGGCCTTCGGCTTCGTGGTGACCTTCATCCCCATGGTGAACCTCATCATGGGCGGCACCATCGTATCCATCATGTGGCTGGGCGGCCACTATGTGGCCGGTGGTCAGATGCTCTCCGGCGACCTGCTGGCCTTCTTCACCTACGCCTCCGAAATTCTCATGTCTCTGATGATGGTGGCCATGGTGATGATGGTACTGACCCGCTCCATCGCCTGCGGCAAGCGCATTGTGGAGGTGCTGGAGGAGCAGCCGGAGATCACCGACGACGATGCCGTGAAGGAGATCGCTGACGACGGCACCGAGAGGGAACTCACCCTCTCCGACGGTTCCATCCGCTTTGACCACGTTTACTTCAAATACCATCCCGACAGTGCCGAGTGGAACCTGACGGACATCGACTTCTCCATTGCCAGCGGCATGACCGTGGGGATTCTGGGCGGCACCGGCAGCGCCAAGAGCACGCTGGTGAGCCTGATCCCCCGGCTGTATGAGGCCACGGAGGGGGCCGTCTATGTAGGCGGCCACAATGTCAAGGACTACACCATGGAGACGCTGCGGGAGGGCTGCGCCATGGTGCTGCAGAAGAACACCCTGTTCTCCGGCACCATCCGGGATAACCTCCGCTGGGGCGACGAGAACGCCACCGACGAGGAGATGGAGGCCGCCTGCCGCATGGCCTGCGCCGACGAGTTCATCTCCCGGATGGCCGACGGCTACGACACCCGCATCGAGCAGGGCGGCACCAATGTCTCCGGCGGGCAGAAGCAGCGCCTGTGCATTGCCCGTGCCATTCTCCGCAAGCCCAAGGTGCTGATTCTGGACGATTCCACCTCCGCCGTGGACACCGCTACCGACGCCAAGATCCGTGCGGCGCTGAAGGAGGCGCTGCCCGGCTCCACCAAGCTTATTATTGCCCAGCGCATCTCCTCCGTTATGGACGCCGACGTGATCTTGGTGCTGGACGATGGCAAGATCTCCGGTATGGGAACCCATGAACAGCTGATGGCGTCCAATCAGATCTATCGGGAAGTCTATCAGTCTCAGCAGGAAGGGGTGAGCATCGATGGCTGAACAGAAAAATCCCATGCCGCCCCGCCGTCCCGGCGGACCCGGCCACGGCTCCCGCAGCCACGGTTATCAGCGCCCTCAGGACCTGCGGGGCACGGTGAAGAAGCTGCTGCACTATGTGGGCCGCTATAAGGGTCTGCTGGTGCTGGTGGCCGTCTGCCTGCTGCTCAGTTCCGTGGGCTCCGTGGCCAGCAGCTACTTTCTCAAGCCCGCCATCAACGACTACATCCTCCCCGGCGACTTCGCCGGTCTGCTGAAGCTGCTGGTGCTGATGGGACTGGTGTTCGTGCTGTCGGCCTTGTGCTCCTATGTGTACTCCCGCATCATGGTGCGGGTGTCCCAGCGCACGGTGGCCGCCCTGCGGCAGGATCTGTTCGACAAGCTGCAGGAGCTCCCCCTGCGCTACTTCGACACCCACCAGTCCGGCGACCTCATGAGCCGCTTCACCAACGACATCGACACGGTGTCCGAGATGATCAACAACAGCTTCGCCAATGTGCTGTCCAACTCCCTGACGTTCCTATGCACCATCGGGATGCTGCTGTACCTGAACTGGGCGCTGACCCTTATCACCTTCGCCTTTCTGGGGCTGATGCTGCTGGTGGTGAAGGTCATCGGTGGACGCAGCCGGGTCAGCTTCCAGCGGCAGCAGGCCGCTCTTGGCGACCTCAACGGCTACATTGAGGAGATGATTGAGGGCCAGAAGGTCATCAAGGTGTTCCACCACGAGCAGCAGGCCATCGACCAGTTCTCTGCCCGCAACGATACCTATCAGACGGCGGCCACCATGGCCCAGACCTATGCCGGATCCATGATGCCCGCCACCGCCAATCTCTCCCGCATCAACTACGCCGTCACCTGCTGCGTAGGCGGACTGCTGGCCATGGGCGGTGTGTTCGATATCGGCTCTCTGGGGGCCTATCTGCTGTACGTCAAGCAGGTGTCCCAGCCGGTGAGCCAGATCAGCCAGCAGGTGAACACCATTCTGGCCGCCATAGCCGGCGCCGAGCGTATCTTCGCCGTCATGGAGGCCCAGCCGGAGGAGGACGAGGGCCAGACCACCATCGTCCGGGTGGAGAAGAACGGCGACACCCTCACCGAGGTACCTCAGCGCACCGGCCACTGGGCATGGAAGAAGCCTGACGGCTCCCTGACAGAGCTGCGGGGCGACGTGCGCTTCGACCACGTCACCTTCGGCTACGATCCGGATAAGGCGGTGCTCCACGATATCTCCCTCTTTGCCGAGCCCGGTCAAAAGATCGCCTTCGTGGGCTCCACCGGCGCCGGAAAGACCACCATCACCAACCTCATCAACCGCTTCTACGACATCCAGCAGGGAACCATCACCTACGACGGCATCGACGTCCGGGAGATCCGCAAGAACTCTCTGCGGAAGTCGCTGGGCATCGTCCTGCAGGATACCCACCTCTTCACCGGCACCATTGCCGACAACATCCGCTACGGCAAGCTGGACGCCACGGATGAACAGGTCCGGGCAGCCGCCAAGCTGGCCAACGCCGACACCTTCATCCGCCATCTGCCCCAAGGCTACGACACCGTCATTACCGGCGACGGCGGCAGCCTCAGTCAGGGGGAGCGCCAGTTGCTGGCCATTGCACGGGCTGCCGTGTCCGATCCCCCGGTGCTGATCCTGGACGAGGCCACCTCCTCCATCGATACCCGCACGGAGAAGCTCATCGAGCAGGGCATGGACTCCCTGATGGAGGGCCGCACGGTGTTCGTCATCGCCCACCGGCTCTCCACCGTCCGCAATGCGCAGGCCATTCTGGTACTGGAGCAGGGCCAGATCATCGAGCGGGGCAACCATAAGACACTGCTGGCTCAGAAGGGGAAGTACTATCAGCTGTATACCGGCCAGTCCGAGCTCAGTTGATGGGGCAGTGAACCTACAGGCTCCCATAACACCAGATCCCCATAAAAGGAGGCCGGACAGAGTCCGGCCTCCTTTTTTACGCACTTACATTTTTATAATTGTGTATCCTCCTCTGTCACTCCGCCCAATGGCAGGCCCGGCTGACGGCCTTTTTCCACAGGCGGTACTCATCGTCGCAGTCTGCCTGGGGCCGCTGGGGCAGGAACACCCGCTGGCTGCGCCGCAGGGCCACCAGCTCCTCCGTATCCCGCCACAGGCCGCAGGCCAATCCCGCCAGCGATGCTGCGCCGAAGGCAGTGGTCTCCACCATGGTGGGGCGGTCCACCGGGATCCGCAGCAGATCCGCCTGCATCTGCATGAGGATGTCCGACACGCTGGCGCCGCCGTCGGCCCGCAGGGCCGTGATGTCGCACCCGGCATCCTGCCGCATGGCCAGCATCAGATCCGTCACCTGATAGGCGATGCATTCCAGCACCGCACGGGCGATATGGGCCCGGCTCGTACCACGGGTGATGCCCAGAATGGCCCCACGGGCGTACATATCCCAATAGGGCGCACCCAGCCCGGTGAAGGCCGGGACCACCACCACGCCGCCGGAGCTTTCCACGGATTCCGCCAGCCGGTCACACTCCGGGGCGGAGTCCACCAGCCGCAGCTCGTCCCGCAGCCATTGGATGGTGCTGCCGCCGTTAAAGACGCTGCCCTCCAAGGCATAGGTAGTCCTGCCCCCTACGCTCCATGCCACGGAACTCACCAGCCCCGCCCGGCTGCGGACCGGCTCTGTCCCCACGTTCATCAGGGTAAAGCAGCCGGTGCCGTAGGTATTCTTGGCCTCGCCGGGATGGAAGCAGGCCTGCCCGAAGAGGGCCGCCTGCTGGTCGCCGGCGGCACCGCACACCGGTACTCCTGCCAGCGTCTCCAGGCCGGGGATGCCCGGCTGCACCGTGCCGTAGACGGCGCTGTTCTCCACCGGCCGGGGCAGCATACAGGCAGGGATCCGCAGCAGACGGCACAGCTCCTCATCCCAGCACAGCCGGTGGATATCAAAGAGCATGGTGCGGGAGGCGTTGGAGTAGTCGGTGACGTGCTGCCCCGTCAGCCTCCAGATGAGCCACGTCTCCACCGTGCCGAACAGCAGCTCCCCCCGTTCCGCCCGCTGCCGGGCGCCGGGGACGTTATCCAGGATCCAGCGGATCTTGGTGCCGGAGAAATAGGCGTCGATGAGCAGTCCCGTGGTGGAGACGATGCGCTCCTCCAGTCCCTGCCGCTTCAGCTCCTCGCACAGCTCCGCCGTCCGACGGCACTGCCAGACGATGGCGTTATACACCGGCTGGCCGGTGGCCTTATCCCAAACGATGGTGGTCTCCCGCTGGTTGGTGACGCCGATGCCGGCGATACTGCCCTCCGGCAGCCCCCGGATGGCCTCCGCCGCCGCCAAACGCTCCGTGTCCCAGATGGTCATGGGGTCGTGCTCCACCCAGCCCGCCTGCGGATAGATCTGGGGAAAGGTGTGCTGGGCCTTGGCGGCGATCTGCCCCGCCCGGTCAAATACGATGGCACGGGAGCTGGTCGTCCCCTGATCCAGTGCCAGAATATACGATGCCATAGCCGTCTCCTCTTTTCTTTTTGGTGGGTTTGTGGTATACTGTCCATAGAATAGTTCTTATTTTACCATAGGAAGGATGAAATTTCCATGACAAATCTCACCGAGTTCACCTTTCTCTCCAGCGACGGCAAGACCCGGCTCCACGCCATGCAGTGGCTGCCGGAGGGAACGCCTCGTGCCGTGCTGCAAATTTCCCACGGCGTAGCCGAGCATATCGGCCGCTACGACGGCTTCGCCCGCTACCTCAATGAGCAGGGGCTGGCGGTGGTGGGCCACGACCATCTGGGCCACGGCGGCTCCCTGCCGGAGGGCGGAACCCCCGTCTACTTTGGCGACGGCACCCCGTGGGAGACGGTGGTGGCGGATATCCAGCTGCTGCACGAGCAGCTGCGGCGGGAGTTTTCCGGTGTGCCGCTGTGCCTCATGGGCCACAGCATGGGCTCCTTTCTGGCCCGCAGCTACCTGATCCGCTATCCCGGCACCCTGCGGGCCGCCATTATCATGGGTACCGGCTGGCAGCCACAGGCCAAGCTGACCGGAGGCCGTGCCGTGGCGGAGGTGGTCTGCGCCGCACAGGGACCCTCCTCCGCCAGCAAGCTGGTGAACGATCTGGCCTTCGGCGGCTACAACAAGGCCTTTGCTCCCAACCGCACCGGCTATGACTGGCTGTCGGCGGACTCCGAAAATGTGGACCGCTACATTGCCGACCCCCTCTGCGGCGCCGATGCCACGGTGGGGCTGTTCCGCCAGATGCTCCACGGCATCGCCTTCAACCAGAACCCCAAGAATCTGGCCCGCATGGACAGCAGCCTGCCGGTGCTGCTGATCTCCGGCGACCGGGATCCGGTGGGCGATATGGGCAAGGGCGTCCGCCGCACCGCCGACGCCTTCCGCAAGGCGGGCCTGTCGGACGTGACTTTGAAGCTGTATCCCGGCCTGAGGCACGAGATCCTCAACGAAGGCCCCATGCGCCAGACGGTCTATGAGGACATCTGGCACTGGCTGGAGCCGCATCTGCCGGCCCGTTAAAATCTCGCTAATTGAAATACGGTTCACCCGCAAGAGGGCAGCCTGCAGCTGTCCTCTTTTCTTTTTTGAAAATACTGGCTCCATTTTGTCATTTCTGTCATTCGGTCAGTCAGAAAATACCAGTTTTCAACATTTTTCTCATACTTTTCTCATATCGGACTAATACGTCGTTTCATAGAGAACTTGTGAGAATTTTTTGAATAAATTACGAAAAATCGGTTGACTTCGCCGTGGAATTGGGGTATATTATAGCCCATATCGTACAGGGCCCGACATTGTCAAATGCGTCGGTGCGGGCTGTGCGTTTTATCCATATCCGTATATGACGGACTTTCGACCGGGAGGTGAGTGAAATGGCCTATATGCGCTTGGGCGATCTGCTGGTGGCGTCCGGGACCATCACAGGGCAGCAGCTGGAGCGTGCTCTGGCACTCCAGAAGGAGACAAAGCAGCGGCTGGGCGATGTGCTGATCCAGAACGGCTTCATCACGGAGGCGCAGCTCATCGACGCTCTGCGAGTGCAGCTGGGCGTGGACTTTGTGGACCTGACGGCCATTTCCATCCCCGTGGAGCTGGCCCAGTATGTCCCCCGGAACATCGCCAAAAAATACTGCGTGGTGCCGGTGAAGCTGGTACGCAACAGCCTGTATCTGGCCATGAGCGATCCTCTGGACTTCGTGGCTCAGGATGAGGTCAAAACCGCCTCCCGTAAGCGCATCATCCCCATGATCGCCACCCGCAAGGCCGTGGAGCAGGCCATCAGCCGCCTGTACGGCAACGAGGGTACGGCACGGGTCATCGAGGAGATGAAGCGAGAGGCCGGCAGCAGCAGCGATGTCATCCCCGCCCAAATGGCGCAGGACACGGCGGACCCTCAGGAGTCCGCCCCCACCATCCGCTTCGTTAACGCCCTCATCGAGCGGGCCTATACCGAGCGGGCCAGCGACATCCATCTGGAGCCGCAGGAGGGTGAGATGGTGGTGCGGATGCGCATCGATGGTCTGCTCCGCCGCATCCTGACGGTGCCTGCCGACCTGCAGAATACCGTGATCTCCCGCCTGAAAATCATGGGCGGTATGAATATTGCCGAGCATAAGATCCCGCAGGACGGCCACGCCATCCAGTCGGTGCGGGGCCACAGTCTGGACCTGCGTATCTCCTCCATGCCCACGGTGTATGGCGAGAAGATGGTGCTGCGTCTGCTGGACAAGTCCGCTCAGGCCCTCAGCAAATCCCAGCTGGGACTGGAGGGGCAGGATCTTGACAACTACAACGCTCTGCTGCGAAACACCAGCGGCGTCATTCTGCTGGTGGGTCCCACAGGCTCCGGTAAGTCCACCACCATGTGCAACATGATCCGGGATCTGTCCCGCGAGGAGATCAACATCGTCACGCTGGAGGACCCGGTGGAGTACCACATCCCCGGCGTCAGCCAGTGCCAGATCAGCGAAAAGACCGGCATGACCTTCGCCAGTGGCCTGCGAGCCATCCTGCGTCAGGACCCGGACATCATCTCCGTGGGTGAGATCCGGGACGGCGAGACGGCCTCCATCGCCATGCGGGCCGCCATCACCGGTCATCTGGTGTTCTCCACTCTGCACACCAACGACGCCGTGTCCGCCGTATACCGGCTCAAGGACGTGGGCGTGGAGCCGTGGCTGGTGGCCAGCGCCCTGCGGGGCGTGGTGAGCCAGCGTCTGCTGCGGAAGGTCTGCCCCCACTGCAAGAAGGGCTATCAGCCCTCTGCCGAGGAGCTGGCCCTGCTGGGGATGCCGGAGGACAGCCGTGTCACCTTCTATAAGGGCGAGGGCTGTCCGGAGTGCCATCACTCCGGCTATACCGGTCGCCGGGCCGCCTTCGAGATCCTGATGCTCAGCGGCCGCCTGCGGCGGCTCATCAGCGAGGGCGCCAACGAGGAGCGGCTGGCGGAGGAGGCCCGCAAAAACGGCTTCCGCTCCATGAGGGAGAGCTGCCGCCGGCTGGTGCTGGAGGGGGTCACCTCCGCCGAGGAGGCCGCCCGCATCATCAACACCACAGTAGACGAGTAATTGCGTAAAACCCGGCACGGAAGGAGCGGAGACACGCCATGACCACATACCGTTACAAGGGCCAGACCAAGGACGGAACGGCTGTATCCGGCGTCATCCGGGCCTATGACGAGTTCGAGGCCGCCAGCCGCCTGCGGGAGACCGTAGCCGTTATCACCCGGCTGGAGGAGGTACAGGAGAAGAAGGAAAGCATCTTCAACCGCCCCATTGGCCTGAAGATCAAGGAAAAGGAGCTGGCCCTGATCTGCTCCCAGTTCGCCATTATCCTCTCCGCAGGTATGTCCATTCAGCACTGTGTGGAGATGGTGGCGGCCCAGACCAGGAACCGCCACATCCGCCAGATGCTGGAGAAGGTGGCCGAGGAGGTGGGCGCAGGCTACTCCATGGCCCAGAGCTTTGAAAACAACGCCCCCTACCTCCCCAAGACCTTCATCGAGACGGTCCGGGCCGGAGAACAGTCCGGCACGCTGGAGGAGTGCTTCCAGCGGCTGCACCGGTACTATGATAAATCCGCCAAGACCAAGGCCAAGGTGGTCAGCACCCTGACCTACCCCGCCATGGTCATTGTGGTGGCCATCGTCGTGTTTATTATCATCATCGCCGTGGCCGTCCCGGCCTTCAACGATGTCTTTGCCGAGATGGACACCCAGCTGCCGGGCATCACCCGTGTGCTGCTGGCCACCAGCGACTTCTTCGTGGGCTGGTGGTGGCTGCTTCTGCTGATCGCCGCCGGGCTGGGCATCGCCTATATGGTGGCCCGCCGCTCTGTTCAGGGCCGGAAGGCCATCGCCGCATGGAGCCTCACCAAGGCCCCCCTCCACCGACTCCATACCCTCAACGCCGCCGCACAGTTCGCCCACAGCATGGCCACCATGCTGACGGCCGGTCTGCCGGTCCCCAAGGCTCTGGATGTGACCGGCAACGTGATCAGCAACTACACCTTCGCACTGGCCGTGCAGGAGGTGAAGCAGAAGGTGGAGCGTGGCCGCACCATTTCCGAGAGCATGGGGCAGATCGAGTACTTCCCCAAAATGCTGACGGAGATGGTGGGCGTAGGCGAGCAGTCCGGCTCGCTGGAGGAGACGCTGGACGTCATCGGTGAATACTTTGACAACGAGGTGGAGGTCACCACCGCCCGCCTGCTGTCGGTGCTGGAGCCCATCATCACCATCGCTCTGGCGGTGATCGTGGTGGTGCTGCTGCTGGCGGTGTATCTGCCGCTGTTCACCCTCTACGGCGGAATGTAAGGCCGCCGCACCCAAATTCGTATCCTATCCGTATAACAACCCTGTACGGATCAAGATAAAAACCGCAAAAAATAGCAAAAAATAATAGGAGATGTAGAACTATGCTGAAGAAACTGCAGAACAAGAAGGGCTTCACTCTGATGGAGATGCTGATCGTCGTCGCCATCATCGCTGTGCTGGTGGCCATCGCCATCCCCGTGTTCAACGGCGCCCTGACCAAGTCCAAGGAGGCCGCTGACGTGGCCAATGTCCGTGCTACCTATGCCGAGTGGCAGACCGCTATGCTCACCGAGAACACCAAGGCTCCCGCTGATAAGGAAGCTTTCCTGAAGGGACCTGATAATGGCACTGCTATCGTCCTGAACTATGGTGACGACAAGCTGGCTTACGATGCTGGTACCGGCACCATCACCTACAGTGCTACCAAGCTGACCGACGAGAATGGTGCAAAGACCTTCACTTGGACTCTGGGTACGCCCGATATTCACTAATTTCCTCTTGTCTCATTCACACGCAACAGCTCCCGCACCGGTCCGGACGGGCCGGTGCGGGGCGACCCGTCTCTCATCGGGCGGGGATGGCCGTGGGTTGGCGTCCCTCCCCGCTCCGTGAGAGCAGTCCCATCTAAAGGAGAGCCTTCCCCATGCTGTATGCCGATCCCTTTCTAACTGTTTACTGCTGCCTGCTGGCCGCCCTGCTGGGTGCGTGCATGGGCAGCTTTCTGAACTGTGCAGCCTGGCGCATCGTCCATGGGGAGAGCGTGCTGCGTGGCCGGTCCCACTGCGACGCCTGCGGCCATGTGCTGACGGTGCGGGACCTGATCCCGGTGGTCAGCTATCTGGCCGCCCACGGACGCTGCCGCTACTGCGGGGCCAAGCTCTCCCGGCGTCACGTTCTGGCCGAGGCCGTCTCGGCGCTGGTGTTCGTGACGCTGCTGCTGCATTATGATATTTCGCTCCAAGCTCTCGAAGGCTGGTGCGTGGCCGGCATCCTGCTGGTCTGCTCCTTTGCGGATTTGGAGGGGTACATCATCCCCGACCGTTTTATAGCGGTCGGCGTTGTGCTATTTATCATCACTCTTTTCTTCGCCCCCCAGCCGCTCCGGCGGGCGCTGGACGGCGCCATCGGCGGTCTGGCGGTGGCGGGGTGCGTGCTGCTTCTGGTGCTGGGAATGGAGAAGCTGCTGGGCCGTGAGGCCATGGGCGGCGGCGACATCAAGCTCCTGTTCCTGACGGGGCTGTTTTTGGGCTGGAAGCGGAACCTTCTGTGTCTGGTGGCGGCCTGCGTCATCGGCATCGTGTGGGGACTCCTGCAAAAAAAGCGGGACGGCGGCGAGGCCATCCCGTGGGGCCCCAGCATCGCCCTTGGCGCTTGGCTGACGGCGCTGTGCGGCCAACAGATCATCGACTGGTATCTGGGGCTGCTGTAATTCTTGAAAGTGAGGACGAGCATTTTGGAAAAGATCGTTGGCTTTGACATCGGTGAGAGCAGCGTCAAGCTGGTATATTTCGCCGGTGCGGACCTGAAAAAGGCCGTCACGGCGGAGCTGCCGGACAACATGGTCTCCGGTTCGAGGATTTTGTCCATGGACGCCATGGCGGACTTCCTGCGCCAGACGGCCAAAAGTAACGGCATCCCCCTGACCCATGCGGCGCTGGTGCTGCCCTCCACGGAGGTGTTCACCCGTGAGCTGGTGATGCCCGCCATGACGGAGCAGCAGCTGCTGTATAACCTGCCCTATGAGTTCCGGGACTATCTGACGGAGGAGAAGAGCAAGTACTTCTTCGACTATTCCATGCGGGAGGTGCTGCGGGACGAGTCCGGCCAGCCCACGGAAATGAATCTGCTGGCCTGCGCCACCCTGAAGGGCACCGTGGAGAGCTATCGGACCATGCTGCGCCGGGCGGGCTTCCGCCTGCGGGTGCTGACCCCCAGCGAGTGTGCATACAGCGCCGTGCTGCAGGCCTACTACCGCCGCACCCAGCAGGAGGGCCATGACCTGTGCGTGGTAAATCTGGGCCACAGCGCCACCTTCCTGTATATCTACCGGGGCGGCCACTTCGCCAGCCGCCGGGAGATCGAGGTGGGGATGTCCGATCTGGAGCATCTGGTGGCCGATCAGTGCAGCGTGGACATCCACGTGGCTCACGAGTATGTGCGCCAGAACTACAACCATGTGCTGGAGTCGGAGCAGGCCCGTGAGCTGTATGGCCGCATCGCCGTGGAGGCGGTGAAGGCCGTGAACTTCTTCAACTACAACAACCGGGAGCGGGAGCTGACGCAGCTGTGCCTGTGCGGCGGCGGCAGCGCCATTCAGCCGCTGTACGACACCATCGCCGATACCACCGGCATGACGCTGCACACCTCCGCCGAGCTGCTGGGCCAGCGGATGTCCACCGAGGAGCCGTGGATGTACCTGCGGGCCATCGGCGGCGTGGATCTTGGCATCAAGGGGGGCCTGCAATAATGGCAGAAAAGATGAAAAAGGGGCCTTCGGAGGCCGGTCGCAAGACCCTCAAATGCCCCCATAAGCAGGGCATCAATCTGAATATGCGGGAACAGAAGGGCAATCCCCGTCTGACCCTGCTGGTGGGCTGTCTGGCCATTGCCATTCTGGCGGGCTGCGTGGCCAAATTCGGCGTCATCGACCAGTACCGCCGGCTGGATGCGGCGCAGGCCGCCTACGCCTCCGTTCACACGGAGTATACCCAGATGCAGGAGCTGCTGAAGGGCTACGACCGTCTGCTGATGGAATACCGCACCTACTCCATGGAGTGGGCCACCGACGGCAGCGAGGACAACGGCACTCTGGTGGACCGCCAGAAGGCGCTGGATCTGCTGGAGCAGGAGATGCTGTCCCGGGGACGGCTGGTATCGCTGCAGGTATCCGGCAACAAGATGATAGTGGCCATGTCCGGCATGAGTCTGGATCAGATCTCCCGGATGTTTGACGTGATCCAGCAGTCCCCCATCGTCAGCAATGTGGAGCTGAATCTGGCCTCCACGGAGGACGGCAACGTCTCCACCATTCTGGACTTCACCGTCCGCATCACCCTACGCAGCGCAGAGGAGGCAGACAAATGAACCGGGAATTGACAAGACGGGAAAAGACCCTGCTGCTGGTGCTGATCGTAGTGGTGCTGGTGGCGGGCTACTGTAAGCTGATCCTCATCCCCATCAACGATCAGATATCCAGTTATCGGCTGAACATGGAGGCCGAGCAGACGGAGCTGGACGCCAATCAGGGGAAAATGGCCCAGATGCAGAAGATGCAGAAGGCCATCGACGAGATCAAGGCGGCGGGCGAGAAGCGCACCATCCCCCAGTACGACAACAGCGGCAAGCTGATGATCGAGCTCCACGAGATCATGAGCGACACGCTGGACTATTCGCTGGACTGCTCTGCGGGTACCGTGCAGCAGGACTATATCATGCTGCGGCCCATCGTCATGACCTTCCGGACCTCCACCTATGCGCAGGCCCGGCAGATCGTGGATCGGCTGTGCTCCAGCGAGAACATCAGCCAGATCTCCGATATGAATATGAACACCTATACCGAGGGCCGCAACAGCGGCACCGTGGAGACCACGCTGGTCATCACCTACTTCGAGATCATGTCCTGAGGATGCCGTGGGGCGGGGAGCTTTTTCTATGACTGAGAGAAAACTACAACGGAATAGACGGGGCTTCACGCTGACGGAGGTGCTGCTGGCGCTGGCCATCCTCATCATCCTGCTGGCGCTGGCCATGATCCCCATCAGCCGCCACCAGCGCAGCATCCGCCAGTCGGAGCTGGATTCCAAGGCGGAGACCATCTATCTGGCGGCTCAGAACCGTCTCTCCCAGCTGCAGGCCAGCGGCCGCAGCGACGAGTACGGCAAGGATCGGGCCACGGCCCTGAACAACATCCCCTGGGACGCCGAGCAGGATAAGTACACCACCAGTACGCTGTACTACGTCACCTCCGCCGCCAAAAGCACCGACACCTCCGCCGCCGGGAGCATCCTGCCCCGTGAGCAGGTGGAGGCGGAGCTGTGGGACGCCAACTGGGTCATCGAGTATGACCCCGGCAGCGGCAGTGTTTACGCCGTGTTTTACAGCGAAAAGCCCATGCAGTACAGCTTCGACGCCTTCAACCCCCTGCGCTCACGGGATCGCCGGGTGCAGGAGGGGGCTACCGTGGGCTACTACGGCGGCGACAGCGTCCAGAGCGAGGACACCGGCAAGCTGACCCCCAAGATGGAGATCATCAACAAGGAGCGTCTGCTGCTGAAGGTCACCTGTGACACGCCCCGTGACCCCCTGCACTTCTATGTGACGGTGACGGACGCACAGGGCCACTCCACCGGGCGGATGGAGCTCACCGGCTCCGAAGTCAACGTCTCCTACCGCACCTATACCGTCACCATGGTGCTGGACGATTTGACCGAGGGCAAGCGCTTCTCCCAGCAGCGCCGCTTCCGGCAGCTGACCCCCGGCTCCGACCTGACCCTGAAGGTGGAGGTAGAGAGCGACAGCCGTCTGGTGGACTCCGTCACCGGCAAGCTCACCACCAACAGTCTCTTTGCCGAGGTCCGGGACGGCGGCACCACCGCCGTGGTCACCTATGCCCGGCATCTGCAAAATCTGGACGAGGGCTCCGGTCTGCCCACCGCCATCACACGGGCGCTGCAGGAGCAGGATATCCAATTCGTCAACACCGGCATGGACGACGGCTGGGACAGCTGCTATCCGGGTCGGAAGTTCACCCCCATCTATAACGAGAACCTCGCCTATTACGACAGCACCGTCGCCGTAGGCACCCAGTCCTATCACCCTGTGATCTATGAGCTGCCGGTGGATACCGACGGCGACGGCGGCCTGTTCGAGAGCTTCCGGGGCACCTTGCGAAACATCCGTCTGTGCGGTGCCGAGATCAGCGCCGGCGGCAATGCCGGCGGTCTGGCCGGCTCCCTCCGGGGCGGCACCACCATTGAGGGCTGTCAGGTCTACCTGAGCCCCACCCGTGACAAGCTCAGCAGCAAAAACGAGCAGGATATCTGGATCAGCGGCGCCACCGCCGGTGGTCTGGTGGGCCGCTGCGGTTATGACCTCACCGTCCGCAACAGCTTCGCCTCCACGGTGCTGGAGGGCGGACGCTACGCCGGCGGTCTGGTGGGCTACATCAGCGGCACCCGCACCGTCTATGCGGAGCACTCCTACGCCGACTGCTACCTCTACGCCTCCGGCACCACCGGCGGCCTCATCGGCAGCTGCATCGGCACGGCGGACATTACCCTGCGGGACTGCTACACCGCCGGCTTCCAGGAGGCCGACGTCATGGCGGGTCTGGTGGGCGGTGAGTTGTCCTACGGCGACGTCATCGACACCTGTTACAGCGCCAGCGCCCGGCTGAACGGCAGTGAAAAGCTCACTTACTCCACCGCCAAGCCTGCGGATGTCACCACCGGCAAGCCCGATATCACCAGCACCTACTATATGTCCCACGGCGACCACGACATGGACGGCACGGTCTTTGCCGACTATGAGCAGTGGAGCGGCCGCAACCGGGCCGACGCCATCGCGAAGTACCTCAACGACGCCTTCACCGCTGAGACCGGCGGCAGCGACACCGTGGCCTATAACCTGGTAGACGGCATGGGCTTGGGCGCTTACTCCTATCCCCGTCTGATGGGACTGACCCACTACGGCGACTGGCAGGCTCAGTTCGAGGCCGGTACACTGGTGTACTACGAGGTCTATTCCGACGGCAGCTACGGCTTCCGTGGCGCCAACAAGTCCACCGTCAAAACCACCGGCACGGTGGCGGGCGACGGCTACGGCATGGTTTACAGCACGCTGCCGGAGCAGGATCTGACGGTACGCTACTCTCTGGGGGGCCGGGAGGTCACCTCTACCCTGTACCGTGCCAACGCCATCGACATGGGCGGGGGCTACTACCTGCTGCCTCTGCCCCGGACACTGGTGAACACCACCGAGGTATCCACGGACTTCTACCGCCGGGTGCAGGTGGAGGACACCACCTACTACTTCAATCCCCATTTCACCTGCTGGGTATCGGAGGGCTCCGAGGCCCCGGAGGCCCCCAGCGAGATCGGCATCCGCACGGCCCGGCAGCTGAATAACCTGAGCCTGTACTATGAGCAGTACAGCCCCCTGCTGGCCAAGGACACCACCCTCCAGCAGGAGCGCAGCATCGACTACTCCGGCTACGACTGGGCGAACTACGGTCGCAGCGGCGCCGCCGTCACCAGCCAGCAGCCCATCGGCAGCAGTGCCGTCGTCCCCTTTACCCACATCTATGACGGCGGCACCTATCCCATCGCCGCTGTGCCGCTCCAGAGTCCCAACGGCGGCGACTACGCCGGACTCTTCGGCCTGAATCAGGGTAGTCTGCGGAATGTGGTGCTCACCACCGGAGAGCAGGACTACTCCGTGACGCTTCGGGGCATCCTGCGCCTGCGTACCGCCTATGTCGGCGCTCTGGCAGGCCGCAACGACGGCACCGTTTACAACTGCACTGCGGCGGGCTACTCCGTCACAGCCCACGCCTATCAGGGCAGCGTCCTGTATATGGGCGGCTTCGTGGGCTATAACGCCGGGACCATCCGCTCCGGCGGCGTCAGCACCCCCTCCCTCACCGCCAGCAGCAACTATGCCCGTCTGCTGATGGGCGGCTTCACCGGCGGCAACAGCGGTCTGGTGAGCCAGAGCTACGCCATGGCCAACGTGGAGGTACTCCAGATCCGTGGCGGCGGCGTGGCTCTCAGCGGCTTCGCCGGGGAAAACATCGGCTCGATCCGCAGCAGCTACTGCGCCACGGCCCTTACCTCCCCCGGTGCCGATACCTACGGCTTCGCCCCGGCCACCGGCAGCACCTCCGGCTGCTACTATCTCAGCGGCGGTACCTATCGCTTCGTGGGACAGGTCCATCTGTATGATTACAGCGACCAGTCCGGCGCACGGGCCGTCAATGAGCAGGGACTGAAGGCCCTGACCCTCACCGGCTTCTCTTCCGCCGATGCCAGCCACACCTATCACCACAGCAAAACCCTGAACACCGACGGGCAGGCCTATCCCTATCCCACCGGTCTCACCGGCCACGGCAGCCCCGTCCACTACGGCGACTGGGTGACCCCCGCCGATCTGGGTACGCTGGGCATGGTGTACTGGGAGCACGAGGAGGGCGGCAGTAACCCCGGCTATCACTTCTCATACATCGGCTTTGAAAACGGCGTCCGCAAGGACGGCAGCAGCCTCTGCACCGCCCACGACGACGGCGGCAAGATCACCGCCTACGGCTACGGCTACTACTGGTCCAAGGGCGAGACGGAGCCCCTGCTGGAGACCCAGCGCATCGCTCTGGACGGCCGCAACACCGAGGCGGCGGCGGAGCTGGAGAAGCAGATGCCTCCGTTCAGCTTCGTCACCTATCAGACCTCCGACACCGGTCTGCGGCTCCTCAGCGGCACCACCGGCAACGGCTACTGGTTCCTGTCTCAGGGGGATGTGTGGTTCACCTACACCGTCAGTCCCTTCTTCGCAGATTCCTACGCCGTCACCGCCGTCAGCACCGGCATTACCGGCGGCACCACCGGCGTGGAGCCCGGCACGGATGCCCTGCCCTATCAGGTGCGGTCCGTGGAGCAGCTGCAATATATCAACTGGAGCTACTACGACGATCAGGGCAGCTCCACCCGTGACGTGACGGGCAGCGGGAGTATGTACAAGTACTACCCCTATCTGCAATATAGCCGTGTCACCTGGGGCTACCAGAGCAAGGAGGATGCCATTGCCGGCGACTCCACCGGCGGCACCCGTCCCATCCGCACGTGGAAGCAGAGCCATGACCTCAACGGCCAGAGCTTGGCGGATCCCACGGATGCCTCCCTGAATTACAGCTTCCATCCCATCGCCGGCTCTGTCTATGACAGCGGCAGCAGCACCGACTACCGTATGGTGCTGTACAACTGGTTCGGCAGCAAGTACGACGGCCAGAGCTACTACATCAAGAACGTGAACATCGACTCCTACTGCTACAACGTGGGCCTCTTCGGCACCACCGCCGGCGCAGAGATCGCGAACATCGTCCTTTATAGTGACAACGGCGCCGTCATCCAGCGCAATACCGATCCCACGCCCTCCAGCGGCACCCGGACGGTGCGCCAGTATTCCACCTCCTACGCCTTGGGCGGTCTGGTGGGCATCGCCTATGACTACAACAGCAGCATGGGCAACGGCAGCATCACCAACTGCGCCATCGCCGGCTACACTGTGGCCGACAACAGCCGTAACAAGCAGCATCTGGGTGAGGCCGCCATCGGCGGGCTGGTGGGTGTCTCCAGCGTCAACCTCAACAAGTGTTCCGCCGTGGTGGATCTGCAGATCAACTGCACCCACGTCGATACCAACGGCTACATGAACGCCGCCCGCTACGGCAACTATGTGCGTGTAGGCGGTCTGGCCGGCGGTGTGCGCTTTGCGGTAACGGACTGCTACACCGGCGGCACCATCACCGTCGGGGAGGAGACCCTGAAGGAGCGTGTCCCCGTGGGCAGCAACAACAATGTCTTTGCCGACGGCAGCTCTGCCGTCCGGGTCAAGATGAATTCCGGCGGTGTCTCCGGCCCCGATACCTATGTCTATATCGGCGGTATGGGCGGCAGCGGCTTCTCCGCCAGCTTCACCAACTTTGTCAATCGCGTCGACAGTTCGGATGGTCAGCCCACTTTCAATAACTGCTACACCTACATGGAGTTCCCGGACATGGAGGGTACCATCACCGGCATCTCCCTTATGGGCAGTATTGCCGACCGAGCCGGTGCCAGCACCAATGCAAAGCTCTATATCAATAACTGCTACTACCTCAACAGCAGCAAGAACAGCATTTCTTTCGACGATCTGCCCAAATACTACGGCAAGGGTAATTCCGGAAGCAACTCCCTGAGCGGGCTGCTGCGTACAGAAGCGGCACGGGGAAAAATGCTCAACGGCGATCTCAGCTACCTCCGTAATTACGGCTGGAACGGTGGTTCCAACACGTATAGCATCAAGGGCCTGACGGGCCTGACCTATGAGCAGATGTCCCAGCGCACCGGTGCCAGCATCGTCATCCAGAACAACGGCACCGGCACTGCACAGCGCTACGATAGCTTCGCCGCCGCTCTGGGCAGCAGCTTTGCGTGGGTCACTACCAAGGAAAACGGCGCCGAGGTCCACGGCAAATACAGCTTCCCCGGCAGCGACGAGGCCCTGCAGGGTCAGGACTTCCCCTTCCCCACTGTGCTGGTGCAGGATAACGTCTTTGGCCGGGCCCGTCTGCACTACGGCTGGTGGCCGTCATCTGGCCTCTACTGGAGCAAGGGCTTGCTGACGCTGGACATGATCACCGACTATGATGCCGCCGGCGGTGAATCCGCCGTGACGCTGGATCTGCGGTTCGAGGGCACGGATCCCGGCACGGAGCTCCCCACCCTGTCCTATACCAAGGACGGCATCGTCACTGCCGAGCTTCAGCCGGACGGCACGGGCCACTACAAGGTCCGCATCGTGGGACAGGCCATCGGCTCCACCGAGATCATCGCCACACTGGGGGATTACACCGCCCGTCTGGCAGTGGACGTCACCGCCAAGCTCTCCATCTCCGTGGATCAACTCTCCGTAGAGCAGTATGTAGGCGAGAGTACTACCCTCACCCTCACCGCACGGGACGGCACCGGCCAAGTGCTCACCGGCGTCAAATGGGACGTGGTCAGCGGCTCTGACCGGGTGGTCACGCTGTCCCCGGTAAGTCGGGATCAGCAGGTCACCGTCACCGGTAAGGGCGAGGGCGAGGAGACTCTGCTGGTGCAGGCCGGTGTCACCGTGGGCCAGCGCACCTTCACCAGTGAGCTGCGCCTCACCGCCACCATCCATATGCAGGGCGTGCTGGGCATCGCCCATGTGGGCGATGGAGACGCCGTGTATCGTCAGGGCATCCTGAATCGGGACGCCACCGACTGGGATACCCCTCTCGGCCCCGCCGAGGGCGATGTCCCCGATCACGAGGGTCTGTACCTATACAGCCGTGGCAAGGCGGCGGACTTCCGGTACTTCACCGTAACGGCCCTTACCGTTCTGGATAGCACCGGCACTTCCCACGATATGCTCTCCAACGCCGATGAGGACTACCGGGTCACCGTAGGCGACGTGGTGGCCGCCCAGCAGGATGGCGACTTCAGCTATCGCCCCATCACCATCCACGGACGGCAGCAGGAGACAGTCACCCTGCAGGTGACCCTCACCGACACCCGCACCGGCCGGCCCTATACGCTGGATATCCCCTATACCCTGACGGCGGAGGATACGCAGATCACCGCCACCTTCGTGGTGGGCCGCCTGCGGCTGGAGAAGGCCGTTCCCTTCGGCCAGCCCGCCGCCGGCTTCCTCCCCACGGAGGAGGAGCTTGCCTCGGCGCTCCGGCCCGTTGTGGGCTGGACCCCCAGTCCCGACCTGCCCCTGTTCCAGGATACCACCTTTGAACCCATCTATCAGGATACGGAGGAGCCCGGTCTGCTCCGCTGGCGCTGGACCCGATAACCGTTTTGCAGAAAGGAGGCCATTGGAATGAAAAAGTGTACAGACCGGAAGGGCATCACCATTCTGATGGCCCTCCTCCTGCTGCTGGTGGCCAGCATGGTCAGCGTAGTGATCCTTACGGCGGCCACTACCGCCGCCCGGCACATCTCCAACGACCGCCAGAGCCAGCAGGCCTATCTCACCGTCAGCTCCGCTGCGGAGCTGCTGCGGGACGATATCCTCTCCTCCGGCTATGAGCAGAAGGTCACCCGCCGCCCCACTGCCACCGGCAGCTATATCGAGCGGACGGAGGTAACTCAGACCCCGCAGGGGGCCATGAAGGTCTGGCTGGAGCGGGGCATCGAGGCCGTGGGCCGTGGCATCGCCTATACCGACGTCATCACCCTCACCCCGGATGCTGCCAGCGGTCTGGACGCCGTACAGGCGGAGTTCACCATGACCCCTGCCTACGACATCACCGTGACCCTTTCTCTGGCGGACAGCAGTCAGGGCAACTGCCTTATGACCCTCACCCTCAGCGGCGAGCGGAAGCAGCAGGTCACCACCGTCACCGGCGGCAACACCGAGACGGGACAGACCACCGTTACCACCACCACCATCTCTTGGGACACACCGCTCATTGAAAAGGGGGTCACCGGATGAAAAAGCTGAAGAACCAGAAGGGCGAAACTCTGGTGGAGACTCTGGTGTCCCTGCTGATCATCGTGCTGGTGTTCGTCTTTCTGACGGGCTCCGCCGTGGCAGCCGCCAAGATCAACGCCAAGATCCGGGACACCGACGTCTCCTTCCGGTACAGCGATGCCCAGTCCGAGGGCAACGCCCAGCTGCGCCTCTCCGGCCGCAGCGGCCAGACCGGCAGCACCTCGGTGGAGGTCTATCAGGAGAACGACTACCGCTACTATGTGTCGGAGGATACGCCATGAGAAAACTCCGTGACCGGCGGGGCATCACCCTGACCGAGATGCTGTGTACGGTGCTGATCGTGCTGCTGCTGACGGCGCTGCTGGTAGTGGGCATCCGCTTTGCCGGCAAGACCTATACGGAGTCCATGCGGCTGTCGGAGGCGCAGGAGCTTTGCTCCACCCTCACCAGCGTCATCAGCGACAAGCTGCGCTTCTGCGGCACCGTGACGCAGGATGAAAACGGCGGTCTGACGCAGATCTTCATCCAAAACGTGGGCAGCGTGGAGGGTAAGGGCGATGCCTTTCAGATCGGTGAAGACGGCCAGCTGGCGCTGGGCGATCGTCACCTGCTGGGCTCCGCCTCCTACCCCAAGGGTCTGCAGGTAACAGCCTTTACCCTGCGCTACGATGCCTCCACCGACATTTTCTCCGTCACCCTGGAGATCGGGGACCGCTCCCGGCAGACCCTCTCCCAGACCTCCTTCGATGTCAAGCGCATCAACCGCACCGTGGCCTGATGCGGCCACGGCCCGCAAGCGGTAAGCGGCCAAATGCAGAGATAACAAACGTACCCCATCGGCTGTAGCCGATGGGGTACGTTTCTGTCTTATTTGTTTGATTTTTTTTGGTTTTTTCTGCGGCCGCTGCGGCGGAACCGTCAGCTTTCCGCCTTGGCGTCGGGCCTTGCGTCCTCCGTGCGGTACTGGGTCATAAGCAGCCGAATGGTCTGCTTCAGCGCCTCCAGCTGGGACTGCAGATAGTATTCATCCTCGAACATGGCGTAGTGGACGCAGGTCTGGATCAGGATGAAGATCAGCGGGGTGATGGTGGTATAGGGGATGCCCAGCTTGGGCTCCAGCGATTTGGCGTATTCGGTGTAGCGGCGGTTGACCCCCTCGAAGAACTGCTTGCCGTAGCGGATATACTTGGGGTGGGTGTAGACCTGATACATCAGGCGGTACTTCTTGCCGTGCTGCCGGGCCGTCCAGTAGGGGATCTCGTCGATGAAGCGCATCAGATCCTGCGGATCGGTGGGGGCCTTGGCCATGAAGTCGTCCTCCACCTTCTCCATGCAGTAGGCGGTGGACTGGACAATGAGATCGTCCAAATCTCTAAAATAGATATACAGCACGGCGGAGCTGCACCCACAGGACTCCACCAGCTTCCGGATGCCCACGGAGGCCAGACCGTTTTCGGCGTAGCAGTCGTAGCACTTCTCCATCAGCATGATTTTTTTGCGCTGAAATTCCTCTTGATCTCTGGTTCTCACGGCACTTCTCCTCTTGTCATCCCTATTATTTGCATAGTTTGCAAATATTATATACACTATATCTGATAATATATTATATCACTTGTTTCCGTGTTGCAAGGCTTTTTTCCGCAGTTTCCAAAAAATGACAAAATCATCGCCTGAATCGGACATTCAGGCGATGATTTTTTTGCGATGTACAATAGCGGGTACGCCCCGCAGCCTATGGCCGCCGGTGGGCAGTCCTCCGGCCCGCCGTCCGGGGATATCCGTTATCCTTCGGTGCCACTGCCCTCCGGCGTCGTATCGGCAGCTGCGGTATCGGCGGGAGCATCCGCAATGGTGTCCTTCGGCTCCTGACGGGCCTCCAGCCGTTTCAGATACCAGAGGATGCGCCCGCCCACATAGGCGATGGCCACAATGGCCCCGGCGTCCGGCATATTCAGGTAGCCGCCGATCAGATACGCTCCTAAAAAGCCGAGCAATGCGGCGGTAAATGCTGTTTTCCAGTCTATGGGACACTCTGGCTTCATAAATTTTCCTCCAACATTGATACTCCTGTTACTCAAGTGTTACTGGGCGTGCCAAATATGTGGTAATCTTACTACCCAAGCCAACAGAGAAACTTACACCTCCCTTGGAATCTATCGACACAGAAATATTACTGGCTCCAAGGGTCTTATGGGCGTAGCTTGGTTGCATAACTGCATCCGTTGATGTTACAACGCCATAGCATAGATAGGTAGCAAAATGGCTATCCGCTACATTTCCCGCCTCACAGGCATCACACTGGGGGATAGTGGGATTAAAGCGCAAGAGCGGCAGAAGATTTTTGTATTCGATCTTAAGATTCCCATCTTTTGGACTGCTTTCCGTTACATCACGGTTCCTCTTTGTTTCATTGCCGCAAATTCCGCACTTAAACGTCTGATGCACGTAACCCTTTTCTGCAAGGCTGTCATCAAAGGAAGCATTGGTTCCGATGGCAAGCACGTCCTGCAGCCGGGTCGCTGGATATTTCTTCCATACTCCCCGCATCCAGACGCTGTACCGTCTCGTCGAGCCCGATGTGGATAACTTCGTAAAACCTGAATCCAGTATCATATACCCATCCTCAGAAGTCCAGCTGGCCATAGGAGCTATCTGTATTTGCCGCTCCATTTCTTCCGCTGTCATTTCTACGATACCTTCATCATTGACTTTCAGATATGTGGATGTAAGCGACAAATTGTCATAGGTCAGAAGCTTCAATGCCTCCTCTTCCGGAATCCCTTCACTATCCATGCCCATGTAATCCATGAGAAACTGTGACAACTCATAGTCAGAGAGATTCGGATACTGTCGTCTTGCCGCCTGTGTGAAGGCATCCATATGTTCATAGGTAGATACCACTACACCATTATCTTGAATCGTCTCCTTGACCGTGATAGTACGTCTTGCCAGAGTATAAATACTCTCTTCGGTGGCTCCGGCCACAGTAGTCATGGTGAACAACATCGCCAAAAGAAATATAAAGGATAACAGTCTTTTCATAAAATGTCCTCCTGTAGTTTATTATCTAAATTGCAAGAACCCATTTCGTGTTTTTCTGTGCCTTCATTTATATTTCTACCTGTGCATCGGACTCCTCCCCTTTCAGCTTCATCGTATCACAATTTCCGCTTTTTGCAAGCAAATTCGCCGCCCAGTGTTTTTTTCGTAAAGAGTGCCGATCGTCGCCATTTTATTTTAGTGAAATTGCTCTTGTTGCCGTTTTTCCTTTGCATCTGACAGGAATTTGTGGTATGATACAGGATGTATTCTTGTTTCTATTGGCCGCAGCGATGCCGGAAGGCTCTCCCGCCCGGCGGCAGGGAAACGGGAGCAATACGCATACTTTCCTTTTGGAAACAGAAAGGACACGATACATATGGGACTCATTACGAAAATTTTCGGAACGTACAGTCAGCGGGAGCTGAAAAGCATCTACCCCATCGCTGACAAGATCGAGGCGCTGGCCGACGAGTACAAGGCCCTCACCGATACCCAGCTTCAGGCCAAGACCCCGGAATTCAAGGAGCGTCTGGCCAACGGCGAGACGCTGGATGACCTGCTGCCGGAGGCCTTTGCCACCGTGCGGGAGGCGGCGGACCGTGTGCTGGGTCTGCGCCCCTATCGGGTGCAGCTCATCGGCGGCATCGTACTGCATCAGGGCCGCATCGCTGAGATGAAGACCGGTGAAGGTAAGACGCTGGTGGCCACGCTGCCCTCCTACCTCAATGCACTGACGGGCCGTGGCGTTCACATCGTCACCGTCAACGACTATCTGGCCAAGCGAGACAGCGAGTGGATGGGCAAGGTCCACCGCTTTCTGGGGCTGTCGGTGGGCCTGATCGTCCACGACCTCAGCAAGGAGGAGCGGCAGGCCGCCTACAACGCCGACATCACCTACGGCACCAACAACGAGATGGGCTTTGACTACCTGCGGGACAACATGGCCATCTATAAGAACGAGCAGGTGCAGCGGGGCCATAACTTCGCCATCGTGGACGAGGTGGACTCCATCCTCATCGATGAGGCCCGGACGCCCCTCATCATCTCCGGCATGGGCGACAAGTCCACGCAGCTGTATGACATGGCGGAGTCGCTGGTGGCCCGGATGAGGAAGTACGTGGTGGCGGAGGTAGACTCCAAAGAGGAGGAAGCCGAGGATATCGATGCCGACTATGTGGTGGACGAGAAGGCCAAGACGGCCACCCTCACCGCCCGTGGTATCGCCAAGGCCGAGGAGTTTTTCAATCTGGAGAACCTCTCCGACCCGGAGAACAGCACCATCGCCCACCACATCAATCAGGCCATCAAGGCCCACGGCGTCATGAAGCGGGACGTGGACTACGTCATCAAGGACGGTGAGATCATCATCGTGGACGAGTTCACCGGCCGTCTGATGTTCGGCCGCCGATACTCCGAGGGTCTGCATCAGGCCATCGAGGCCAAGGAGCACGTCTCCGTGCAGCGGGAAAGCAAGACGCTGGCCACCATCACCTTCCAGAACTACTTCCGCCTGTATCAGAAGCTGTCCGGTATGACCGGTACGGCCCTGACGGAGGAGGAGGAATTTGCCACCATCTATAAGCTGGACATTGTGGAGATCCCCACCAACCGGCCCATCGCCCGTATCGACGATCAGGACTCTGTGTATAAGACAGAGCAGGGCAAGTTCCGGGCGGTCATCCGTCAGGTGGAGGAGTGCCACGCCAAGGGCCAGCCGGTGCTGGTGGGTACGGTATCCATCGAGAAGAACGAGCTTTTAAGCCGGATGCTCACCAAGGCGGGCATCAAGCACAACGTATTGAACGCCAAGAACCACGAGCGTGAGGCGGAGATCGTGGCGCAGGCCGGTAAGCTGGGCGCCGTCACCGTGGCCACCAACATGGCCGGCCGTGGTACGGATATCATGCTGGGCGGCAATGCCGAGTACATGGCCACCAGCGACCTGCGGAAGGCGGGGCTGTCGGACGAGCTCATTGCTGAGGCCACCGGCTACGCCGAGACGGACAACCAGGAGATTCTGGACGCCCGCCGCCTGTTTGCCCAGAAGCTGCAGCAGCACAAGGAGGAGATCGCCGGAGAGGCGGAGCAGGTGCGTCAGGCCGGCGGCCTGTTCATCGTGGGTACCGAGCGCCACGACTCCCGCCGGATCGACAACCAGCTGCGTGGCCGTGCCGGCCGTCAGGGCGACCCCGGCGAGACCCGGTTCTATATCTCGCTGGAGGATGACCTCATGCGTCTGTTCGGTGGTGAGCGCATCAACAGCATTATGGAGCGGATGAACCTCGACGAGGACACCCCCATCGAGAACAAGATGCTGACCCGTGCCATTGAACAGGCTCAGACCACGGTGGAGTCCCGGAACTTCCAGTCCCGTAAGTCGGTGCTGGAGTACGACGACGTGATGAACAAGCAGCGTGAGATCATCTACGATCAGCGCAAGCAGGTGCTGGAGGGCATGGACGTCAAGGGCATCATCATGAACATGATGTCCACCGCCATCGGCCATCAGGTCAGCAGCGCCTTCGGCGGCGAGAGCCACATGGACGAGGCCGGGATGCGGGAGCTGCTGCGTCAGGTGGAGGGCCTGTACTTCCCCAGGTACACCGTGCGCTTCGAGCCGGAGCGCATCCCCCAGCTGACGGCCGAGGAGGTCATCGACGCCTTTACCGCCGCCGCTGCCGACTTCTACGAAAAGAAGGAGCAGGAGTTCACCTCCCCTGTCATGCGTGAGGTGGAGCGTGTGGTGCTGCTGCGGGTGGTAGACGAGTACTGGATGGACCACATCGATGCCATGACCGATCTGCGGCAGGGCATCGGTCTGCGGGCCTATGCTCAGACGGATCCCATCATCGCCTATAAGAAGGAATCTCTGGAGATGTTCGAGGAGATGATCTCCGCCATTCAGGAGGAAACCGTCCGGCGGCTGTACTCCGTACGGCTGCGGAAGAACGAGGAGGTCAAGCGGGAGCGTGTAGCCAAGACCACGTCGGAGAGCGTGGGCGGCGACGGCACCGTGAAGAAGCAGCCCCGCAAGGTGAAGAAGATCGGCCGCAACGAACCCTGCCCCTGCGGCAGCGGTCTGAAGTGGAAAAAGTGTACCTGCGCCAAGTACCACCCCGAAGGAAGCCACACCGAGGGCTGAACATAACACAGCAAAAAGCTCTCCCTCGGGAGGGCTTTTTCTGAATCGAGAAACTGTTTTCGTAAGCGGGATGCAATGCTTATGAAAACGGCTTCCTAAAAAAGAAGGAGCGGATGAGTATGAATATCACATCGGAAGAGCTTTTGAAGGAGGCCCGCGCACTGGAGCCGCAGCTGCAGCAGTGGCGTCGGACGCTCCACCGCCACCCGGAGGTGGGCTTCGATTTGCCCCACACGAAGGAGCTGGTCAAGAAGGCGCTGACGGAAATGGGCTATGAGCCGAAGGACTGCGGCAAGGCTGGTGTCATTGCGCTGGCAGGCGGCAAAAAGCCCGGCAAGACCATCCTGCTGCGTGCCGATATGGACGCCCTGCCCATCCCTGAGGACTCGGGTGAAGAGTTCAGCTCGGAAGTCCCCGGCAAGATGCATGGCTGCGGCCACGATATGCATACGGCCATGCTGCTGGGTGCAGCGAAGCTGCTCAAGGCTCATGAGGACGAGCTGGAAGGTACGGTCAAGCTGGAATTCCAGCCCGCCGAAGAAATTTTCCAGGGCTCCCCGGATATGATCGCGGGCGGCCTGCTGGAAGACCCCCATGTGGACGCCGCTGTGATGTTCCATGTGCTGGCCGGAATGCCGCTGCCTGTAGGTACGGTGCTGGTGCCGGGCGGCGGCATCACGATGGCCAGCTGTGAGCAGTACCATATCGTGGTCAAGGGCAAGGGCGGTCACGGCTCTACCCCGGAAAACTGCATCGACCCCATCACGGCTGCGGCCCACATCCACATCGCCCTGCAGGAGATCAACAGCCGGGAGCTGAAGCCCGGCGACTTCGGTGTGCTGACCACCGGCCGCTTCGAGGCCGGTGCGGCATCCAATGTCATCCCGGATGTGGCCCAGATGTGGGGGACCATCCGTACCACCGACCCGGAGAATAAGACCGGCGAACTCATTCGCACCCGCATGACCGAGATCGCGCAGGGCGTGGCGGCGGCCTTCCGCTGCACCGCAGAGGTATCCTTCGCCGATTACTGCCCCTGCATGGTGGTGGACAAGCCTCTCGCCGAGAATGCGATGGACTATATGACCGAGCTGCTGGGGAAGGGCGCCATGGACATGACCGCCCTCACCGGCGGCAAGCCCGGCGGCGGCAGTGAGGATTTCGCCTTCGTGAGCCATGAGGTGCCTACTGTGAGCATGTTCATCGCCGCAGGCGGCCCGGAGCAGGGCTGCTGCTACGGCCAGCACCACCCCAAGGTGCGGTTCGACGACAGCATCCTCTACGAGGGTTCTGCGGCCTTTGGCTGGTTCGCACTCCGCTGGCTGTACGACAACGCCGGCATCGCGTTCTGATATTAAGACAGCAAAAGGCCCTCTCAGCGCCGCTGAGAGGGCCTTTCTATCGCTATCAGGTGTGGGTGCAGAGATAATCCACCCATGCGTCGTACCCGGCGGGCAGCAGATGGTAGCCGTCCGGCTGGGCGTATTCCTCGATGAGGTCGCCGTTCTCGTCGGCCAGCGCCTCCCAGAGGTTCAGGAAGGTGCAGCCCTTTTCCAGCGCGATGGCCGAAAGAGCATCGTTTATCTCACGGAGCCGCTCCTTGTAGAGGCCGGGGGACTTTTTGCGCACTTCAGGCCGGACCGGGGTGATGGACTGGACGTAAATTTTCGTGTTGGGCAGTGCCTGCGAGATCATGTCCAGCATCAGCCGGTAATAGGTGAGGAAGCTGGTATAATCACTGTCAGCGGTCAGCACATTGGTACCCAGCAGGATGTAGAGCGTCCGGGGCTGCTGGGAGGCCAGCGCCTCCATCGGGACTTCCTTTTCGCCGTCGGCCCGGCGGCAGGTGGTGTTGTTGACGACGGCATTGGGGCCGACGCCCTTATAAGCGCAGAAGTGCGCGTTGGGCAGGCCGGTGTCGTACAGCTGCATCCCCTGCGTCAGGCTGTCGCCCAAAAAACTCACGTCCGAAAAGCTGCTCCGCTCCACGGCAGGGCTGGCAGGCTGGGCGGCGAGGCGGAAATCCATCGCGGTCATCCCGTTGTCGAGGGTCTGGACACTCAGGCGTCGGGCCGGGGTGTAGCTGATGGTGTTCCACTCGCTGCCGGTCAGCTCCTGCTGCAGAATGGTGGGGCCTTGGGCCGTATTGGGGGCTGGCTCGCGGTGAAGGCGCTTCCAGAGGACGCCCACAGCGGCCAGAAGCACCAGTAGGATGAGCAGCGCAGCGGTGATGAACACCCTGCGCCAGCGCCGATGAAGGATGCGGCGGCGATATTCCTGATAATCTGCCATAATGTCCTCCTGTGGCGGAATGGGTACTTTTGCCCCTATTATACAGCACAGCCCCGGCCCGTGCAACCCGTGAGGAAAAATTCCCATATTCCGGGGGCCTGCCCTTGCGTTTTCTGTTATAAATATGATATACTAAAGTGAATCAAGTATGATAGGGAGGCTTTCACGATGCCATTTACTCCGAAACTGACTTATAAAGGCAAGCCCCTCGTCCGCAAGGACAATGAGCTGTATTACGGCTGCATGACCGACCCGTATGTGCTTTATCTGCAGATCCAGTCCACCAAGACCGTGGGCGGTGTGGATGTGGCAGACAAGGTCCATCTGCAGCTGCTCTCTACCGATGAGTCCAAGCCCCGTGAGGCCCGCGTGGCACGTCAGACCACCAAGAACGGCCTGTACAATGCGCTGGACATCGGCAGCATCTGGCTGCAGAAGGCAAACGAGAACGGCTGAACCCAAACGCGAACCGCAAGCTGCTGAAAGGGACTGCTCCTGTATGGAGCGGCCCCTTTTTTGCTATGCAAATATTTTGCGTTATGCGGAACTTTGTGGTATACTTATCCTGATATTTTATGCACAAAAGGCAGGAATGAAATTATGCTGCATGATCCGGAACTGCATTATCTGGATAACGCCGCCACCACCATCGTTGCTCCCGAGGTGGCAGACGTGATAGACAAGGCCATGCGGGAGCACTGGGCCAACCCCTCCAGCCTGTACGGCCCCGGTG